>JAABUN010000897.1_pt1 | contig 72619 bp, 63 predicted proteins | sample 5559311 | NCBI WGS metagenome assembly JAABUN01 (sample SAMN10711877, study PRJNA513370) | rock metagenome | isolation source: Antarctica rocks | place: Antarctica: Victoria Land, Siegfried Peak sud | reverse complement strand
CGTCAGATAAGGCGTGAGGAAGGCCCATTCGTCGTCGGAGACATCGGACGGATAGGGAGTGCGGGGTGGTGTATTCATGCCAACGATGGTACGCCCCCACAGCTCCAAAGTGCATAACAGGCTCTAGCAAACGCACCTGCGCCCCGTTCGCTCCCGACCGTCCGCCAGGCGGGTACCCGATCGATGCTGTCAGGGCGAACACCGATGCCGCTTACCGATGCCGCTTACCGATGCCGCTTACCGATGCCGCTTACCGATGCCGCTTACAAGGTTCGCTGCTACGGGGCGGCCCCGATTTGCTGGTAGATGGCGAGGCTCATCCCGTCGATCACGCTCCACATCCCGACGAAGGCGTCCCACGAATGGAAATCGTAGGTATCACTGCTCGGATCGGAGACGTAAATGCCAGCGTCGTCCTACGCATGGACCGTCACGACATGCATTCCGGCGAAAACCGCATACGTGTCCTGATCGGTGAGGGTCTCGCGGGTATCCCCCCAGAACCCCAGCCAGACCAGCACCGGGAACCCGGTGTCGAGCTGGGCCGTGATGAGCGGCGCGGTGTCGAGCTGGGCCGTGAGCGGCGGGGTGTCGCCGCCGGTATACATCACTTCGCTGGCAAAGCCGGCCCCGGACAGCACCGGCACGAGCGCCTCCGGATAGACGCCGTAGTCGGTGGTGTTTCCACACCAACCGCCAATGTCGCCGCGGTACCCAGAGTGGGGATTGCTGGCGGCGGGAACCTGGGCCAGAATGGCCGATTCGGGTACGCCGTTGCCGAAGACGCTCGTCGCGATGTAGGCCGCCGCGTACTTGCAGCTCAGATTGTGCTGCTGAACGTGCGTGCCGTCGTTCGGGAGCACGGGCACCGTCACCGCGCTCCCCGTGTCAGGAACCGACTCGTCGGCGCCAGCGGTTGCCGCGTCACCCGGCGTAGCCGGGATCAGGACGCGCGATCCAACCGGGAGATTGGCGGGATCGGCGAGTTCGTTGAACGCGGCTAGCGTATCGCCGGATGCGACCCAGTGCGCGGTCTTCACGGAGGGTCTCGTCCGTTCGCGCTCGGCGGCCATCGTCGCGGCGTCGGAGGGGCCTTGGCCCGGCTCCGGAATGACGATCACCTGCCCAACCGCAAGCGCGTCGCCCGATGGCAGGGAGCTCGACCGGCGGATCGCTTCAGGGTCGACGCCGAAGGTGGCGGCCACGGTTTCGACCGTTTCTCCGTCGCGAGCCTCGTAACGCTGCTGCCCGGCGAAGCCCGTGCCGGTCGCACCGACGAGCACCATGAAGGCGGCGACCGTTCCGACCAGGATCCGGCGCGCCGTATTGACGCGCGGTCGAGCGGTTCCGTACACCGCGGGGACGAACACGGAATCGACGAGATCGAGCATCGAGGCGCCACCGGACCGGAACGCGCGCCCCGCCCGTTCCCTGACCGCTCGCGCCGGAACGGACGGATTGGGGAGGCTCATGGCGTGGCCCGAGCGGAGCCGACCGTAGGACGGATCGAGGGCGGGATGCAAGGCACGGTAATGAGCTTCGCTGCCGCGCCCGACCAGCCGCGGTGCTTCGACGATCGCGAGTGATCGACGCGCCTGGGCCGGCCCCACCACTCCTCCGGCAAGTGTCCGCTCGCGATCGGCAATCCGGCGGGTCCGCTCCGGCACAGGCACCTGACGAATCACGCGATCGGTGTAAAGCCCGATCATCCCCGGATGCCGCGCCGGTTCCGGCCTGGAGACCGGTAACGCCGGACGGGATCGCGGCGCGTCGGGCCGCGGTTGCCAGGTCGGGAACTCCTTCGCCGCCGACCCATCGCGGCGTTGGAGCCGCCGCTGCTCCCAGGTCTGACCGTCGCGAATCCCGCGGGCGGCGCTTCGTGGTTTCCGGATTCGTTTGGGTCGGTCTTCACTCCCGAGCACGATCGTCATGGTTCCGTCTCCCTCCCCGGAAGGGCGGGGCACCGGCGTGGGTCCCGCGGTTCAGAGGTTCGCTCGACTCGCGTCACCGTCGCGAACACAGTGTACGTACACTCACTATAGCGGCGCGATGCCTTCCAGACAACCCGAGCGTCGAGGGTGTGTGCCGGCACGGCCTTGCGAAGTGCTGGAGGGGCGTCACGATCGCCGTTGTGCATGAGCCGAAGCTGGATGAGTGGTGCCGGAGTTGGAGGACATCGGGGGCGGGTTGTCGGGGACTTCCGCGGGCCCCTATCATGAGAGCAACAGGGCGCGGCGTGCCGCCCGCCCGCCGCATCGGGCCCGCCGATGCTTTGGTCCCCATCGTCCCTGACGGATCTCGCGCAGCATCAATCAGGCGCGAGCCAACACCAACGGAGTTCCGGCGATGGCCGAGCGGAGCGCGACCGCGTTGCTGTACCAGACCGATAGCTACCTTCGGGAATTCTCCGCCGAGGTGGTTTCGGTCGACCCCGCAACGCGCACCGTGATCCTGACCCAGACCGCCTTCTACCCCGGCGGCGGTGGCCAGCCTTGCGATACCGGTGCGTTGCGGTTCGATTCGATCGCCAGCGCGGTCGTCGAGGTCCGCAAGAGCGATGACGAGGCCCTCCATATCCTCGCGGAAGGGGCCACCCTGCCCGAGCCTGGCGCGACCGTCACCGGCGAGGTCGATTGGGAGCGCCGCTACCGGCTGATGCGGATCCACACCGCCCTCCACGTTCTGTGCGGCGTGGTCTTCCGTGATTACGGTGCGCTGGTCACCGGCGGAAACATGACGCCCGACCACGCCCGGATGGATTTCGAGATGGACAGCGCCGATTTCACGCCGGACCGCGTCGCCGAAATCCTTTCGCGGGCGAATACCGAGATCGCCAGCGAGCGGGATATCCGCGTCCAGATCCTTCCACGCGACGAGGCATTCGCGATCCCGGACCTGATCCGGACCAGGATTAATCTCCTGCCGCCCGGAATCAACGAGATCCGCACCGTCGAGATCGTCGGGCTCGACCTCCAGGCCGATGGCGGAACGCACGTCGCCAACACGCGGGAAGTGGGCGGGCTGGCGGTGACCGGTACGCGCTCCAAAGGCAAACGCAACAAGCGACTCGAAGTCGCTCTCACGAATTCCCCCACGAATCCCCCTACGAGCGCCTGATCGGCTGACGCTGGGATCCAGATGCAAGCATCCGGATGCCGAAGTCGGAACGGTGCAGGCATGCCGCCACGCCGGGATCATCCCGCGCGGCGGCCCGAAAGCCCCCTCCCACGGCGGGTTCATCCCCCTCGCGACTCCTCCACACGCTCACCGCGCAAAGGATCACCACCCGATGGCCACCTCTCTGACCGACGCCGCGACCATCGCGAACGATACGCACTCCTTCTCGCTGGCGACGCGCGTCGCCTCACGCAACGCCGCCTTCGACGGCGACTCGATCTGGACCGAGCTGCTCAAGCAGTTCGCCCAGCATGACGATCCGGTCTACTTTGGCGACGGCGCGCCGGCACGGGAGCTGATGCCGGTCGACCGGCTTCGGGAAGCGTCCGTGAAGGCCTGGTCGGATGCGCCGGCATGCCTCGGGTACGGTGAGCAGGCGGGGTTCAGCTTGCTCCGGGATCTGATTGCCAAGCGGCTGACGGCTCGCGGGATGCGGGCATCTCCGGAGCAGATTCTGGTGACGTCCGGCAGCACCCAGGGGATCGATCTGGCGGCACGCGTCTTTCTCGACAAAGGCGACGCGGTGATCGTCGAGAATCCGACGTTTCTGGGCGCGCTCGAGATCTTCCATACCTACGGTGTCCGGATCGTCCCGGTCGATCTCGATGATTCCGGCATGCGGATGGACGCGCTGGAGACCGCGCTGCTCGCCGAGCCGCGCGCGAAGATGATCTACACGATCCCGACCTTCCAGAACCCAACCGGATCGACCCTGCCGCTCGATCGACGCCTCCAGATGATCGAGCTGGCGCGCGCCCACAACGTGGTGATCGTGGAAGACGACCCGTACGGTGAGCTCCAGTACGAGGGCGAGCCGGTGCCGCCGATCTGGACGCTCGGGGATGACGTGATCTACCTCGGAACGTTCTCGAAGACGATCGCGCCGGGAATCCGGACTGGCTGGTCGGTGGCGCGGCCGGAGATCCACCGCCTGCTGCTCGCCAACCGCGAGGTGATGGACATCAGCAACGACCGGATCATGATGCGGACGGTCTATCACACGGCGGTCGACTTCCTGGATGACCATGTCGCCGGCGCGCGCGATGTCTACCGGGCGCGGCGGGACGCGATGCTGGCGGCGCTCGCCACGCACATGCCGGAGGGGGTGAGCTGGTCACGGCCGGCCGGGGGCTTCTTCGTCTGGATCACGGTGCCGTCATCGATCGATACCGCGCGGCTCTCGGAGCAGGCCGCCGGGCACGGCGTGATCTTCTTTCCCGGTCACTGGTTCTATCCCAACCAGGACCGGTTCAACGCGATCCGGCTGAGCTACTCGACCGTTCCGGAAGACCGCATCGTCGAGGGCATCCAGCGCCTGGGCGAGACGATCCGCCAATACGCGGGGGACTAGATCGGCGCCGCGGTGGCCTCCTGCCATGTCGATGCTGGTGCGATCCGCGCACCGGCAAGCAACGCTGGGAAGACGATGGACCCGCTCAACGGAGGTGGAACGGAGCGGGCCAGAGCCTGGCCGGGTGTGCTACGCTCCGAGGGCTGGGGCCCGGTGATGACGGCCCCGGCGCGCACCCCGCGGTCGAGTGGGGGTCCGTCATGGCCGCCACCGCGACCTCCCTCGGAAGATGGAGCGATCGGCGGGGCGGTGTTCGTCTGGTGAACGCTCAGTATCATGCCTGACTTCTTCAATTTCAGTGACTGGGACTGGAGCCGTATCCCCCAGGGTCCGTTCAATTCACGGCTCTGGTGGTTGCTGATCGGGCTTTCACTGGCGCTGGTGTTCACGATCCAGGCCGTCGAAACCGCGGTCGACGGTGCCTGGCCCCATCAGCGCCGCGCCACCCGATTCATTCCCCGGTCGCGGGCCGTGCAGCAGGGTTGGGCACTCGTCGCCCTGCTCGTGGTCCCTGGCGTAATCCTCGCGATCGGGATCGTGGCCGTCCATATCTGGCGCGCGCCAGTGTCTCCGGATCAGCAGGCGTTGGGCGCCGTACTCGTCGGGGTCGGATGGGTGCTCTTTCTCCTCTTCGGCCTGAACATGTTCCGGCTCGGATCGCTAATGAGCAATCTCGGCATGATCGGGCCGATCGCGATCATGATCCTGCTGATCGTTGGCAACATCCTGTTGCTGACCGCCTTCATGGACATCCTTCCATCACTGGATGTCGTGCGCTCGGCGGTGGAGAATGGATTGCGTAGTCTCCTGCCATTCACCGAGTAACGCGCCCGCCTGACGCGGCCGTCCGGTGTGCCCGCCTCGACGAGAGTTGAGGACGGAGATCTGAGGATGACCGCCAACCGGCGTGGAAGGGAACCGGCGGATGACCGGATCCGAACCGGGCGACGACCTGGAAGCGCGCAAGCGCGACACACCGCGTGCGAGACCGGTCCGCGGACCGGAGCGTGCTCCTCGGGCACGGGGCCGGCTTGCCACCATCCCCGTTCGCAAGCCAGCGCGCGGGGAGACTCCCAGCCGGTCAGGCTGGTCGCGTGCGGATGAACTCGAACTCGAGGAGCTGACCAGCGAGCAGACCCTGAGCGTCGAGATTCAGCCGATCGGCGGGATCTTCGGGGCCAGCGCGCCGAACCTCACCCCCATCGGACCGGGCCGGCTCGGGCGGGTCTCGCGGGCCGTGATCCGGCGCGGTCGCTCGACGCTGGTTCCCTCTCCATCGTCCCTGCTCGACGAGCCCTATTTCCGGGTGCTGTGGCTGTCGCGGCTCTTCTCTCAGACCGCCCAGGGCGCACTGCTGTACGCGCTGCTGATCCTGGTCGTCGATCTCTCCAACCGGTCGTTCTTCAACTCCCTGTTCGTGATCTGCTCGATCATTCCGTCGATCGCGTTCGGGCTGCCGGCGGGCATCGTCGTCGATACCGTGTCCCGCAAATGGCTCCTGCTGGTCCTCAACCTGTTCCGCTTTCTGTTCATGGTCTGCCTGATGTCGGCGGAACCGTCGCTCGTCGGCGTGTTCGCGGCGACCCTCGGGATCTGGATCATCCACCAGTTCTACTCTCCGGCCGAGGCATCGGTGCTGGCCGAGATCGTACCGCGCGATCGCTATCTCAACGCGCAGTCTCTGTTCAACCTGGCGCTGACGATCTCGCAGGTGATGGGGCTGATCATCGCCGCGCCGATCCTGCTCCGGATCGGCGGACCCCGCCTCGTCTTCCTGGTCTGCGGCTGCCTCTGGCTCGTCTCCGCCGCGCTTTCGGTGCTGTTGCCGACACGAAGCACGCATCAGCTGACCCGGCGAACCCTCAACCGGTCGCTGGGTCAGGCGCTCGGCAATGGCTGGCGCTTTGCCCGGGGCGACCGGCTGACGTTCGAGGCGATCATCGACGATGTGCTGGTGGGCGTGGGAATGAGCGCCCTGGTGGTGATCATGCCGTTCTACCTGGAGCGGGTGCTGGGGACATCCAAGGAGAACACCGTGTTCGTGTTCGCACCGGCCGCGTTGGGGCTGGTGCTCGGGCTTCGGATCGCGCCGAAGCTGGCCCGGGTCATTGGCGAGCAACACAGCGCGACGCTCTCGCTGTTCGGGTTCGCGGCCTGTGTCGCGGCGCTCGGATTCGTCGAGGGGACCTACAACGTACTCAACGACACGTTGCGGCTGCCGCTCGACAGCATCACCGATGCCCTCCGGATTTCACCCCTGATCTCGGTGGCGATGCTCGTCTCGATCCCCGCCGGATGCGCCTCGGCGATCGTGAACGTCTCGGCGCGATCGATCCTGCTCGCGCGCTCGCCGTCGCACATGCGGGGGCAGGTAATCGCGACGCAGAGCCTGATCGGAAACATCGGGTCGCTGATCCCGACGCTGCTCGCCGGACTCGCGACCGACATCTTCGGGGTCAAGCCGATCGCGGTCGGAATCGCGGTCTGCATCGTGATTGCCGCAATGATGGCGCACGCCTTTGGCCGGCGGAGCCCACTGGCCACGCCGGTCCCGCAGACGTAGCGTCACCTCCTGGTCGCCTTCCAGGCGAGCACAGAGCCCCACTCGACGGGCCGCGGTGCGATGGCGTCCCCGGTGAGGTCGAGCGTCCAGCTCTGCGGGGCCGCATCGCCTTCGCGCTCCATCGAGATCGCGAGGCACGACGCGTCGGGGCTGAACGTCAGGGAGATCGCGAAGGCGGCCAGCCGGGCATCGTGCGGGAGGATGGCGGTCCGCTGACGCCTCGTCACGGCATCGACGATGACCACCTCGGATGCGACGTTGTTTGCCTGCACATGGACGAAGAAGCGGCCATCGGGGGAGGACGAAGCGGCGGCAAGCTCGATCCGACGCTCGAACGATACGGAATACACGGTGGCGTCTGTCGACCGGTCGACCACACGGTAGGCGACCGCATCCGCCAAAGGCTTGCGCTTCACCATCCAGCGCGGTGCGGGACGCGTCAGGGCCTGGCCCAGGAGGAGCGTGGCGGCGGCCAGACGCGGCACCCGAACTGTGGCCCCTCCGATGATCGGGACGAGCACCCAACGGTCGCGGGCGTCCTCGACGAGGACAAGGTCAGTTGCGTGGAGCGCGACGACACGGCGAGGCTCCGCCACCGGGATGCGAGTGCGGGCACCCGTGACCGGATCGACCGACACCAGCCCCGACCGATCCTCGACGAGAATCCGGCTCTCCGACCTGAGGCATGCCTCGGCAAGGTGCGGTGTGGGCGTGCGTGCCAACGCGCTGGAGTGCGGCAACACCAACAGCAACGAGACGACAAGGAGCAGGCGCGAGAGTCGGCTATCCCTCGCCATTGAAGCGGAACGTTTCAAGCCCGGATTGGTCGACGTTGTAGATCGCGGTAAAGAAGCAGTCGCCGCCACCATCGACGAGGACGCGTTCGGACGTCCAATCGATGCCCAACGCGTCGCAGAAGCCGTTGACGAAGATCTTGCGCTCGCCGTTCTCGATGAACCCTGCGTACTGTCGCATGTGATCGAACACGCCCTGCTCCGTAGCGATCACGGCCTCGGCGGCTTCGACATCCATCAGGGTCGGTGTCCAATAGTCGCCATACTCCAGGTCTGGATACGTGCTGGAGAGAAGTGAGCTGGCGGCTGCTTCAGGAATGATCTCGCCCTTGATCTCACCAACGGTGACTTCTTCCCACTCCCAGCCCTCGCGCTGAATAACGACGGGGGTGGGCGCCACCACTCGACGGGCGGGGCATGCATCTGTCCCACCGGGGGATGCCGAGCAGTCGGTTTGCTCCGCTTGCCAGAATACGAAGAGCCCGAAGAGAGCGACGAAAATCCAGATCAACCAGGTCATGTGCCGCTCCGTTCATTGCCCGCGCGCTCTTCACGCCTGGCCATTCTCGACATAGCTCTCGATCGTCCCGGAATCCGCGTCGATCAGCGCATTCCAGTAGCAGGCACCGCCATCAGCGACAACCACGCGAGCCAACGGATCGCTCGGAATGCCTCCGCTACAGAAGCCGATGACGTCAACGAACCGCATGCCGTCAGCCATGAATCCCAAGTACTGGCGACTCACCAGCTCGTCGACACGCGCCCGACCGGCGAGGTGGTCGCTCTCCCCGACGCGTTCGCGAGCGTACACGGAATCGCCCTTGCGGACACTCTTCAAGAGTTCCTCGACGATCGCGATATCGTCGATCGTGGGCGTCCAGTACCCCTCGATCGCCTTGCGCTGGTTGTCGCTGAAGAGACGCGGCGCATACCGCGCATCAACGATGATGCCGTATACCCCATCTTTCGCGGCATAGGTGTACCCATGGCCAAGGGTCCCCTCAAATGGCTCCACCCTTCCCTGAACGAGCGCGCCGACGATGAACATCCCGATCGCGAACCAATGCACTGTCACGCTCCTATCCTGATTGACCCCTTCCCAATCAGAACGTCTGGAACTTGCGTCTGGTTGCCAACCTTGGGCCGCCGTCGGCTCGAGGTCGGTCTGTGGTCGACCCGAGGTCAGGAAGGAGAGAACCGACAATGCAAAAACGGGAGGCATCCACGCCCCCCGTTCTTGCCCGCCCTGGATAGTGCCAGGCGCTACTGCTCGGCGATTGTGATCGTCTTGATCCCGACCGTCGCCAGCGGGACCGAGGCCTCGCCCCGGCCATTGTCGGCCACCGGAACCGTCGTCAGGACATCGAGGATCTCGATGCCGCCGGTGACCTGTCCGAACACCGAGTAACTCTTGGGGAACTCGGCCGGCTGATCCTGGTGGACAACGAAGAACTGACTACCGTTGGTGTTCGGGCCGGCGTTCGCCATCGCGATCGTGCCGCGCGTGTACGGGGTCTCACCCTGGGGGAGTTCATCGTTGAACTGGTAGCCAGGGCCGCCCGTTCCGGTCCCGGTCGGGTCACCGCCCTGGACCATGAAGCCCTGGATGATCCGGTGGAAGACCGTGACATCGTAGTAGCCGGCGCGGGAGAGGCAGACGAAGTTGTTGACCGTAGCTGGAGCGGCGGCGGCATCGAGCTGGATCACGATATTGCCGCGGTTGGTCTCGATCGTCGCGGTGTAGAGCTTAGCGGGGTCGATCACCATTTGAGGCGGGGTGTCCCACTGCATGTAGCCGGAGGTCATCGCGGGCGGGTTCACCCAGCACCCCGCCGCGGCGGCGGGGCTGGCCGCCGGTGTCGATTGCGCGACAACGCTCACCGCACCCATCGTGATCGAGAGCGAAAGGCAGATCGTGCTCAGTATGAGCAGGACTACCTTCCTCGATGAGCGCACGAGCGGGCCATCGGATGTAACGAAACGATCTTGCATCGGTTCTTGTTCCTCCAGCGGGCGACCGCGACGGACATTCCGCACGGTGAGCGATGATGACGGGCACGATCAGCAGCAGGCTCGGAGTGTGGGCCGAAGTCCGTCCGCGAACACGACGCACTGACCATTTGTAGGGGCGGGCTAGCGGACATTCGCGCGAACCCTGGCATGTGGGGCAGCTTGTCCGCGTATACCCGCCCGCGGCTGTGCTCGCACACGTCGTGGCCTTGCGGACCTGCCCCGGCTTCGACCAGGTGTTTCCCAGCCCCGCCCGAGTATAGCTAGCCGGACGGGTTCCGGTCAGGCGGTTCCATCCTGACCTGCCGCATCGCGAGCCCCGTGACTGGTGGATAGGCGTCATACGGGCCGATGCGGTTCGTCATCGCGTCGTAATAGGCCGGGAAGAAGAGCGGAATAAGCGGGACATCGACCCGCGCGATCTGTTGGACCACCCGATAGAGTTGGGCGCGGTGCTGAGGATTCCGCGCGGTGATCGCGAGATCGATCAAGCTGGAGACCCGGTCGCTGGTGTACCGCCCGAAGTTGGCGTGACCCTTGGCGTGAAAGAGCGGTCGCAGCAGCTCGTCGGGGTCGCGCCAGAAGTCCGAGTACATCGCCAGCAGATCCCACGATTCTTCGCGCGTCGCGCGCGCCATCTCCTCCGTGGGGAGCAGATCGAGGGCCACCGCGATCCCGGCATGGGCGAGCTGTTCCTGCAGCAGGACGCAGGCGTTGGCGATCGAGGCGTCCCGTTCGTCGGCGATCAATCGAAGGCGCAAACCGGCGACATGGCCATCCGCCGCCAGCTCGGACCGGACATCTTCCGGAGACCGGGGGGCGGCATCCGGTTCGATGCCGCTCTGAATCCACGAGCCTTCAGGAAACAGCCCCGTCGCGGGTTCGCCTTCCGACGCAACGGCGGCGTCGAGCAACGCGGCGCGGTCGATCGCCCCGGAGATCAGGGACCGCAGGCGACGATCGCGCAGGGGTCCGGCGCGAACATTGACGCTCAGCAGGCAGAGGCGGTTCGCGAGCCCGCCGACAAGCGTCAGGTTCGGATCGTCGCGCAACGTCGGGATGTTGAGCAGGGGCACGTCGATGACAACATCGACGGCACCGGTCACCAGCTCGGTGGTGCGCGGAACCGTTCCCGAACTTGCGGTCACGACGAGCCCGGCAAGGTGGGGTCGCCCGACCTGGCGGTACGCGGGATGGCGATCGAGCGTGATCCGGCGGTCCTCGATGCCGGACAGCATGAACGGGCCGGAGCCGGGCGGCAACCGGTCGGGTGTGTCACCCCAGTCCCGCTCTGTCCACCGCCGCGGCACGATCGGGGCGCGAGCGGCAGCGAGCGACGCCAGGATCGTGACATCCGGCTGGACGAGCAAGAGGCGTACGGTGTCGCCTTCGATTGCCTCGATCCCGGCGATCCGCTCCCAGTGGCCGGCGGCTCCGACGGATGACAGCGCACGGCAGCGCTCGAGGCTCGCCGCGACATCGCCGGCGGTGACGAGGGTGCCATCCGCGAAAAGCGCATCGGGCCGAACCCGGAGATCGACCTGGAGGCCATCGGCGGAGACGGTCCAGTCGATTACCACACCACTTCGGATGTTCCCGTCGGGATCCTGAAGCAGCGGGGACTCATGGGTCAGCGTGCCGAGCCAGGCGGTCCCCATCGCCGGATCGCGCATCGGGTCGACCCCGGGCATCTGATCGAGCGAGACGACCGGCACTCCATACGGGGTGGTCGGTTGGGGCGTCGATTCCCGGCCACCGGCAATACGCGCCAACCCGGCGGCTCCGGCAATGCCGACCGCCCCGGAGAGTAAGCCACGCCGGCTGAGCCGCCCGCGAGGCACGATCGGATGCGGCTTGTCCATCATCCGATCGCTCATTGGGTGCTGGCGAGCACGTCCTCGACCGCGGTCAGCAGCTCGTCGGCCTGACCCTGCCCCCAGATCATCGGCGGCAGGAACCGGATCACCAGGTTGCCCGCCGGGAGGGCGAGCACGCCACGCTCCTGCAAGCCGCGAAGGACCGGGGTGGCCTTCTGCTTCAGCTCGATTCCGATCATCAATCCCTTGCCCCGGACCGCCCGGATATGCGGGCTGCCGAGCGCGCCAATCCGCTCCATGATCTGATCACCGAGGGCGGCGGCATTCTCGTAGAGGCGGTCGTCGCGGAAAATCCGGAGCGTCTCCACGGCGGCGCGTGCCGCCAGCGGGTTCCCGCCGAAGGTCGAGCCGTGCGCGCCGGGCGGGACCGATCCGCTGATCTCCTCCGTCACCAGCGTAAGCCCGATCGGGAACCCGTTGGCGAGCGCCTTGGCGGTGACGATGATGTCGGGGACGATCCCCGCCGCGACAGAGGCGAACGGCGCGCCGGTCCGGAACCCGGACTGGATCTCGTCGACGATCAGGAGCACGCCCCGCCGACTGGTCTCTTCGCGGACCGCCGCCAGGTACCCGTCGTCGGCAACGTGGATGCCGCCCTCGCCCTGAACCGGCTCCAGGATTACGGCCGCCGTCTCATCGTCGATCGCGATCGCGACCGCCGCCGGATCGTTGAAGCCAACATGGGTCGCGGGGATCGGCAGCGGCTCGAACGGGTCGCGGTACTTCTTGTCGGCGGTCGCCGATAGCGCGCCGAGCGAGCGTCCATGATACCCGCGGCGGGCGGCCACGATCTTCTTGCGTCCGGTCGCGACCTGGGCGAACTTGAGCGCCGCCTCGACCGCCTCCGCGCCCGAGTTGCTGAGGAACACGCGCCCCAGCCCGTCCGGGGCGATTCGGGCGAGCTCGTCAAGGAGCGCGGCCCGGACATCGTTGCCGAAGCTCTGGTGCCCGGTGGTGAGCAGGCCGAGCTGATCGACGATCGCGGCGGTGAAGCGCGGGTGGGCATGCCCCAACGGCGCGACCCCATAGTTGCTCATCGCGTCGAGGTACCGGCGGCCATCGGCATCGAAGAGGTAGGCGCCCTCCCCACGCACCAGCGCGATATCGCGCTTGGCATAGAGCGGTATCTGCTTCCCGCGTTCGAGGTCGAGGATCTGTTCGGTCGTGTACGTGATGGCTTCAGTTGCTTGCGGATCGGTCATGATGCTCTCGTTTCACTCTGGTCTCTCGAAATCGCGCTGAGTACGGGCTACTACTTTGTCCGCCATTCTTGTCATTCCGACAGCTGTGTCGAGCAGCTGCATCGGTCGGGACGGTCCCTCACCGCGTATCGGGATACACTCCGCGACCAGAGGAATCTCGGCAGCTGCGTCGCTGGTCCCGCGGGACCAGCGACGCAGCTGCCACGAGTGTCTTGCCGATCCATTCGACTTCGCTCCGATGCCGCTTACAGGACAGGTTCTGCGGATCGGCCGCGAAAGATCCCCAATAGGCGATTCCGCGGGAATCGATGGGCCGCATTCGCTCAATTGCTTCGCAATTGCCTGTTGGCGGATGCGGCCCTTACACTTCGTTGCGGGATGACAAAAGTCTAGACCGTCCACTATGTAGGTAATGCTTGATTCGCCGAATCGCCGTCGATCCGCTCGATCACCTGATGGATGCCGCCCAGGTGGTCGATCCGGTGCGAAACCGTCGCCATCTCCGCCCACCCCGCGTGAAGGTAACCCCACGGGCCCCGGCGCAGGAAGACGGCGTGCATCCCAATCGCCTGGGCCGGGAGCACATCGTTGTCGAGACGATCGCCGACGTAGACGACCTGAGCCGGTGTCAGCTCCAGCTCCGCCGCGATCCGCTCGAAGAACGCGGGGTCCGGCTTGGAGACGCCCCAGATCGCCGACGAGGCGATCAGATCGAATGGCAGGCCGAGCGCCGCCGTCTGCTCCGCCGCACCCTCCGGCTGGTTTCCGGAGACTCCGAGCCGATACCCCGCCGCGCGGAGCTGACGCAGCACCGGAATGACGTCCGGATACAGGTCGCGCTCCTCGATTTGGTAGCCGATCACGTTGGGATCGACCGATTCGATCTGCATCAGCCCGAAGATGCTGCGGTGGCTCTCGCGCCGTTCGATCAGGCCACCGAGCACCCCGGCGAGTGTGAACTCCGGCACCCCGGCATACCGCGCGACCATCGCCCAATGGCGAGTCTCATCGACGAGGGTTTCCCCGAGGTCGAACACGACGGCCTCCACCCGTGCCGTCATGCGGTGACCCGGTCCGATGATCGCCGCACAAGGGTGCCGTGCCCGGCCAGCGCGTTCGTGATCGGCGCGCGAACCCGCGCGTCGGCGAAGATCACCTGGCCGACCCCGCGCTCGACCGCCGTGATCGCCGCTTCGACCTTCACGATCATCCGGCCGGCGGCGGCGGCCAGGGCCGATTCGGGCTTCGACGTGTCGATCGACGCGATCAGCGACGACTCATCGAAGCGATCGGCGAGCAGGCCGGGCGTGTCGGAGAAGAACAGGAGCCCTTCGGCGCCGAGCGCTTCGGCGATCCCGAGCGCGAGCTTGTCGCCATCGATGTTGATCGGAACGCCCGCCTCGGCGAGCGCGGGTGGCGTCAGCAATGGAACGAACCCGGCATCCAGGAGCGTGGTCACGAGGGTCGTGTCGATGGACTCGATCGTTCCGGCATGGTCGTCGCGAAAGACGCGGGTCTTGCCGCCCTCGGTACCCCGGATCACCGGCTTGCGCCGCCCGGTGGCGATCCCCCCATCAATGCCGCTGAGGCCGACGGCGTTGACCCCGGCATCGCGGAATGCCGCCACGAGGCGCTTGTTGACCTTGCCGCAGTAGGCCATCAGCATCGCGTCCATCGTCGGGGCATCGACGTAGCGGGAAACGCGTCCGCTGGCGGAGGTGACGATCCGGGGGGGCATGCCGAGGGATGCGGAGAGCGCGCTGAACTCGGCGTTGCCGCCGTGGACGATAACCATGGGCTGGGCGAGGCTGGCGACATCCTTCGCGAACTCCACAAAGGCGTCCGACCCGATCGCCGCCCCACCGCCTATCTTGACTACAAGCATCTGTTCCCCAATTCGCTTTGCCGCCTTGAGCGCCTCATGGTGTCGCATCGATCCGGGCGAGAAATGACTGCAATCGTTGCATGACGTTCCGTACCGCCGCTACCGAACCGGCAACGTCTCCATCGATGTCGATGCTGTGCTCGGCGCGCTCGATCGTGCAGACATCCACGCCATGACGCTGTTCAAGCTCTTGGAGGAGCGGTTCGTCGTACTCACCGTCGTCGGTGCCGATCGCGACGAACGACCTTTCCGACATCCTGGTCAGTTCCTGGCGGACATTCTCGCCGCTCAGAATCGGTGTCAGCCAAACGCTCGCCGCGATCGGCCATCGTCGCGACTCAAGGAGATGCGCCATGGCCATTGTACCGAGTGACTTGCCGATCAGGAGGACCGACGTGTGGGCCCGCTGACCATAGGCTGCTGACAGGGAGTGAAGCGTGTCGGTGTACAGCCGCTCTTCCAGCTCCTGCCGGGATGCCGTCCTGACCAAGGAGCGGTAGTCGTAATTTAGGATGAGAACGTCGCAGCCACGTTCGATCAGAAGTCGCCCGGCGTAGTAAAGAAGCGGCATTGCGGAGGTGTATCCGACTCCGGGAAGAATGACAGCGAGGCTTGAGGAACCCCCTGGCTGACGAAAGAACTCGTTCGGAACGCTCTCGCCACCGTATCCATTGATCTCGATACTTTCAGCCATGCCAACCCTTCCCTTCGTCGTCGGCGACTGGACCGACTGGACCGACTGGACCACTTCGCTATGTCACCTACGTCGTCCCTTCAACGTTCTCCAGCCCGGTTGCCATGATCAGGTGTTGCAAAGCCGCGACTGCTTCCGATCCTGCCGGACCGGGACCTCGCGTCGGGATGACATGGGATGGTTTGCGTTGCCATGACGCGTTCCTGCTCACCCGGCTGCCATGTTCACTGGTTGTGAGGCCCAGGCTGGTTCCGATCCTGCCGGATCGGGCGACGCGGTTGCTGGGTTCCTCGTCGCCGCGCTCCCTTGGAATGACAGGGGTAGGGCGCGAAAACAAAAGGGGGTTGTGCGTTGGGCGGAGCAACCATGCGTATCGCCTTGCCACAGTGAACCATCACTGTCATCCCTCGCTTCGCTCCCTCGGAATGACAGCAACGGGAGCCGTTCACATCACCCCCATGCACTGACGCGGTTGTATGGATGACAGGTTGTGACGCTTGGACTGGTTCCGATCCTGCCGGATCGGGCGACGCGGCTGCTGGGTTCCTCGTCGCTGCGCTCCCTCGGAATGACATGGGATGGTTCGGGTTGGCGTGAGATGGAACGCCTCGGCGTCCGAGGGCCGTCAGATCGGGTGGAGGCCGGGGAAGTCGATCGCGGTCGTCTCCTCGAAGCTCATCCGGATGTTGAACGACTGGACCGCCTGCCCGGACGCGCCCTTCATCAGGTTGTCGATCGCGGCGATTACGACGACCCGGTTCGAGTGCGGGTCGCGCTCGAATCCCACGTCGCCATAGTTGGAACCGCTCAGGATCTTCGGTTCCGGGTAGCGGTGGACCCCGGAGCTTTCCTTGACGAGGCGCATGAACGGCTCGTCCCTGTAGGCGGCGCGGTAGATCTTCCAGAGATCCTTGTCCTCCAGCGGCTCCTTCGTGAAGACGTGGCTCGTCGCGACGATCCCGCGCACGGCATCGGTCGAGGTTGCCGAGAAGGCGATCCGGGGCGTGACGTCACCACAGGAGAGCTCCTGGACGATCTCGGCGGTGTGCCGGTGCCCGGTCGGCTTGAACGAGCGAACGACCCCGGCACGCTCCGGGTGGTGCGAGCCGAGACCCGGCGACCCGCCCGATCCCGAGGAGCCCGTCTTGGCCTCGATCACGACCGGGATCGCGGGATCGACGACGCCCGCGTGAAACAGCGGGTAGAGCCCAATGATCGAGGTCGTCGACATGCAGCCGGGGCTGGCGATCCAGTCCGCCGTCCGGATCTCCTCGCGGTGCAGCTCCGGCATGCCGTAGACGAACCTGCCGAGGGCGTCGAGATCGTTGTGCTCATGGCTGTACCAGGTGGGATAGTCGCCGGGGGCGTTCAGCCGGAAGTCGGAGCTGAGGTCGATGATGACGGGCGCAAGGTCCCGCACCTCGGGCAGCTTCTCCATCGAGACGCCATGCGGCAGCGCCAGGAAGAGGACATCGCACCGTTCGAGCTGATCGCTGCGGACGAACTTCATATCGGTCCGCTTGCGGAGGTTGGGGTGTGTGGTGCGGACGAACTTCCCGGCGTTGCGCTCGGACGTGACCTGCTTGATCGTGACCTCGGGATGCGAGAGGAGCAGACGGACGAGCTCGCCCCCGGCGTAGCCAGACCCTCCAACGATGGATACCTCGAGCATGATGTCTCCTCTGGCGTGCGTCGGTTCTTCCAAACGAACCGCTACGTGCGGCGAAGCCGCACCGGGCCGACACGAGGTCGGCCCCTACGATGACTGCGCCGACACGAGGTCGGCCGCGACGATGACGGATCCCTACGACACGGGGGTCAGGCCCGACATGGCGGCGACGGCGGGCACGGGTTGGCGGCGGGCACGGGATTCCCGCCCGACCTTCAGGACGTAGTCGATGATCTTTGCCGGGATGTCGACGCCGGTGGTGTCGATGCTGTTGCGGAACTCCATCGTGTAGTTCACCTCGTTGACCTGGAGCCCGGCCGGGGTCTCGAAGAGATCGACCGCGACGACGCCGCCACCAACGGCCTCAGCCGCCGCCCGCGACATCTCATCGAGCTCCGCCGTGACCGGGCAATTGCTGGCTTGGCCGCCCTTCGCGGTGTTCGTGATCCAGTGCGTCGAATCGCGGTAGATCGCACCGATCGTGACGCCGTCGATCACGAACGAGCGGATGTCGCGGCCCCCTTTCTCGACGTACTCCTGGATGTAAAAGGCCCCATGGTGAAATGATCCGAGCGTCACCTTGTGCTCCAGCAGCGCCTCGGCGGCGTCGCGGTCGTTGACGCGGGCCAGCAGCCGCCCCCACGAGCCGACGGCGGGTTTGAGGACGACGGGGTAGCCGATCCGCTCGATCGCCTCCAGCGCCGATTCCGGGGTGAACGCGATCACGGTGCGCGGTACCGGAATCCCGGCCCGGACCAAGGCGGCGGAGGTCAGCAGCTTGTCGCCGCAGATGTTGGCGACCTCGTAGGTGTTGACCGTCGGAATGCCCCAGTCGTTGAGCACCTTCAGGGTGTAGAGGGCGCGGAGGTGGTTGATGCAGCGCTCGAGCACGACATCGCACTCCGTCATGATCGGCGCGGTCAGATCGAGCGTGAACGCGCGGTCGTCGAAGCGGAGCACACGGATCCCGCGTCGATCGAGCTCGGCGAGCAGCAGCTTTTCCTCGACCCGGACGCGGGACATGAGGATGCCGACGGTAGGCGGCCGATCCTCCCCTGTGATGTCGTACACGAGTGATTGTTCCCTTCTGACCCGGACTCGGGCCGGATACCCCAGGTCTGGTGACGTTATGTCGCAGCTGGTGTCATAGCGGTGGCCGGGTCGCGGACGCCGAAGCTGGCCAGGCGCGCCGCCTCCTCGACGATCTCGCCGGCGATGTCGCGGCTCGTCGTCGTCATCAAGCCCTTGAACTCGCCGCCGGTGTTGATCTCGATCACCTTGAGTCCCTCGGCGGTCTCGATCAAATCGACCCCGGCGAGGCGCGCGCCGACGACATCGCAGGCCCGCAGCGCCAGCTCCTCGATCTCCGGGGTGACGGGACAGGGGACGGAGACCGCGCCACGGGCCGCGTTCGTGATCCAGTGGTCCGAGGTGCGGTACGAGGCGGCGATGATCCGGCCCCCGATCACGTAGGCCCGGATATCGCGGCCCGGTTTCTCGATGAACTCCTGAACGTAGTAGATCTCGTGGTGAAACGAGCCGTGCTCGGACTTCTGGGAGATGATCGAGCGCGCCTGATCGGGCCCGTTGACCTTGGCGATCAGCCGCCCCCAGGAGCCGGTCACGGGCTTGAGCACGGCGGGATAGCCGAGCGCTTCGCACGCTTCGAGGGCGGCGTCGACCGAATAGGCGACGAAGGTGCGGGGCGACGGGATGCCCGCCGCTTCGAGCACCATGCTGGCGCGCGCCTTGTCGTCGCAGACGAGCACCGCCGAGGCGGAGTTGAGCGTGGGAATGCCCCAGCGCTCCATCGCGAACAGGGTGTATCCGGCGCGGGAGTGGACGACGCTGCGATCGAGCAGGACGTCGATCTCGACGCCGCTCTCCGCCGCCGTCGGGGCGGAGAGGTTGAGGACGAGATCACGGTCGAAGACCGGGGTTACCTCCATCCCGCGCGCGCGGGCCGCCGCGAGGATCAGCTTCTCTTCCTGGCGGAGGAAGGAGACCAGGACGCCAAGGCGAATCCCGGTACTGGCGTGTCGCATCGTCATGTCGTCGTTTCACCTGTGATTACGCGAGAACCAATACTACGTAGTATCTCGCATTCGCTTCCCACCCCTCGTCATGCTGACCGACGGGAAGCATCCCCCGGGCAGCCGCGTCGCATAGCGGACAGTAGCGGCGGCTGTGCCGCCGGGCGCTTCGCGCGGCGATCCTTCGCTGCGGCTCAGGATGACGGAGAGAAGGGGCTTCCGCGACAAGCTCGGAATGACGATCAGCCTTGGACAAACTCCTCATCCCGAATGATTGGACAACCCCAGCAGGACATCCTTCAGTACCTGGATCGCTCGCAGATACTCGGCGATCTCGACCCGCTCCTCCGGCGTGTGATCGAGCGAGGAGTCGCCGGGACCGTAGGCGACGATCGGACATTTCCAGGCCGGCCCGACGACGTTCATATCCGATGTGCCGAGCTTCAGGGTAAAGCGGGGCACGCGCTCGTGCGCCCGGATAGCGCGCAGGAAGGGCGGTACCAGCTTGCTCCGCTTCGTCGTCCTGTACCCCTCCTGCAGGCCATCGACGGCGATCTCGGCATCTTTGGCTATCTCGCGAACGCGCCGGAGCAGGCGGTCGACATCGAGATCCGGCGGCAGGCGGAGTCCAATCGAGAGCGTCGCGACATCGGTGAGGCCATCCCCCACCGTATTGAAGACGCGCAATGAGTGGCCGATCGAGCCGAAGCTATTCGTCGCGTCGGTGTTCCAGACATAGAGCTCCCTCAACAGGTCGTTCCAGAACTGGATCGCCAGTTCGGCGACCGACTCGCCGGGGCCCGCCGTGTGCCGGGTCGAGTGGCGGAGGGTGTAGATCAGGGAGAGCGAGCCCCGGTATCCGAGGCAGACCGCATCCCAGCCGCTCGGCTCGCCGACGACGCAGAAATCCGGGGCATCCCACGTCGCGACTTCCGTGGCGCCGAGCGAGCCGATCATCTCCTCGCCGACCGCGCCGACAACGGTGACGCGGGCGTTGAGCCGGCCCGCCGCGTCGGCGGCCGACGCGGCGGCCACGAAGGTCGCGAGCGGTCCCTTGGCGTCGACCGCGCCGCGCCCCCAGAGCGTTCCATTTTCGATCCGGACGGGAATGCGTCCGGGAACGGTGTCGATGTGGCCGAGCAGGACGATGTGGCGCGCACCGTTCCCGATCGTGCCGACCGCGCTGCCAGCCCCGGTTTCGAGAATGCGGAAGCCGCGCGATGCCATCGACGAGCGGAGGTAGCCGACCGCCGCCGACTCGCGCCCCGAGAGGCTTTCGATATCAACGAGACCGCGCAGGAGTTCGATGTCCGCCCGCTCCTGGGACGACCAGCCCGGAGCGCGATCGGCAACCGGGGACAGCGCCTGACTGACGATCTCAGGCGGTGACGGCGAGACCATGCGGCACCATCGCTTTCCAGTCCCGTCGCCCGCGCTCCCTCGAATCCGGAGCCGATCCGTTGGCGGCGGTTCTTGCGCGGGCGGCGATGAGCGCGGCAATCGCGACGGGCACGGTCGTTTCGCCGGTCAGACGAGCTGACCGGAAGTCCCCCACCGGCTGAACGTCCCAGACAATGAGATCGGCTCCGGCGTTCACGATCGTGATCGCCGCCAACGCCGCCCCAAGCACATGCGCGGAAGTTTCAGCCAGCGCCAACCCCGCGACCTCCACGTCTGGACCATCGATCGCGATCGCCCGCCCGTCGATGACATGGACGATCGTCCGCTCCTCCGCCGCCGGCGCCCCGGCCTGGAGCAGGAAGATCGCCTCGCGGTCGCCACCGAGCACGACGCGGTGCTCGATCACGGCGTCGGCGGTGTCGCGGTCGTGAAGGTCGATCGCCGCGCCGCCAGGCGTGAGCGAGAGCAGGGTCGACGGGAAACCGAGACGGTCGGCGGCGATCAGGCCGGTCTCCTCGGAGAACGCGGCAAGGCAGGCCGGGCGGGGGATGCCCGCCTCGGCAAGCGCGGTCGCGACCTGCAGCCGGGTGCCCGTGGCGGCCAGACCGGCATCCAGGGTGTCGATGCCGAGCGCCCGGTAGAGCGGCAGGGTCGCGGCGGCGAGCGCCCGGTTCTGGCAGCGATCGATGATCGCTGTCAGATCCCGGTCGATCACGTCGTTGCCCGCCGCGTTCTCAGCCCCACCCAGCGCCGCGACCCGCCGCGACGCCGGCCCGGGAGGCAAGGGTGTGCCGGCGGGAGGAACAGGCATCGCGGTCATCCCGGCGTCGCCGAGGGCCGCCAGGGCCGCAAGGGCCGCCAGGGCCGCGATGATCTGCTTCTCTTCCACACGGACACGTGTACACAGCACACCCGTTGCTGACACCTTGCATTCTCCGATCATGCGCCATTGGTAACGGCGCGTACGGGGCTATTCGCCCCAATCTTCGCCCTCTTCCGGAGCCAGGCCGAGCTGGGGCGGAGAAACACTCATCACTTCAAGATCGGCACCGCAATCGGGACAGGGGACGATCTCGCCCTGTTCCGCGCCTTCGATCTCGACATCCGCTCCACACTCGGGACACGCAGCCGTCATCACGTCCTCCTACAGGGCAGCATCTCGCCGCTCCAGCCCGTCGCCGGAGCCCAAACTCTCCAGAATGACGAAGGTATCGCATGGCGGGGCATCTCGCCACCGCCACCTCAGCGCTCGCCATGCAGCACCTGCAGCAGCACCGCCTTGTGCACATGCAGCCGATTCTCGGCCTGATCGAAGATGATCGACTGGGGACCATCCGCGACCTCCGATTCGACCTCCTGCCCACGGTGCAACGGCAGGCAGTGCATGAAGACCGCCTCCGGCTTCGCGACCGCCATTACCCCACGCGTGATCCGGAACGGGGCCAGCTTCATCAGCTTTCCCGGAATCACCGGCTCACCCATGCTCTCGTGCACATCGGTGTAGACGGCATCGGCGTCCCTCGCGGCCTCCAGCGGATCGTTCGTGATCCGGACCGCCGCGCCCGACGCCGCCGCCAGCTTCCGGGCGGTCGCGACAACACCCGGGTCCGGGCGGAACCCTTCGGGACCGGCCAGGGTCACGCTGACGCCGACCGCACTGAGCGTGAGCAGAAGCGATTGGCAGACGTTGTTGCCATCGCCGAGGTACGCGAACTTCAGCCCATCAAGCGTGCCGAAGCGTTCCTTCAGGGTGAAGAGATCGCTGAGCGCCTCGATCGGGTGATCGAACGAGGTCAGGCCGTTGAGGACTGGGACACTGGCGCCCGCGGCGAGATCGACCAGATCCTGGCGATGCTCGACGCGGACTGCGATCCCGTCCACGTAGCGGCTGAAGACCTCGGCGGTGTCGCGGATCGTCTCGCCGCGCCGGAGCTGCAAGTCCTGGATTCCGAGAAAGATCGCGCGTCCGCCGAGCTGCTCCATGCCCGCCTGCAACGCCGTGCGGGTTCGCGTGCTGGGGTGCTGAAAGATGAGTCCGAGCGTCTTGCCGCCGAGCCAGCCGTGCGGCTGGTGCTCCGCGCGGAGCCGCTTGAGCACGGCGGCGGTCTCCAGCATCGTGACGATCTCGTCCGGGGTCAAGTCCGTGTCCGAGAGGATGTGGCGGCCATGCAGCGCGGGGTCGAGCGTCACCACGCCGTCCACGCCGCCTGCCACATCGCACCGTGGTTCGGTCATCGTCCGTGGCTCCGCGTCGAGCGGTCGTTCGACTAACACAGCGTATGCACCAGCAGCGCCTTGTGCACATGGAGGCGATTCTCGGCCTGGTCGAAGATGATCGATTGCGGGCCGTCTGCCACCTCGGCCGCGACCTCTTCGTCCCGGTGCATCGGCAAGTCGTGCATAAACACTGCCGACGGCTTGGCGAGCACCATGATCGCCGGCGTCACCTTGTAGGGCGCGAGCTGCACGGCGCGCGCCGCGCCATCGAGCTGGCCCATGCTGACGTGGACATCGGTGTACACCGCGTCGGCATCCTCGACGGCGGCGCGGGGATCGTCGGTGACCTCGATCACCGCCCCGTTGTGCCCGGCGAGCCACTGCGCGTGAATCACGACATCCGGCGCGATCTGGTGCGCGGGCGGTCCGGCGACGGTCATGCTCACTCCCATCGCCGCGCAGGAGAGCATCAGGGACACGGCGACGTTGTTGCCGTCACCAAGATAGGCGACCTTGAGCCCCTTCAGCGTCCCGAAGGACTCCTGGAGCGTGAGCAGGTCGGCCAGCGCCTGAAGTGGGTGGCATTTGTCCGAGAGCCCGTTCATGACCGGGATCGACGCCGACGAGGCCAGGGTGACGAGGTCGTTGTGATCGGCGACGCGGGCGACGAGGCCGTCGACGTAGCGGCTCAGGATCTGGGCGGTGTCGGCGATCGTCTCTCCCCGCTTCATCTGGAGATCGTTCACGCCGAGGAAGATCGCCTGCCCGCCGAGCTGGGCCATGCCCGCCTCGAACGAGACGCGGGTCCGGGTGCTCGGGTGCTGAAAGATCATCCCGAGCGTTTTCCCGGCGAGGTAAGCGTGCGGCTGACCGCTGCGCCCGAGCCGCTTGATCCGGGCTGCGGTGGCGAGCACCTCGCCGATCTCGTCTGGCGTGAGGTCGGTATCGACCAGCAGATGGCGTCCCCGCAGTCGGGTGCTGACGCTGAACGACGGCAGCATCGTCGCCTGCTGTCCGCCGAGCACGACGGTACGGTCGAGCGCGGAGCCAGTCAGATCCTGACTGACGGTAGACATGGAGTGGAGGACGGGGGTATTGGAGATGATCGGATCGGGGGTTGCCTGGGCGGCGGTCATGCTGGACATTGGGTGCTCCCTTCGGAATCGGCTCTCAACACGGTGAGGACGCCGGACCTCCGCTTCCCGCTGGACGGGACGAAGAGGACCGAAGGGGCGAGAGACGTCTCTCGCGGTACCACCCTTCTTGCACGAACCCGGCCCAATCGGCGGCGGAATCCGCGAATCTCTCGGCTGTTGGTTCCATGGGAGCCACCCATCCGGGCCTACTTGAGCGATCCGGTTTCCCGGATGTCTTTCTTCGGCCGGCCGCTCCGGGGCGCGTTCCGAGGCATCTCGCCAGTCCTGGGCTTTCACCATCCCCAGGTCGCTGCGGCGGGTCCGCGTCGTACTGATCCCTGTCATTGCGGGCGTGAAACAGTGGTTCGTGATCGAAGGTCGGTCGGCGGGTGGCGCTAACGGGTGCTGGCCGTCAGCGCATGATACGGAGGCGGCGCGAAACGCGCCGGGCGGGAGAGCGGGAGAGCAACTCCCGCTCGAAGCCCGCGTGCAGGTATCTCATCGTCGAACCTCCGCCTGATTGGCCAGCCGGTCGCGCTGGTTCGCGACCTTCTGACCGAGACCGAAGAGCCGGATGAACCCTTCGGCGTCCGCCTGCCGGTAGACATCGTCGGCCCCGAACGTCGCCAGGTCCTCGTCGTAGAGGCCATATGGCGAGCGGACACCGACCGCGTCACACGACCCCTTGAACAGCTTGAGTCGCACGTCTCCGGTGACGGGCTCCTGCGTCCTGTCGACGAAGGCGTCGAGCGCCCCCTTCAGGGGGGTAAACCACTGGCCATTGTACACGAGGTCCGCATACCTCATGGCCAGTTCGTCCTTGAGCCGCATCGTCATCTTGTCGAGCGTGAGGTGCTCCAGCTCCTGATGGGCGGTCATCAGGAGCGTGCCACCGGGAGTCTCGTAGACGCCCCGGCTCTTCATCCCGACGAGCCGGTTCTCGAGCAGCGTGACCCTGCCGACGCCGTGAGCGCCACCGAGCTCGTTGAGCCGCTCGACGAGCGGGACCGGATCGAGACGCCGCCCATCGACGGCCACCGGCGAGCCGGCCTCGAACGAGATCGTGACGTACTCGGCGGTATCCGGCGCGTCTTCGGGCGTCACCGAGAGCCCGTACGCTTCGCCCGGCGGCTCCTCCCACGGATGCTCGATCACGCCGCCCTCGTGCGAGAGGTGCCAGAGGTTGCCATCCAGCGAGTAGATCTTGGCGGCGGTGGCGGTGACCGGGACGTCGTGGGCGGCGGCGTAGGCAAGCGCGTCCTCACGGGAGCGGATGTCCCAGTGCCGCCAGGGGGCGATGATCCTGAGCTCCGGGGCGAGCGACATGTAGGTCAGCTCGAACCGGACCTGATCGTTGCCCTTGCCGGTGCAGCCATGGGCGACCGCGCCAGCGCCTTCGAGCTTCGCGACCTCGACCTGGTGTTTGGCGATCAGCGGGCGGGCCATCGACGTCCCGAGCAGGTACTTGCGCTCGTAGATTGCCCCGGCGCGAAGGGTTGGAAAGACGTAGTCGCGGATGAACTCGTCCTTGAGGTCGTAGACGTACGCCTTGCTTGCGCCGGAGGCGATCGCCTTGGCCTCGATCCCGGAAAGATCGTCGCCCTGGCCGATGTCGGCGGCAAAGGCGATCACCTCGCAGTCGTAGTGTTCCTTGAGCCAGGGAATGATCACGGAGGTGTCGAGCCCCCCGGAATAGGCGAGCACGATCTTGCCAACGTACGGCTTCTCGCCGTTGGTGGCTGACTGGTCGTTGAAGTGACTATCCCGAAAGGTCATCTGCGGGGCTCCGGAGCGAGATGTTGGTGACGGCGCGGCGGACGTGCAAGCCGTACGTGACACGGGCAAACGGATAACAGGCCTCCAGGAGACACCCCACCCCCGCCCGTGGTTCTTCTCACGAGCACTATGCGTGACCTTAGCCGACCCGCCGCGCACCTGTCAACGAGCATGGAGAGTTGAGGTGCGTTATCAATCAGCTGGACATCGTAAATCGCGTTACATCAGCAGGGAACTGGCTCCACGCAAAAATGACGCGCGGCCGCACGGCGAAGAGACCGCCCTCCAGATATGGCACGTCCTCCGGACCCGACAGGTTATCGCTAGGCTTGTAATCGTACTTGGCGGCGTACGCCGCATCGATGCGATCGAAGAGAGCTCTCTGCGGCCTACTAATCTCCGTGGTTTCGCCCTCCACAATCACCACGTCCTCGCCACTTTCCAGGTGTAAGACTACCGAGGGATTGGCCCTCAGGTTGCGAACCTTGCGGCCCCCTCCCTCGGTGTAGAAGGTCAGATCTATCCACACTCCCCACGTTGGCACGGCGTGGGGCCGGCCCTCCGGACCTGAGGTCGCTATCCAGTACGTTCGCGCCTCTCCGAGCCGCTGATCTACGCGGTTCCAGGGCACCATCCCCTCGTCGCTCTCGGGAACCCCGTAGCCTGGTCCTGGAGTTTGCGGCCGGCTTGCCTTCGGCACCAGATGCTCCCCGATGTCGCTCTCGCTGGACATTTCGTGTCTCCTTGCAGAACCTTTAACCCGTTCGCGGACGGGCGCAGGCAACGATGCTTTTCGACTCGCGACACCCGGGGCGACGTCTCCAAGCTCATGTGTCGGAATTGATGTACGAGTTCCTGCCTAGAGAGCTCCGCATTGCCGCTAGACGGAACCCCACCGGGAGCGACTTGCGCTCCTTGAAGTCTCTATCGGCAGTTACCGATCACCGGCGTGCCGCCTCCGCCTGAAGCACGAACTGCCCTGTCATTCTCCATAGAAAGATCCCGCCGATCAAGCGTATCACCCACGCAACGTAAGCTGCGCTTCTCGTCATCGAGCGCGATCAGTGTGATCCCGCATGGATCGATACCGCGTCCGATCGCGTCTGGTACCAGCTCGTTGACGAGATCGTCGCCAAACCAGGTACGGACGAGATCGATCGTCACGCCGCCGTGGGCGACGACGATTACACGGCCCGCTGGCAGGCGATCGTGAAGCTCCGTCAGGAACGAGGCGAACCGGTCACCAGCGGCGCGTGACGAGTCGCCGAACGTCGGCTCAAAGTCGCGATCGATAGTGGACAAATCCCATTCCCGCCGGAACTCCGCTCTCGTCTGGGCGGGCTCGCCGGGCCAGTTCAGGCGCTCCCGAATGCGGTCGTCATTCCGGATCGCCGACGACGGAAGGCCGAGCGCGCCGGCCAGTTGCGCGGCGGTCTCCAGCGCGTGGCGGAGTGGGCTGCTCCACAGCTCGTCGAATGGGTCAAGTAAGGCGAGGGAATCCCCACAGGCGCGTGCCTGAAGATGGCCCAGCATCGTCAGACCGGGATCGCCGGGCGTCGGCTCCTTCTCCGCGTGCTGCACGATGAAAAGACGAAGAGTCATGCGCATTCACCTCGCATCATGGTTCCTCAAGCCTCTATCCAAGGCTGATCGCAATTCTTCCCCATCGTCATTCAGAGGGAGCGCAGCGACCGAAGAGCCTGTCCTGAGCGAAGCGTGAGGAATCACCCGGCGAAGCCGATCCGAGCAGCGGACACATCGGTGCGCGGCAAGCAACCCGTCGGCTTCGCCGCCGAGCGCTTCGCGCGCGACACGCTGCTGGGATTCCTCCACAGGCTCGGAATGACGAAGATGGGGTGCTCTTGCCGAAGGCGCGGGTACGATAGATCCCTCGACAGGCTCGGGATGACGGAATGAGCTGGCTCGGGATCACGGAATGACATCCGATTGCGGTGGCACCCTACGCGGACTCCGGGCGCGAGAGGCCCTGGGCGGGGACCGGGCGCCTGCGACGCCAGGGGGTCGCGACGGGGCGGCGGCCCCGCAGCGCGGTGAGACCAGCGTAGAGGAAGACGCCGATCCCCGTGAGCGAAAAGAGCCCGGTCGAGATCATTCCGACCGCCAGCGACGCCGGCCGGTACTCCATCACGATCTCGTGTTCCCCGGCTGGGAGCTCCACCCCCCGCAGGGCGCCGTTCGTCTGGTGAACCTCGACCTCGTCGCCATCGACCGACGCCTTCCACCCCTCCTCGTACACCTCGCTCAAGACCAGGAATCCGGCGTCCGAACTCGTGCTCCGGAGCTCGATCCGGTCCGGCTCGTACTGCGTGACGGTCACGGCGTCGCCACGGTGGTCGCTGTCCGACGGGGCGAGCGAGGGCGTGTCGTCCCCGCTCTGGACGAGCGCGACGGCCCGCCCGTCGGCCTGGCCGCTCGCGAGCATCGTCATCGCCTCCGTCGCGGTCGCCTGGCGCACGTCGTGGACGATCCAGGCGCGCGGGTAGGCGTCCGGGTTCTCGTACACCACGACCCGGTCGTTGCGGTAGACCTCGGTCTTGCCCGCGGTCAGCGCCAGGAAATCGTCGCGGTTGGAAGGGATGAAGCGGTCGATCGCGACGTATCGGACATTCGTCATGTCCAGCAGTGGAGAGTCGAAGCCGCTGGGGAGCAGATCGGTGAAATGGTAGTTCTGGGGGCGCCCGTTGAGCGTCGTCATCCAGTCGTACCAAGGCTTGAGCTGCAGCGGGTTGTAGCCCTGGATCGATTCGAGCCCGAGCCGGAACGGGCGCGCGTTCTGGAGAATACCGATCACCGGGCCTTCGAGGCGCCGGTCGGGGTAACTGCGGGATGGCGCCGGCTCGTATCCCGCGCCGGAATAGCCGACGTAGCGGAAGGGCTGTTCCGTCTCCGCCTGGCGCTGGAGGAACTCGCCCGCCCCGCCGGTGTCATCGCGCGCGAGGTTGAGCGCGATCGCGCGCTGCGTCGTCGGGTTGTGCTGCCAGAGATTGTTGGGCGCGGTCAGGCCATCCGGATCATTGATCGAGGCGGCAATGTCCCCGATGTGGGGCACGGCAAAGGCGAGCGTGATGATCGCGGCCGTTGCCGCCCCCACGATCCGGGTCCGGGCCAGCTCGGGAACCGGAAACGAGCGGGCGGACATGGCGATCGCCAGCGCGAGCGTCGTCAGCCCGGCGGTGACGTAGGTCGGCCAGCCCGCCCAGGTGTCGTGGCGGGTGACGTAGAGATCGCCGGCGATAAGGAGCAGGAGGGGCAGGAAGACGACCCAGCCGTGCCGGAGCCGGTTTCGGAGTTCCGGCAGTACCTGAATCGTCGCGCCGGCCAGCATCGCGGGTCCGATCGGGGCCAGCCAGAGCACCCGGCGCGGGCTGTGGCTGTGCATCTCCTCGAACATCGGGATCAGATAAAAGAGGCGGTGAATGGGCGTGGTATCCAGCGACATGATCCCGAGCACGAGACCGAGCCCGGCGAAGAACAGCACCGCATAACGACGGCGGGCGACGAACGGCGCCAGCAGCGCGAGCACGATCACGACGCCGCCGAGCGCCACGGCGCGGGTATCGAACCGGCTCGAGATCAGGTTCCGGATCAGCCACCAGGGGACGTATGGCGCCTCGTCGACGGCGCCCGCCAGGTTCTCGTAGGTTCCGCCGGGGTTGAACGACTGCGCGTTGACGGCGAGCCGAGGCAGCAGACCAGCGGCGCTGATCCCGAGGCCGATGATCACGATCGCGGGGCCGGTCGTCAGCGCCTGGGTGAGCCTCGTCCGGAGCGACCAGCCAGTCACCGGGGGGCCGATCAGCGTGCGGTAGCCGACCCACCCGGCGAGCACCAGCATCCCGGTCACCGCACCCTGGCCGACCCAGCCCGAGAGCATCTGGCTGATCGCAAGGCCAGCCAGAAACCAGGCCGCGACCCGGTAGAGCCAGCTCCGGGCGCGCAGGGCCAGCTCGACGCCGAGAAAGGCGACCGGGATCCAGGCCGAGAGCTGGCCGGAGACGGTGCAACAATCGGTCTGGACCCAGAGGAACGGCCCGAACGTGTAGACGACCGCGCTGAGCAGGGCGGCGGCGGCCCCGAAACCGAGCGCGCGTCCGAAGGCGTAGGTGGCGGTCCCGGCGATCAGGAGCTGGGCGAGGATCAGGAACTTGTAGGCGGTGACGACGGAGAGGAACGGAAAGAGGAGCATCGCGGGCAGGTACATCCAGCCAGATTCGGGATCGCCCGCGAAGGGCGAGCCGCCGAACAGAGAGGGGTTCCAGCCTGGAATGTCGCCGGCGGCGAGGCGGTCGCCGAGGTAGCCGTACCAGGGGATGAAGAAGGCCAGCAGATCGTGCCGCCCGACCCAGTCGTCGAAGATCCAGCGATGGGTCATGATGATCGCGGTCAGGGCAAACAGGATCCCGAGCGCGATCCCGTCGGCGCGGCGGGATGTCACAGGGATGCCGGGCGAGGCTTCGTCCCGTTGCGTCGTCCGGTCCAATCCCGCTGCTCCATGAAAAGACTCAAGGCCCGGCGCGGCGCACGTTCGAGAGCCGAACGTACCGGCCCGTCACCGGCATGAGTATAGACGGACGAAATGTGGCGATGTGACGCCCGGCACGTTGCGCGTCCGGCGGATTGGCCGGGCGCGACTTTTCCGGACCAGGGTCAGTCGCCTCCTCCGCGACCACTTCGCGGCATGAACGTGGGCTCCTCGTCTATATTGTGGCGGTTGAACGGCGAGTGCCAGTTAGCTACCGCCCTACCATGCGTCACGCCGCGTCCAGCCGCGCCCATTTGCCATCCCGAGACGATCGAGCCCCGCCCCAGTGAAGCCCGGGAGAAACGACGCGATGCGGAGAACAGCGCTCCTGGTGGCCCCGCATGACTGGAAGGTGCGCTATCGATCGGACGGCGTGGCGCTTTCCCTGCTGATCGCATGCATCCTGATCGTCGTCTTGCACCGATCGGTCAACGACAACTGGCTCGCCGAATACGACATCTCCTCCTTCTTCCTGCCCTGGTTCGGGCTGGTCGGCGACCGCCTCCGCGACTTCGACATCCCGGGCTGGACCCGCTTCTACTCCAGCGGCACTCCGGTTGCGGGCGATCCCTCCTCGGGCTGGATGTACCTGCCGGTCATGCTCGCCTTCTCCACACTGAGCGTTGCCGCCGCCTTCAAGACGATGATCCTGATCCAGCTCCTGGTCGGAGGGCTTTCCACCTACGTCCTCTCGCGGGTACTCGGATTCGGCGTGCTGGCGGCGATGACAAGCGTGGTCACCTTCACCTTCGGCCCCTTTCTCTACGGGCAGACGCACTTCGCGACCGTCGCGGCGCAAGTCACGGCCTGGATCCCGCTGGCCCTGCTCGGTGTCGAGCTCTCGCTACGGACGACGCGCCAACTGCACATGCTCGCCGCGTGGTCCCTGGGCGGCTTCGCGATCAGCCAGATCACGGCGGCCTGGATGGGCCAGGGGCTGGTCAACGCGCTCCTGATGATCGGCGCCTGGGTTGTCTACCGCACGCTCGTCTCGCCGCCGCTGGGCGGCCTCCCTTTCCAAACCCGGCTGGTTCAGATGGTCACCACGGGACCGGCGATCCTGCTGATCGGGCTGGCGCTCGGTGCGGCCGGGATCCTGCCCCGGCTCGCGGTCAACGCCCAATCGAGCATTGCGGGCGGGGACTACTCCAACCTGTGGCGAGGCGATTATGAGGAGGCGCGACACTCGGTCTCGTCGCTGGTCAGCCAGCTGATCTCCGACGCGGTGGTGAACCGGCCGGTCGGGCTCAGCGGGGTCGTGATCGTGCTGGTCCTGCTTGCACCGTTCCTGGCCGGCAGGCGGTTGGCGGTCCCATTCTTTGCGGCCGTGCTGGTGATCGCCTGCATCCTGACGCTCGAGGACACGATCGTCCATCGCCTCTTCTATCTGCTGCCGGCGTTCGAGACAATCCATCACCATAGCCCGCGACGGATTCTGTGGGTCATCTCGCTGGCTCCGGCGATGCTGGCCGGGGCAACGGTGCAGTCTATTCTCGATGGCCGGAACCGTGATTTTGGCGCGGCGATCGCCCTGTTCCCTCTCGGGCTGCTGCTGATCGTGGGTGAATGGCTCAAGGGCCCGGAGGCCGTGGTCACGGACTGGGTCTACGTTGGCGCGGGGCTGACGACGCTGCTCGTCTTCCTCGCCCTGATCGCCCATCGCATCCCCAATCCATCCCTGCGCCATGCCGTCCCAGGGTTCGCGTTGGCGGCGATCGTCGTGATTGCGCTCCTGATTCCGAACGGCAGGGACATGCTCGACCGCCCGGAGCTGGAGCTGGCGTCTGGATTGCCAACAACCCTGCTCGGTCGCGACGGGTATACCCAGGCAATGATCGGCACCTACCTCTCGCGGTCCGATCCTGGCGGCGCGGGCGAGTTCTTGCAGCAGCGGGAGGCGATGCAGCCGCCCTTCCGGTACGTCGGGTACGCGGGCCGTGGCTACCGGCAACTCCCCGACCAGTCCTACTCATCACGACGGCTGGAGCCGGGGGTCGCCGCCGTGCTCTCCAACGGGCGGGCGAGCCGGCTCGGTCTGGAGCACACGCAGGGCTACAACCCCACTCATCTCCGGTACTACAATGATTATGTCGATATAATGAATGGGTATATCCAGGATTATCACTGGCTGGATGCGTTTCCCACGGCGCTCTCGGGCTCGCAATTGCTGGACATGCTCAACGTCCGCTACATCCTCGTCTCCCGGTCGATCCCGCCGGACCGGGATGACATCCGCGCGATCGCGGCCGAGCGGGTGGAGGTCTTCCGGAACGCGCAGGTGGTGGTCTACGAGAACCCGACGGCGTTCCCGAGAGCGTGGATCGTTCACGACGTCCTCGCCAACAACGATGGCGACGGGCTCGCGCTGCTGGCGAACCGGAGTGCCGATGGGCGCCACACGGCGTTCGTCGATGGGCCGATCCCTCCGCTCGCGCCGTCGGCTCAACCGTCGGAAGAATCGGTCACGGCGATGGAGTCCGGCGCCGATGCGCTGACGTTCCGGGCGAAGGCGAACGCGGCGGGGCTCATCGTCTTCAGCGAGACGTACGAGGAGGGCTGGCGCGCCTACATCGATGGCGAGCGTGTGCCCATCCTGCGCACGAATCACGCGTTGCGGGGGGTGGCGGTCAGTTCCGGGACGCACACGATCGAGATGCGGTACGAACCGACCAGTCTGACGGTCGGGCTGTGGACGAGCGGAATCGCGAGCATCGCGGTGCTGGGAGTATTCGGGCTCGCGGCGGGCGACCTGATCCGGAAGGGCTGGCCCGCGCCGGCTCCATTGCCAGACCCTGCCCCGGCAAGCGTCCGGCCGGCACCGCCACGGAAACGACGACAACGGCGCTCGACCGCTTGATCGGCCCACGGATGGGAGCAAGGGTCAACATGGAGTTGACCCGTACGGGCGATCTCCATGATCGCCCTCGGCTGACCCAGGATACGCCCCGCAATGGGGCGATCGTTCGAACCGTCCAATCACGCCTGCCGGTCCACGGTCAATCGTCCGTTCGCAGCCGGGGGTACCGCCCCTACGATGACCAGGCCACAATCCCGGCGGGGTCGGGACCAGTGGGCCGGTTACGCCTGGCGGATGAATGCGCTGACGACCCAGCCGGTTCCGTAGGTTCCGCTCTGGACCTGATACCAGGAATAGCCGCTTCCCGATTGCGGCCCGCTGACGATCGAGAGCCGGGTGCCTTGGGGCAGGACCGCGAGGACACGATTGCTCGTCGAGGCGCCATCCCGCAGGTTGAGCGCACCATCGACGACCTGCACGGTGGTCCCCGGCGGGAACCCGGACGGGGGCGGTGGCGGTGTCCCACCTGTCGTCCTTGTCAGCCAGTTCTCGACCGCCCAGCCGGTACCGGCAGTCGTCCTGATCTGCCACCAGGTGTAGCCGTTGGCACTCGTGGAGCCACCGACCACGGTGCCCGTGGTGCCGGACGCGAGCGTCGCGATCCGGCTCGCCGAGGTGCTGGCGCTGGCTCTCAGATTGAGGCTCTCGGTGGCGCGCACAATATCGTTGATGACGAACTTCGCCGATGTGGGAGGCGGCGGTGGTGGGGGCGTGGTGGTGGTCTTCGCCAGCCAGTTCTCGACCGCCCAGCCGGTCCCCGCGCTGGTCCGGAGCTGCCACCAGGTGTAGCCGTTGGCGCTCGCCGGGCCGCCGACCACGGTACTGGTCGTGCCGGGCGCGAGCGTCGCGATCCGGCTCGCCGAGGTGCTCGCGCTGGTTCGCAGGTTCAGGCTCTCGGTCGCCTGGACCGTATCATTGATCGCGAACTTGCCAGGGGGCGGTGGTGGCGCGGTCACGGCCGCCGTGAGGGAGTTTTCGACGAGCCAGCCTCCCCCGGAGGCGTCGTTGAAGACGCCGTACCAGATGAAATCGGTGACCCCATAGGCGGCCTGAGAGATCGTGAACCGCGAGCCGGCGGGAGCGGTGGCGATGGTTTTCTGGGCGATTCCTGGCCGGGGGCGGATGTTGACCTCCTGCGTGGTGTCGACCAGAGCGCCGACCTGGAACCGCGCGGCGGGAGCGGTGTTGACGGGCGCGGCGGCCAGGTTCTGCTTGATCACCCAGCCGTCGGCGCCGGTCTCGGTCCGGATCTGGTACCACTCGTTATCATCGGCCACGGTCGGGCCGGCCAGGATCGCCGCCCAGACGTTGCGGGCGACCGTGCGCAGGATCCCGGAGCTGGTGCTGGGGCCGGAACGGACGTTCGTCTCGGTGGTGAATCTCACGTTGAGGCCGAACGGGTAGGCGTCGGCGTCGACGGGTGGAGGCGGCGGTGGCGACACGATCAGGTACCGCGCGACAGCCCATCCGGAGCCGCGATGCGAGATGATCCGGTACCAGTTGTCGGTCGCCCGCTTGTCGGGGCCGTCGATCACGGCGGCGGTCGCGCCGTTCTCGATCGTGCCCGCAACTTCGCCCTCCGGGCTGAACCGGAAATTGAGCGGCAGGCCGTCATCTGTCTGGACACGAACCAGATCACCGACCGCGATCCCGGCGGGGTTGCCGGTGTCAAGTTGGCCCGAGCTGAGGGTGGCGGCGACGAGCTCTCGCAGCTCGGGAAGGTCGTTCCAGAGCCTGTCCCCAGGGCAGGTCGTCGCGTTCACATCACGGTGTGACGCGATGATCGGCAGGTCCGGCGCTTCCTGGAGATCGGCCGAGCCCCTCGGATCGAGCGCGCGCCCAACGAAGGCGGTGATCGCGACCAGGCCCGCCTTGGCGGCGTCGGTGATCTCCTCGTTCTGGAAGTTCCCGATCGTGGAGATCCCGGAGCTGCCGATCGCGAACTGGTAAGCGTGCCCGCCGATCACGTTCTGGCCGCCGAAGCGTCCCTGGTAGATCCGGCCATTGTGATCGACCAGGTAGTTGTATCCGATATCGCCCCAGCCCTGGGAGACGGCGTGGTAGTAGTAGATCGCCCGGATCGCACCGGCGACATCCAGCGGACGATTGGCGGTGGCGGTATGGTGAATGATGATGTGGGTGACGGTCTGATATTCCGGCGGCCAGATCTCGCCGAAGGTGTCGTAGCGCCAGCTCTCATTGGCGCCCCATTCGGCGCGAGTGACGACTTCCGGGGGAGCGAGCGGATCGGTGCTCGCGGTCGTCAGCTCGCCGCTGGCGCTGATGTCGTCGTCCCACGGTCCGTCCGACGGATCGATGTAGACGAAGCGAAGCCCGGCGACCTCGCCCGGCGCGCCCGCGCTGTCGACCGTGCGATATCGCACGAAGCTGACCGCATCGCTGAACGCCAGGGGGGTGAAGAGGCGTCCGTCGCGGGTCGGTTGCCCCCCGTCGTCAGTTTGGGCGGCGAGCGGGATCGTCTCGCTCCAGGTGGCGCCGTCGGCGCTGAGCTGGACTTCGATGATCGGCCAGGTGCCGACCGCGCCATCCCACGAGGCGCCGAGCGCGAAGAACACGTAATCGGCCTCGAACGTCACCCACTCGCCAGCGGTGGCGGCGGTGAAGGCCCCCGGCTGTTGATCCGGCGCCCACTCCCGGGCGCGAGTGCCCCCCACCTCTTGGGCTCTGGCCCGGTCCGCGCGCGGCGCGACGACCGCGATCCCGGCCGCCGCCAGCGCCGCGAGACCGGCGCTCGCCTTGAGCACGACCCGCCGGTTCAGTTGCCGTGTCGTGGCGTCGGGGACATCCTGTCCGGCGCGATCTTGAGCGTGGTTCTCCAGCGGCATGGAGCGAGTCTCCCCTCCCCGAACCGGCGGCGAACACCGCATTGGCCGGGACATGTGGCAGGTGCGTTTCGAGTGCCTGATCGAGCGGTGGATGCTCGACGGGACGAGGTAGTGTCCGTTGTCCGAGCCTGACGAAAGCGCCCTGAATGTCACAGAAATGTCTGATTCTCCCCCAGCCGGGCGGAAATCAGGGTGATTTTGTGACCAGGCGGCACCATTGGGGAAGTTTACACCACGGTCCTGCATGCGCATCACCCGACAGGAGAACGCAGAAAGGCAGAGGCGGATTCACAGCCGCCTCTGCCTTGCCTGTCACCGGTGCCGCTTGCCGGTGCCGATCACGACACGGCTCAAGCGAACGTCACCCGGATGCAGATGGCGCATCCGCGCGTCTGTCGACGGAACCGCTCACTCGTCAGAGGATTTGACGGCCTGGCCCTTCATGTCCGGGCTCACCTCGTAGACATTTCCGCGGCCCTTGAACTTGGTGACGAATGGACGGTTGTACAGCTCCGCGCCGCTCGCATCCTTGACCACGCGGGTGAATCCCACTTCCAGCCCATGCGCCGGATATTCGATCTGGGAGATCGTGCCCGGCGCCAGCCCTTCGTTGACGATCTCGAGATCCTCGTTGTCGGTGATCGGGTCGCTCTGCCACTCATCGACGATCTCGACCGTGTGGCCAAGGTTCTCGCCATAGATGTTGACGATGACGTTGGGGTACGACGTCCACGCCTCGACCAGCAGCCAGCCGGACGTCGCGTTCTCGAACTTGAAGTCGCCCCACTCGGACGGGTCGTCACCGTACTGGATAATCGAGGCATCGTAGCCCGGCCCCCAGCCCTCGGCTTCGTACGTCGAGAGGCGATAGGTGTGCGGGCTCCAGTCGGTGATCGGCAAGCCGCTGAGCAGCGCGGCCCGGAACACCGTCGTTGAGACCTGGCAGATGCCCCCGCCGATGTCCTTGCCCGTCCGCTCGGCAACGACGACGCCGGCCTCGACGTAGCCCTTGTCGGCGGTGATCTCGCCGATCGCCCCGTTGAACGAGAACTGTTCCCCAGGGCGAACGAGCGTGCCGTTGAGCAGTGCGGTGCCGACATCGATATTATGGTCGCGCTCTTCGGTGCCGGCGGCGTAGTTGGAGTCTCCACGGGCCAGCCGCGTATCGATCTTGAGTGCGGCGAGGTTCTCGGAGTCGATCTCCGGCCGAGTCTCGACGACGGGGATATCGACGTTGCGGTGCCCATTGAGGAAGGACTCCGACACCGCCGCCGCGAACTCGGGCGCTTTCAGGGTGATCCCGGTCACGCTCGGCTCGGTCGCGATCAGGCCTTCATCATCGCTCCAGGCAACCTGGGCGTTTGCCGGCGCACGGTCGACCTCCGGCGTGAACTGGTCGCGGAGCCCCGCCGCGAGCGCCTCCTGATTGAACGTCAGGTTCGCGGACGGTTTGCCGTTCTCGAGCACGGTCTCGACGGTCAGAAACGGGACGAGGGCTTCCGCCTCGATCGGCCAGGATTTCGACTCGAACGCGACCGGGACTGGGCCGCTGACGGCGTTTTGCACCTCGCTCCGCACCTGTTCCAGGTCCGCCGCGAAGATCACCGGCCGGTCGACTACGGTCGGCAACTCGATGCTGGTGGGCTTGAGCGAGGTGAGGGCGCCAAGGATCGTCGAGGTCGCCGCGTTGCGGTCAACCACGGTTCCGGCCGTCTCCGGAGCGATAGTCACCTGGGCTCCCGAAAGCTGAACCTTGGCGTCGACCGCCGGGTTCCCGATATCGCTATCGACCTTATCGAACCACGTATTGAGGATGTTCTGATCGACGACCGAGCGCAAGGCGACGGACTGATCGTCGCGAAGCAGATCCGTGGTAAACGCGAGCCGGGAGCGCGCATCGCCCTCCCGGCCGAGGGCCTGGGCCTCAGCGAGGGAGCGATCGAGATCGACGGTGACGCCCATCTCGGCAAGGGTTGGCGTCCACGCCTTGTCAGCGTATGTGAACGCGATCGTGCCCTGTTCGAGGTCGGCGGCTCGCTCGCCAAGCCGATTTTGCGCCTGGTCGACGGTCAATCCACCGACCGGGACATCCCCGACGGAGACCGCCGGAAAGATCCGGTCGTTGTAGAACGCACGGAACACGAAGAGACCGATCGCCAGGGCCAGGAAGAACAGGGCGAGACCAACGATCGCCCGAGGAACCAGCAGAGCAATCCGGTGGCTCAGCGTTCGGGGTTGTGCGGAAATCCGATCGCTCGGCCCCAACCATCGGTCCGGCTTGGCCGGGCGATCGTCCGATTCCGCATCGGGAAACAGCGCCTGCCCAACCTGGCCGGTCATGCCGCCATACCACGCACGGATGTGGTCGAGTGGCCGGTCACCCGCGTCGGGCGCGAATCGTCCTGATGGCGGCGTGAGTGATCGTTGCGTCATACGGTATGTGCTCTCGTCCCCATCGCCGGTGCGCGAACAGGCACGCACCAGCAAACGTACAAGTCATGACAGAACCGGGAGGCTCCGCTCGATCCAGGCTGGATTACAGACTGTCATCGGCGGCAAATGAAACCGCCCGAGACGCCTTCCGAAAGGCATTCGATCTCGAGCGATCGTCAGCTTCAGTTCCCACCAGTCACGGTTCCCGCACTTTGAGCGTGCGAGCGGGCCAACTCCACGACTTCCGTTCCTCCGACTATATCAGGTTTGCGCCGCCAGGTGGCATAATTGTCCGTACAAGCTTTTCACGCAGATGGAGGCTATGTGCCACGGAGGCACGCCAGGCATGGCCGCGCCGATCGCCTCGCCGCCATGCCGAACACTGGGGAACGGGGAGTCTCAGGATGCGCCGATGATCCGTGGCGCCGCGATTCCCGAAGATCACCACGGAAGCGACGATTGATAGGGGCCGGCAACGGATCGGGACACAGATTCGTGATAAAGCCGTCGAACTTCCACTGCACCTGACATCTATCCTGAGATTGTCGTCGCGATCGGCTCGGGATCCCCCCGGCTCCAGCCAGCCGCCCACATGCCTCGCGAACGACCCAAACCTCCTTTCCCCTCCCTTCCGGAGGCCGCCGGGGCCAGCCAAGACCCGGTGGCCTCTCCTCGGTATTGCACGTAACTGCTCCCGCTCCCGCGCATCCATGAAGGCTCACTCGACTGCCACAATCGGGATTTCTCGCGAATCCACGATCCGGGGCGTCGCGCCGGCATCGGGTTATGCCGGCTGGCGACGCACGATCACCAGGCGTTCGACGGGCCGCAACTGGTGGGGTCGGCACAAGGCTCCACCCGCTAAAGCTGTATCGACCATCCGCGGAAGAGCGGTATGCCGGGTGCAAACCGCCAAGTTTGCACGGCGCGCGCGGTCCTGGGCCGGTCGAACGACACGGATGTGCTTGAATGGGGGTAAATGGAACCGGGGCCTCCCAGAGGTGCTGCGGCTCCCCCGCATACGCGATCGTGAGACCAGACCGGAGGTGGCATGGCACACATCGTGGTCGTCGAAGACGAACATCAGCTGGCGCACCTGATCGCGCAAACGTTGCGGGACGACGGGCATCAGACCGAGGTCATCCGCGACGGCCACGTGGCGCTCGACCGCCTGACCGGACCCGGCCGGATCTCGCCCGATCTGATCATTCTCGACCTCGGATTGCCGAGCGTCGACGGCCTGACGGTCTGCCGCCAGATCCGGCGGGAGCGGATCGTCCCGATCGTGATGCTCACCGCCAAATCCACTGAGCTCGACAAGGTGCTCGGGCTCGAGCTGGGGGCCGACGACTACCTGACCAAACCGGTCTCCCTGCGCGAGCTGCAGGCGCGAGTCTCCGCCATCCTGCGCCGCGTCGAGATGATGCGCGTCGAGTCGCGGACGGAGGAGGACAGCACCAAGCCGATCGCCTATCACGATCTTTCGGTCGACCCAATGGGGCGGGAAGTCGTCGTCGAGGGACGGGAAGTGAACCTCACCGCCAAGGAGTTCGACCTCCTCTACCTCCTCGCCTCGCATCCGGGGCGCGTCTTTTCGCGCACCTACCTCCTGGACCGGCTCTGGGGCGACAGCTATTCCGGCTTCGAGCGGACGGTCGATACCCACATTCAGCGCTTGCGGCGCAAGCTCGGCGGATCGGGATCCGTGGCCGATCACATCGTGACGCTCTGGGGCGTCGGCTACAAGTACGACCGGACGAGCAGCGCACCGAGCAGCGCACCGAGCAGCGCACCGAGCAGCGCACCGAGCAGCGCACCGAGCAGCGCACCGAGCAGCGCACCGAGCAGCGCACCGAGCAGCGCACCGAGCAGCGCACCGAGCAGCGCATCGGACGGCGCGGCGGCGGCGACATGAAACAGGTGTGGGCCGGGAACCGCCCTCGCTCGGGTGGTTCCGGTCTCGCCCGGATCCTGTACTGGATTCTGACGCCGGTTCGTCTATTCCAGACGAAAACCAGCGTGCAGCTGATCCTCAGTTACCTGACCGTCTCGTTGCTGACGATCGTGCTCTTCTTCGGGGCGATCAGCGTGGCCGTGATCTGGGCACCGGTCAGTACTCTCTTCAATGTCGAGGACATCTCGATCGACTTCGTCCTCGGCGAGCAGGCGCGCTCCTACGTGCACTGGCTGGGCCCGGACGAGATCGCCCCGCTCCTGCGCGGCGAGGCCGCCGGGGACGACATCCGGCGGGAGCTCGACGCGAAGCTGCAACGGATCATCGCTGGCGAAGTGCCGGGCTTCGAAGCCAGGCTGAGCGCCGACGCGGCGCTCCGGATCGCCTCGGTCGCGATCGCGGACGCCGGCGGGACGATCATCGTCTCGTCCGATCCGGCGTGGATCGCCGCCGGGCAGACGGTCGACGACTTCCAGCGCCCCGCGCCCCGCGAGGCGGCCTCGGCCACGATCGCCCTTCAGGGCCAGCTCGATCCGGCGTGGAACGCGTTCTACTCGATGAGCGTCGCGATGGAGCGCACGGCCGCCTCGTATCCGATCATCACCAGCAACGGGACCATGGCCGGGGCGCTGATTCTCGAAGGCAACCCGATCGGCACGGTCGTCGGACAATCGCGGGTCCAATCCCTGCGGGCGCTGGCGACATCGTTTCTGGGGTCGTTGTGGACGCTCGCGATCCCGGCGCTCGCCGTCTCGATTCCCTTCGGGTTCTGGCGCGCACGGTCGATCTCGCGACGGCTGGCGGGGATGGCCAACGCCGCCGATTCGATGGCCGACGGCAACCTCGAATCCCGGATCCGGGTCACCCGGCGCGACGAGATCGGGCGGCTGGCGGATCGCTTCAACCAGATGGCGGCGCACATCGAATCGACCGAGCGCGGGCGGCGGGCGTTCATGTCGAACGTCTCGCACGAGCTGCGGACCCCCGTCTCGATCATCCAGGGCACAGTCGAGCGCCAGCTCGAGCAGGGGGCGGACCTGGACCCCGAACGGCGCGCGGCGCTCCAGCTGATCCAGACCGAGACGATGGTGCTGACCCGGCTGGTGAGCGACCTGGCGACGTTGACCCGCGTCGAGGAGCAGAATCTCCGGCTGGAGCGGCACGCGCTCGATGTCGCCGCGATCACCAACCACACGGTATCGGGCATCCGGGATCTCGCCTGGAACCAGTCCAAGGTCAGCGTCGAATCGCTGATCCCGCCCGATCTGCCGCCGGTGTTCGCCGACGAGACCCGGGTTCGCCAGATTCTCAACAACCTGCTCTACAACTCGCTGCGTCACACCCCGGCGGGCGGGCTGATCGTGCTCCAGGCCAAGCCGCTCGGGGACACCGTGCAGATCTCCACCAGCGATACCGGACAGGGCATCTCCAGGGATGCGCTGCCGAACGTGTTCGACCGCTACTTTCAGGCGGAGCGCGGAAATCGCCATGCCGGGGGGAGCGGTCTCGGTCTCAGCATCGTGAAACAGCTCGTCGAGGCCCATGGCGGCACGATCAGCGTCGAGAGCGAGATTGGCCAGGGGACCACGTTCCGGTTCACGCTGCCCCGCGCCGACCTGTAGCGCCTGTTTGTAAACGTGCACCGTTGGCCATCTGTGGGGGCGGATTAGTGGACATAGACGCAACCTCTTGCAGGGAAGTCCTGTCCGCGGGCGCCTGCCCTGAAGCGAAGCGAATGGGTCCGCCCGTGCCTTGGCCAGCGAACGTTGTGGCTTTGGACACACCTTGGCCGCTCGCCTGAGGAGCGTCCGTTCGCGACTGCCCGGTACAGGAGCGGGTTCGGGCTCTCGACGGCGGCGGTATACTGGCTTCACCATCACGTTCGGCTCGAAGTGGTGCCGACTTGGCACAGGAATTGCCCCGTCTCTCCGGTAAGTACGTTGTTGTTGGTCGGACGAGACCGGTCCTGGGCTCTTTCGACAATGGCCTGGAGTACCGCACGACGGCAGAACTCCTCACCTTTTGGAGCGCGCCGAGCGGCGCTCCGTTGATTTCCACGGTGGAACACACCCGAAAAGGATGGTCGACATGGCGTCACGCAAGACAGGCAGATCAGGAATCTCACGTCGTCAGTTGATGAAGCATGCCGCGGTCGGCACCGCTGGCGTTGGCGCGGCGAGCATGGGGCTCGCCTCGTCACGTCGCCCGGCGCGCGCCGCGCAGGCGACGCCCAACGCGGACGTATCGGGCACCCTCGTCGAATGGGGATTCGGCGTCGCCGAGACGAACGTGCTCGCCAAGAGCCGGGTCGACGCCTTCCAGGCGGCCTACCCGAACGTCGACCTCCAGATCGTCGAATCGTTCGACGATCAGAAGCTGCTGACAGCGGCGGCCTCCGACCAATTGCCGGACGTGATCTGGCTGAGCCGGTTCGAGACGGCGACCCTGGCCGCTCGCAATGTCCTCCAGCCGCTGACGCCGTTCATCGAGCGCGATTCCTACGATACATCCAACTTCTACGAGGCCGCGATCAACGAGGCGACCTTCGAGGATCAGCTCTACGGCATCCCCGGCGGCATGGATGTCCGGATGCTGTTCGTGAACCTGGACCACCTCGCCGAAGCGGGGATCGACCCGGCGACGATCGACACCTCGAACTGGGAGCAGCTCAACGAGCTGGGCGCCCAGCTCGTGCAACGGGACGGTGACAACGCTACCCGCTGGGGCTTCGATCACAAGATCCAACAGGGGAACATCTGGCTCTGGGGCCGGGGCAACGGCGGCTCCTTCATCAGCGAGGACGGCTCCGAGGCGACCTTCGACAACGAGAAGGTCGTCGAGGCGCTCGAGATCGGGAAGCAGGGCTACGATGCCCAGGGCGGCTTCACGGCCTACGAGACGCTCGCGACGACGTTCCAGGGCGACGAGCAGTTCGCGCGCGGCCTGGTCTCAATGTCGCTCTACGAACAGTGGATGATGTCCGGCCCGATCGCGACGGTAGCGCCGGAGCTGAACTTCGACGTCCTCCCGATCCGGCAGCGGGGCTCCGGCGCGGACGGGCAGATGGTGAGCTTCACCGGCGGCAACGCCTGGTACATCACCTCCGGCGCGAAGAACCCGGACGCGGCCTGGGAGTTCATCAAGTTCCTGCATTCCGACGATACCTGGCTGCTCGGCGCCAAGGCCGTCAAGGAAGCCCGGATCGCCGAGAAGCGCCCGTACTTCCCATCCCTGACCGGCAGCAAGACCGCCGACCAGCTCCAGATCGACGAGGTCTACGAGCCGATCGGCCCGATCTTCGACAAGACGGTCGCGCTTCTGCCCGAGTTGCTCGCGGTCAGCGAGAACCGCGAGATCGCGAAGTCGCCGGTCGCCGGCCAGCTCGACGACTTCATGCAGAGTGAAGCCGTCGAGCCGGCCCTGCGCGGATCGTTGCCGGTCCAGGAAGCACTCGAGACCGCCAACCAGAGCGCGCAGGACGCGATCGACTCGGGCCCAGCCTAGATCGAGGCGTCGTGATCGAGGCGTGCGTCGCTCCATGATGGACGCCCCGGCGGCATTCGATTCGCATGTTATCCGAAGGGTCACGCCGTGGCTGATATCCCTCTGGACTCCACTCGCCTGGACGTTCCGAAGCGCCGCCGTCTGCTCTCGGAGGAGACGACGGCGGGCTGGCTCACGGTCATGCCCTGGCTGATCGGCTTCGCGGTTTTCAGCGCGTTTCCGTTCGTGTCGTCCCTCTATTTCAGCTTCACCGAATACGACGTGCTCAGCTCGCCGAAATGGGTCGGGCTGGAAAACTACGAACGGCTGCTGACGAGGGATCGTCTCTTCCCCGTCACCCTCCGCAACACCTTCGTCTACGCGATCATGTACGTGCCGCTGCACATCATCACCGCGCTTGGCGTCGCGCTCCTGCTCAATCAGGCGGCCCGGGCCAAGGGCATCTTCCGGACGGCCTTCTACCTGCCGTCGGTCACCCCGGCGGTCGCGACGGCCTACCTCTGGCTCTGGATCCTGAACCCGAGCGACGGCCTGGTCAACCGGGCACTCGAGTTCCTGCGCATCCCCGCGCCCAACTGGACCGTCGATCCGATGTGGACGAAGCCGACGATCGTGATCACGTCGCTGTGGGCGATGGGCGGCGCGATGATCATGTTCCTGGCCGCGCTTCAGGGGGTGCCGCGCGACCTCTACGAGGCGGCCGAGCTCGACGGCGCCGGGCGGTGGCAGCGGTTCCGCTCGGTCACGCTGCCGATGATCTCGGGCGTGACGTTCTTCGTGGCGACGATCAGCACGATCAGCTCGCTCAACGTGTTCACCCAGGGCTACGTCATGTTCGACAAGGACGGCGGGCCGGACAACTCGGCGCTGTTCATCGTGATGTACCTGTTCAAGCGGGCGTTCGGAAGCGGCTACTTCCAGATGGGGTACGCCTCGGCGATCGCCTGGGTGCTGTTCCTGATCATTCTCGTGATCACGATCGTGCAGTTCAGGCTGGCCAAGCGGTGGGTCTATTACGAGGACAACACGCGATAGCTCGATCCGGGTCCGGCTTCCGGGCAGGTTCACATGAGGCGGAACCCATGGCACTTCCGATCGAACAGACAGCGTCGGCTCCGGTCACGCTCCCCGTGAGGCGCGACAAGAAACCAGGCGAGAACTCCTTCAAGGCGGGGAACATTCCGCTCTACGCCGCCCTTCTCGCGCTCTCGGCGCTGTTCACCTTGCCGTTCGGCTGGCTCGTGATGACCTCTCTCAAGCCGCCGGAGGAGATCTTCGCCGCGAACTTCTTCCCGTCGACCGTGCAGTACGAGAACTATTCGGATGTTTTCGACAAGGCTCCCGTGTACAGGTGGCTGATCAACTCGACGATCGTCAGCGTGCTCTCCGTGATCGCGGTGCTGCTCTCCAGCTCGCTCGTCGCCTACGGGTTTGCCCGGATCCGGTTCCGGGGCAAGAAGCAGTTGTTCGCCCTGGTGATGGCGACCTACCTGCTGCCGGGCTCGGTGACGCTGATCCCAACCTTCCTGATCTGGAACGAGTTGGGCGCGGTCGGCACGCTCTGGCCGCTGTGGGCCGGAAACCTCTTCGGCTCGGCGTTCTACATCTTCATGCTCCGGCAGTTCCTGTTCACGATACCGCAGGACCTGGTCGATGCGGCGCGCGTCGACGGCGCGAGCTACTTCCGGATCTGGTGGAACATCATGCTGCCGCTGATCAAGCCGGCCCTGGTCGCGGTCGCGATCTTCGAGTTCGAGGCAAAGTGGAACGATTTCATGGGTCCGCTGATCTACCTGAACAACCCCGACCGCTACACGCTGGCGCTCGGCCTTGCCACGTTCAAGACCGACTTCCAGGCGCTTGGGACACAGTGGGGCCTACTGATGGCGGCGTCGGTAATCTTCACGATTCCGATGATCGTGCTCTTCTTCATGTTCCAGCGCTACTTCATGGAAGGTGTGGCCACCACCGGCCTCAAGGGCTGATCCGGCGCCGCGCAAGCGCCTTGAGTGATGCACCCGTACCGGGACGTGACGGACCGCGAACGGGTCGAATGTTGAATCTGGCATCACGATTGCGATGGCCTCAGCACTGGTGGGTGCCTTGTTGAGCCATTGTGCGGATCTTCCCGTCACCAGACGCAACGGGGAATCCCGGTTCAGGGAGCCAACGCCCCGCACGAGCAAAGGAAAACGGTTCATGGCAAGCAAGGACTCGACGCAGAAGCAGTTTTTCAACATCACCGACAACGTTCCCGAAGAGGCATGGTACTGGCTTGCGATCAGCTCCATTCTTCTCTCCGCCGGGTTCAAGATCGCCAAGAAGGATCACATGGCGCTGTTCGTCGGCCAGTGGCCGCCGACCTTCATCGTGTTCGCGCTGTACCATCGCCTGCTGCGGCCCAGCAGCAAGTAATCGTTACCAGCCCGCACGTCGAAAAACGGGTACACCATAACGAGGCTGGAGACCTGGATGCGATCGGATCGCATCCAGGTCTCGTCGCATGCGTGGCGGATCGCTCGACAGGCGCGGTGGCTTTCGCGACGGTTCGGGCTTGACAAGCATCCGGCGGGTTCGTAGGATTCGGTCCAACAAACGAATACTGCCTTATCCAGAGCGGTGGAGGGAATCGGCCCTGTGAAGCCCGGCAGCCTGCGTCGAGCGTTACGTCTTACGTAACGAACGCGTAAGGTGCCAACTCCGGCAGAGAGATCTGCGAGATAAGGGATGGCGATAGCTATCGCTCCCTGCTCGTGCCTGGGAGCGCTTTTTGTTCCCCGGCGCGTGTGGCAATCCCCAACATGACCAGAACGGCCACCGCCGAAATGGTTTCTCGCTGAACCCCTTTCCCGGCCCGTGCCCTCTCCCTCCTCGTCTCTGGACAGGCGCAATCGGCAACGATTGTTCGCTGACGGTGATCCGCCCGTCAGCTCCAGGTGAAGAGCGAGAACGCGAGCGCAATGGGCGACCGGCCACCATCACATCCCAGACACGACGCTCCCGACGGCGGCCGCGCGCACCTGCGGGTCGTTCGCGTGGGCAAGGGGTCGCTCGACGACGGCGTGCTGCGCTCCATGGCGATCGGCGCCGTCGATCTCGAGCTGGGCGGCCGGATCGAGCGGGTCACCCTCGCCTACCGCACCTGGGGCACGCTGAACGCCGCCGGAGACAACGCTGTCCTGATCCTGCATGCGCTGACCGGCGACAGCCTGGCGGCGGGTCCGGGGGGGTGGTGGGAACCGATCATTGGGCCGGACCGGCCGATCGACACCTCGAATCTGTTCGTGATCTGCGTCAACGTGCTGGGCGGATGCCAAGGCTCGACCGGTCCATCCTCGATCGACCCGGCGACCGGCAAGCCGTGGGGAATGTCGTTCCCGCTGATCACGATCGGCGATATCGTCGCCACCCAACGTCGCCTCGTCGATCAGCTGGGGATCACGGGGCTGATCGTCTCCGGAGGGTCGATCGGGGGGTTCCAGGCGCTGGAATGGGCGACCCGGCATCCGGACCTCGTGCGCGGCGCCGTGCCGATCGCGGCCAGTGGGGCGCTGGGAGCGCTCGGGATCGCGCTGCACGGGGAGATCGGGCGGCGGGCGATCATGTCGGATCCGAGCTGGCGCAACGGCGAGTACCAGGACGCAGGCGTCTTCCCGTCCGAGGGGCTGGCGATCGCGCGGATGGCGGCGATGGTCACCTATCACAGCCGCGAGAGCCTGGGCGACCGGTTCGGGCGCAGCCCGGCGAGCCGCCCCGTGCTGTATCCGGCGTTCGGCCCGACGTTCGATGTCGAAGGCTATCTCCACTATCACGGCGATGCGCTGGTCCGGCGGTTCGACGCCAACTCCTACCTCTACCTCACCCGCGCCATGGATCTCTACGATGTCGCACGCAACGGCGGGGCGGAGAGGTGGCTCGGCGGAATCGACGCACCCGTGCTGCTGATCGGGATCTCGAGCGACTGGCTGTTCCCGGCCGCCGATGTCGAGGCTCTCGCCGATCACATCGCCTACGTCGGCAAGGATGTGACCTACAGCCAGATCGAATCGATCAACGGGCATGACTCTTTTCTCAAGGATTGGGACCAGCTTGGCCCGATGCTGGAAGGGTTTATCTCCCGGCTCAGGATGGCGAGCGGTACGAGCGCGGTCAGATCGGAGGGCGTGTGACCGGCTCTCAGGACGCTGACCAAGGCACATCGTCATTCAGAGCGCAGCGATGAATCCCTGCGCGAAGCGCATGCCGGCGAAGCCGGCGGCGTCGCCGGCCCACGTTTGCGTCCGCCGCGCGGGCCGGCTTCGCCGGGTGATCCTTCGGTCGCTTCGCTCCCTCTGGATGACGGTGGGGCGGGTGACGATCAGCCTTGGACAGCCACTTCAGGACGTGCGCGCCAGATTGCCCAGGTGGGGCTCGCTCCGGCGGGCCCGGGACGCAATCGCTGGGCCATGTCTCACCAGTGGCTTACAGGGCACGGACGATACATCAATCATCTATCGAAAGGAACCGATTTCGTGACAGAGACAGAGAAGCAGCTTGGGTTCGAGACGCTGGCCCTCCACGCCGGGCAGGTAGCGGACCCAACGACCGGTTCGCGGGCCGTCCCGATCTATCAGACGACCTCGTACCAGTTCAACAGTACCGAGCACGCCGCCAACCTCTTCGGGCTCAAGGAGTTCGGCAACATCTACACGCGCCTGATGAACCCGACGACCGATGTCCTGGAGCAGCGAATCGCGCAGCTCGAAGGAGGGGTCGCGGCGGTCGCCTTTGCCTCCGGTCAATCGGCGGAGACGCTGGCAATCCTGAACCTGGCCAGCGCTGGCGACGAGATCGTGTCCACGACCAGCCTCTACGGTGGCACGTACAACCTCTTCCACTACACGCTGCCAAAGATGGGGATCACCGTCAGGTTCGTCGAGCCGAAGGCGGAGGCGGTCCGGGGGGCGATCACCGACAAGACGAAGGCGGTCTACTCGGAGACGATCGGCAATCCGGACCTGCTTACGCTCGACATTCAGGCCGTGGCGGATGTCGCGCACGAAGCCGGAGTGCCGCTGATTCTCGACAACACGATCCCGACGCCGTACCTCGTCCGCCCGTTCGATCATGGCTGCGACATCGTGATCCATTCGCTGACCAAGTTCATCGGCGGCCATGGCACATCGCTGGGGGGGATCGTGGTCGATTCCGGCAAGTTCGACTGGAGCGCGGCCCCTCGCTTCGCGTCGGCATTCGTCGAGCCGGACCCGAGCTACCACGGGTTGAGCTACGCCGAGACGTTCGGCAACATCGCATACGCGATCAAGCTGCGGGTCCAGGGGTTGCGTGACGTTGGGCCGGCGATCAGCCCGTTCAACTCATTCCTGATCCTGCAAGGCGTCGAGACCCTGCCGGTGCGGATGGAACGGCACAGCCAGAACGCCTTGCAGGTCGCCCGCTTCCTGAACGAGCACCCGAAGGTGTCGTGGGTCAACTATCCGGGGCTGTCGAGCCACCCGTCGTACGACATCGCCAGCAAGTATTGGCAGCATGGGCTCTACGGCGCGATCCTTGGATTCGGGGTCAAGGGTGGTGCCGAGGCGGGCCGCAAGATCGTCGAGAGCGTCGAGATTTTCTCGCATCTCGCGAATATCGGGGATGCCAAGTCGCTGATCATCCACCCGGCGACGACAACGCACTCGCAGCTCAGCGAGAACGAGCAGGCGGGAGCCGGAGTGACGGCGGATTACGTTCGGCTCTCGGTCGGGCTGGAGACGGTCGGCGACCTGATCGCCGATCTCGAGCAGGCGCTCGCCAAGGCCTGACACGAAGGAGCCCCATTCCGTGTGATCCAGTCCGGATTGTTCACGGAGAGACATTCATCCAAGGGACAGTTGTAGGGGGCCGCCCTCGTGGCGGCCCGGTGAAGCAAAGCTTCACGGTAGTCCCCGCAACACCAGCAAACGCCCTGTCGTCGACCTCGCCGCTCATGAATGATCCGGCCTCACCCGGATGGTCTCCTGTTCGTGAACAACGCGGGCTCGAGCACCCCGGCTCACGGTTCTCGGCCCATGTTCCGTCTAGCGGTGGCGGGCAGGGCGGCTATGTCGCCTCGCGGAGACTCGAGGCAGCTTGCTCGATCGCGGCCGCAAGCCGGTCTCGCTCGTCCAGCAGGTCGATCAGACGACCGGCTTGCCCGACCAGATCGAGCACCGCGTCCATGTCCCGAGGTCGCGTCTTGGCCGCTTCGAGAACCGCGCGCAGGTCGCCGGAGGCGTCCACGCCGGCGCGGCTCTGATCCAGTTCACGAATCGCCGCGTTGACCGCATCACCCATCGGGTTGTCGATCTGGTCCTGAGTGCCGGCTGCTTCCCCGCTCAGCGTTGGAATCAGCGATTGGAGCTCATCGAGCAGGTCGAGCGCACGAGCCTCGGCGGTGGTGGAGCCGGCTTGCTCGGTGGTATCAGCGACGGCGACGGACGCGGCGGGAGCTGGCTCCTTGAACTCCGCACCGGTGGCGTCGACGGAAGCGATGGTGGCCTTCGACGGGGACTTCTCCTCATAGCCGTATGTCACGGATTGCCGCCAGTCATAAGGTGGCGCCGCATCGGCGAGCTCGGCTTCGCGCTCGTCCCGATCGGCCTGATCTTCCGCGGGTGCATTGGCTTCAACGTCCGCGACCGGCTCCAGGGGCGTGGGCGTTGCGGCATCGTCAGCGGCATCGGAGTCGCTCACGTTCGTATCTGCGGGTGAGTCCGCGGTCTCTGATGACGATGGCCGGTAGGAGTGTGTGTCTTCGGGAGGCGAACCAACCATCGGCTCGGCGATGGTGCGCGAATCGTCCCCGTTGGCGCTGGCGTTCGCGTTCGCTTCGTCGGCTGGCTCCGTCGTGGCCGATGCCCCCCAGCTCCATTGAAACGGTTCCGGCGCGGGGTTGGGTGCGGGGCCGGACATGGGAGCCGGCTCATCGCGAGCAATGGAGTCAGGGCTCGCTGGCTCGCCCTCGTCCGCCGGGGTGAGGGGGACGCGCGCGGCGGGGTCGTCGGTTTCCAGGGAACCCCAGGCCCAATCGGTGGCCGGCGGTGCGCTCGCGACGGTCGTCGGCTCCGGAGCCGGGTCGGCGCGGTCCCCGTCGGACACGATCCGTGTCGATACCACCCGGCCGACGGTTGGCTCGTCCGCTGGCGGGTTCTCGACGACCGGAGCGGTTTCATTCCACCCCGACGGACCGCTCCCGCTGGTATCCACGTCATTGAGCCGATTGCCGCAACCGGTGCAGAACTTCGCGCCAGGGCGCACCGGAGCGCCGCAATTCGAGCAGGTATCCATTCGGGGTCTCCATTCTCCGCCGGAGCGTTCCAGGCTGCTCGCGGGTGCGATCGGTGCCACGGTTCGTGATGACGTCCGTGACGAACAATCGCATGCCCCGGCACTCGCTGTCGAGGCGGCGCTCCGGAACTCCCGGTGGGGGTTAACTCCAGATCGAGAAGAGAAGCCCGGCGAGCCCGCCGCCAAGTACCAGCAGGGCGGAATTGACACGGTAGCGGACCAGCAGCACGAGCGCTCCGGCCGCCAGCAGGCCGGTCAGCGAATCCACAATCGCGTCCCGCGAGAGGAGGATCGCGACCGCGGCCATCAGCCCGATCGCGGCGGCGTTGATCCCGTCCAGGATCGGCCGCACCCAGGCGATTGCGGAGAGCCGCGCGATCAGCGGATGGCAGAGCGCGACGAAGACGAACGCCGGGAGGAAGATCGCAATCGTCGCCAGCACGGCTCCCGAGAATCCTCCGACGATATAGCCGACGAATGTGGCCGTCGTAAATACCGGACCTGGGGTGAACTGTCCGACCGCCACCGCATCGAGCAATTGCTGCTGCGTGATCCATCCGAGACGGTCGACAAGATCGTTGCGAATGAACGCGACCAGCACATAGCCAGAGCCGTAGAGCAGGCCGCCGATCTTGAGGAAGGTGAGGAAGAGGCGCCCGCCACTGTAGGCGATCTCGGGATCGCTGACGCTGAGCAATGGATGGATCGGGAGACGGTCGAGCGAGGCGGGGATGCCGACCGTACCGAAGAACGCGAACCCCGACGCGCCACCGTGGTTCGCGATCAGCCGGGTCAGCCCGGCGATCGCGGCGGCGCCGAACAGCAGCACCAACTCGTTGACGCCGAAAAGGTAGAGCGCGAGCACGGCGAGCACGACGGCGGCCAGCAACACGTCCTTGATCGCGGTCCGGCCAAGATTCCAGATCGCCTGGAGGACCACGGCGAGCACGACCGGCTTGATCCCCCTGAGCAGCGACTCGCCGCTAGTTGTGGTGCCGTACTCCACGTAGAGCCAGGCAAAGAGGAGGGTGATCGAAGCGGCGGGCAGGATGAACGCCGCGCCGGCCCCGATCAGCCCCTTCCAGCCGGCGCGCTCCTGACCAATGTGCATCACCATCTCGGTCGAGTTCGGCCCCGGAATCAGGTTCGTGACGCCGAGTAAATCGAGGTAGCGCTGGTCGCTCATCCACCCCCGTCGGGTCACGACCTCGTCACGCAACATCGCGATGTGGGCGGCGGGTCCACCGAACGCGATGCACCCGAGCTTGATTCCCAGCAGCACCACCGCCTTCAGGGACGAGTCCGAACGTACCGACATGAGACGACCTCACCCCTGATCGACGCGCTGGGCACGCCGCCTCAACCACAACTATCGGGCCGGATTGTGCCGGTCCGCCGTCGCCGAAACGATAACGAAATGCGATACCTCCCAGCCCTCCCCCGCGTGCGACAATAAGCGGCGATGATACGGGGCGGCGAGGTGACCGCCGTGAGCCAACGACATGAGCGCCGTGGCGCCGCTGCCACGGACGGCGGGAAGAGCAGACAGATCATGGCGAACGTACTGGTTGGGCACAGGGCGACCCGCGCGAAGCAGATCGATAGTGGCATGGCCGCGGGCTTCGAGGTCGCCAGCGGACAGTTGATCCAGATCGTGGATCTCGCCGGCAAGCAGGTCGCGAGCCTCGCGGCGCTCTCCGGTGACGCGCGGACTGAGCGCCTCTCGACACCCGTGACGATCACCGCCAACGCCTCGCTCGTGCTCAAGGTCGGGGACAAGATTTATTCCAACCGCAACACCGCTGTCCTCGAGCTGGTCGAAGACACGGTCGGCCGGCACGATCTGTTGACCTCGCCGCTGCCCCGCGATCCCGAGCTGACCGGCAAGGCGGCTCCCGCTGGATCGACCCTGGATGCACTCGTCGCGGCGGCGGCTGACCTCGGCATCGAGCACGCCGATCTCTCCGACCCGGTTAACTTCTTCAAGCACGTCGTGATCAAGCAACGTGGAGAGATCGACGTGCGAGACTCGCTCTCCGAGCGCAACGATACCGTCGTGCTCCGCGCCCTCGTCGACGCGGTGGTGATCGTCGCCAATGCGTTCCCGGAGAAAAAGGCCGGTGTCGCCACACCAGACCCAGGGTATGGACGCAACGGGCAGATCCTGGTCCGTGTCTACAGCCGGGCGGGCGCTACGTCGGACCGTAGCTGAGCAGCATGTCGATCAGGAACCAGACGAGGATGGCGGTCGCGATGATGCCGCCGATGAAGAAGTAACCATTTCGGTGCAGCAGATCCATGCGTTGCTCCAGTTCGTTCCGAGTCATCTCGTTCCATGTCAACATACATGGAGCGGGCATCCTGCCCGCGCATGTGACGATCGTCAATGCATCGGCGTCCACCCGGACGGCGCGGGATCGCGGGAGGCCACCGGGGCCTCCCCTACGAATGCGGTGGCGCATGTTCTTCCAAAGGCCGTACCAGCGCACATACCCATCGTGAGGACAGCCCCTAGAACAGCAGGGCGATCAGAATCGCGTTGATCACGATGATCCCGGCCCCAACCATCAGGATCGCGATCCTGTCCGCCTTTCGGAGGCCGCTCCAGCCGCCCGCGCGCCGTTTGTTCACCGCTTGTCCCCTTCCTCGAACTGAACGCGCGCATCGTTCGCCGACAAGGCGACGGATGGTCGCGGAACGTGATCCCGTTCTGGAAACCCGACATTTCCCAACCGCCAACCGCGGACGAGTATGGTACTCAATGGTGACGGCGTAGAAATGGTCGCTCGTGCCCCGGCGTTGTTGATCGATTGGCCATTCGTCCATCAAGCCCCGACTGTTCACGGTCCATGAGTGTACGTCGGTACATGCCCTCCCGGATCGGAAACCGATATCGACCGGCCTTCCGTCCTCCCCCCGGCACGCAGAAAAGGAATCACCATGCGGAACCAGGAACCTGACTCGAACGATACGATGAGTCCGACGAACCATCTCTTCCTGATGGCGTACGGTGGCCCGGACAAGCTGGACGACGTCCGCCCCTATCTGATGGATGTCCGCAACTACCGCCCGACATCCGACCACATCGTGGACGAGATCACCGAGCGTTACCGCCAGATCGGTGGCCGTTCCCCGATCCTGGAGCTGACGAACGCACAGGCGGCGGGGATCGAGCGAGCGCTGAACGGTCTCGCCGATGGGGGCGAGCGCTGGAAGGTCTGGGTCGGGATGCGCCATTGGCACCCGTTCATGAAGGATGTGCTGGCGGAGATGTCCACCGCCGGTGTCGAGCGCGCGGTCGGGCTGGTAATGGCGCCGCACTACTCGCGGATGAGCATCGGCGCCTACTACAAGCGGATCGGCGAGGCCGAATCGCCGATCGAGCTCGTCCCGATCGAGCGCTGGAACCTGCTCCCCGGCTATCTCGACGCGCTGGCCGGGCGAGTGAGGGATGGGCTGGCGACGTTCCCCGCCGGGGAGCGGAATCGGGTTCCCGTGATCTTCACCGCCCACAGCCTGCCGGAGCGGATCCGGGAGTGGAACGATCCCTACGAGCGCGAGCTCCAGGAGACCGTCGCCGCGCTTCGCGAGCGCCTTCCAGGCCAGCCGTCGGAGTGGGCCTACCAGAGCGCGGCGATGACGCCCGACCCCTGGCTCGGTCCCGACGCCAGTGAGGTCATCACCCGGCTCCACGGCGAGGGCGTCCGCAATGTGCTCGTCTGCCCGGTCGGGTTCGTCTGCGAGCACGTCGAGATCCTGTTCGACATCGACGTCGAGTTCACCCACCACGCCGAAAAGCTCGGGATACGGCTGGAGCGGATAGAGATGCTCAACGACAATCCGCTGATGCTTTCGGCGCTGGCGGGCCTGGTGCGCGAGCGCGCGGTCGAGGCGGAGCTGGTACCAGACACCGTGCCGGTCACGTCCGTCGGTGGGTCGGCGTGACCCGATCGGTCGCGGTCATCGGCGGCGGGATCAGTGGGCTGGCCGCCGCCCACCGTCTGCTCGCAAATGATCCGACGCTCGATGTCGTGCTCTTCGAGCGGGAGGAACGGCTCGGTGGCAAGATCATGACCGAGCGCCGGGATGGCTACGTAATCGAAGCTGGTCCCGATTCCTTTCTCTCGGTCAAGCCACGCGGCGTCGGGCTCAGCCGCGAGCTTGACCTGGACGAACGGTTGATCGAGCCGGACGAGCGCAACCGGGGCGCGTTCGTGCTCCACCGTGGCGCGCTGGTGCCGATCCCGGAGGGGCTCAGCGGGCTGGTGCCGTCGCGCCTGGCGCCGATCCTGAAGACCCCCCTGCTCTCCCACCGTGGCAAGCTGCGATTGGCCGCCGATCTGCTGATCCGGCCCCGCCAGTCGGGCGATGACGAGTCGCTGGCGTCGTTCGTCGAGCGGCGGCTCGGGCGCGAGGCGTTCGAGCGCCTGATCGAACCGTTGATGTCGGGAATCTACGCCGGCGATGGCCGCCAGCTCAGCCTGGCGGCGACGTTCCCCAACCTGCGTTCGGCGGAGCTAAGCCACGGTGGCATGCTCCGGGGTGCCATCGCCGCGCGCACGGAGGCGGCCCGGCGCCACGACGGAATGGCGACTCGGCGCGGGTTTCTCAGCTTCCCGACCGGGATGGCGGAGCTCGTCGAGACGCTTCACGCGCGGATCGAGATGGCGGGTGGAACGATCCGGAGCGGAGCCACGATCTCCGCGATTCGTCCCCGGAGCGATCTTCAGCCCGGCTACGAGCTGGAGATCGACGGCCCTGGATCGGCTCTCCGGGGCGCGTTCGACGCGGTGATCGTCGCGACCCCGGCGTGGGCCGCCTCACCGCTGGTCCGGCCCTGGTCCGCTGACGCCGCCGATGCCCTGGCCGGAATCGAGCACGTCTCGAACGCGATCGTCGTCGCCGCCGTCGCGACCTCCCAGATGACGCGCCCGATCATTGGCACCGGCTACGTCGTGCCCCGAGCCGAGAACCGGCCGGTCATGGCGGTCACCTGGTCATCGCTGAAATGGCGGGATCGCGCGCCGGACGACCGCGTGCTGGTGCGGGCCTTCATTGGGCGCGCGGGACGCCAGCACGACCTGGACGGGGATGACGCCCACCTCACCCGGCTCGCCCTCGCGGAGCTGCGCGAGGTGATGGGGATCGCCGGTGAGCCGGAGCTCTCACGGGTCTTTCGGTGGGAGCGGGGCATGCCCCAGTACAACCTTGGTCATCTCGACCGGGTCGCTCGGATCCAGGCCGGGATCAGCGCGGTGCCGGGCATTGAGATCGCCGGAAACATGTTCCGGGGCGTCGGGATTCCCGATTGCATCGCGTCCGGTGAGGACGCCGCCGATGCCATCCTGCCCGGGGTTGCGGCGCTGCCGCCGATTGCTCAGGTGGAGCGCCAGGCGACCTCGGGGCTCTAGGGTCTCCGCGCAACCGTGCTACGCTCGCCGCTTGCGGGGGAGGATGAGCGCGGACATCGGGGCAAATCTTCGCATCTGGAACCCTGCCTGCTGGCGCCCGCCCCGCAAGCGGCATCGGGGCGAAGCGAATGGGTCCACCCGTGGCTGGGCCAACGAACCCGATGGTTGCCCGGTCAGGGTCCCACGGAAGGTCACGAACGGTCGATGCGCGAACGGCAACGGTCGGTCATGGTTGCGTTCACTGGCGATGCGGGGGCCAACGTGAAGCTTCACCGGGCAGCCAGACCCATTCGCTTCGCTTCAGGGCAGGCTCCGGGCTGTCCCTACAATATCCTCGCTCAGGCTAGCGGTGGTCCGGGGCGGTAAGCTCGTACGTCGGTTCCTCGATTGGTCCCAGGGTTTCGAACGGCCAGTTGCTGAAGACGGCCTTGCCGATGATGTGGTCGTAGGGAATCGGTCCAAAGACGCGTGAATCCGCGCTGTCTGAGCGGTTGTCTCCCAGCACGAAGATATGTCCGGGCGGAATCGTGACGGAGCAGAACTGCCTCCGCTCGCAGGTCGTGATCGCACCCTCGATGTACTCCTCGGTCAACGCCTGGCCATTCACGAAGACCAGCCCTTCGGCGAAGCTGATCCGCTCGCCGGGCAAGCCGATCACCCGCTTGATATAGGGCTCGTTGGAGACCACGGGTGGCGTCAGCACGATGATGTCGCCCCGCTCCGGCTCGCTGAAGGGGAAGAGGTCGGCACTTCCCTCCCGATCCTCCCACGGCAGCAGATTCCACAGCGCGTTGAGGTCGACGTGCGCATAGCTCGTCCGGCTGACGAAGAGGCGCTCGCCGTCGAGTAGATAGGGCGTCATGCTCGAACCATCAACCCGGTAGGGCAATACGAACGAGCGCAGCCCGACATAGACGACGATCACGATGATCACCGTCTCGATGATCTCGCGGATGAGGGGGCGACGCCGGGACGGGGCGGGAGGCGGCGAACCGGAAAGCGGTTGCGGATCGGGCGCTGGCTCCAGGGAGTCGTCGGGCGGTGACTCTGGGCTCGTGGACGGTCGATGCATGGGGCCTGCTTGGTGGTGCGTGAGTCGCCGGGATCGACCCGTGAGTAGCGATGCGTTCGATTATACGGGACGCCCTGACCCGATCGTGACGCGGATCAGGATGTGCGCCGGGCCTGGTGCGCGATGATCGATCGTTTTCCATGCGACCACGTCGTCTCCACCGCGTCGCGATGCCTTGCGGGCAAGGGAGTCGATGACGTACGCTCTGAGGAACCGTCCGTACATGATTGGCGACATCCAAACCTGGATCGGTGCATCGTACCGATCCCGAACCACTCGGGAGTCTCTATCCATGCCGTCGCCTCAATCATCGGTGGGACGTCCCGGTCGGGGAGTCCACCGCGGTCGCACGCACCTGCTCGCGTTGCTCTTCGTCGCACTCTTCACCGCCTTCGCCCCGATCGGCCAGGCGAGCGCCGCCCCGGCCCAGTGGGCGGCGCTCGACCGATCGCTCTCTTCGATCGCGCCGAAGAGCAACCTGCTGATCGCCGAGTTCGCCGGCGGCGGCTGCCAGCCGATTCACGGGCGGGATGAGGATCAACGGCTGGCGATCGCGTCGGTTTTCAAGCTTTACGTCCTTGGCGAGCTTGCCCGCCAGGTCCAGCGTGGAACCGTCTCCTGGACCGATCGCGTCGCGCTCAAAGACGGACTCCGCAGCATGCCGGTGGGCGATTACGCCTTCGCCCCAACGGGCACGCGAGTCCCAATCCGCGCCCTCGCCGAGGCAATGATCTGGCGCAGCGACAACACCGCCACCGATCACCTGATCGATCTGCTGGGGCGCGACAATGTGTACGGCGCGCTGGCGGCGTTCGGTCACGCCGATTCGGCGATCAATGCGCCGTTGCTGCTGACCCGTGAGCTGTTCGCGATCAAGATGACCCAATCGCCCGCCTGGATGGAGCGCTACATGGGAGCATCCGACAGCGAGCAATTGGCGATGCTCAAGGCGGACATCGATCCGCTCCGGCTCAACCCAGGCGGCGGCTGGGGGAACTGGGACGGACCGACCGCGATCGACGGCATCGAGTGGTTCGCCTCCGCAACGGAGCTCTGCCGCGCGAGCGCCGCTCTGTGGTCGCTCGGCTCCCAGCGGGGTCTGGAGCCGGTCCGCGCGATTCTGACCGGGAATCGCGACATGGTCAAGGATCAAAAGGCGTGGAAACGCGCCGGCTACAAGGCGGGTCTGGAATCGGGCGTCGTCAACATGACCTACATCCTGGAACGGTCGGACGGTCGAATCTTCTTTGTCTCCGCTGGCTATAACGCGACGCGGGGCACGATCGACCGCGACACGGCGAAGGCCGCCCTCGAGCCGGTCTTCGCCTGCCTCGGCGTCCGCTCCGGCGTCACATCTTGCGCGGATCCGGTGGGCAGGTAGTTGTTTGATGACCGCGGCGTCCATCGCTTGGCACGGAGCCGGCTCGGTGCGCGCTGCCTCACCCCAACCCATTCACTAATCGCGTAATGGAAAGCACGCTTGACATCTGTGCCATGACAAGCTCGCTTTACACGCAGGATCGATCGATCAGGACGCTCGTTCGCGAACATCGCCTGGCACGGGGGCTCTCCCAGGCCGAGCTGGCCGCTGGACTCGGTGTCTCACGTCAGACGATCAACGCGATCGAAACCGGGCGATACATTCCCTCCCTGCCACTCGCGATGCTCTTGGCCCGGTACTTCGGAAGGCCGGTCGAGGAGGTATTCCATCTTGAAACGCCTGAAGAACCGGCATGAGCGGTCACTCACAGGGTCCAAATGGGCCACGCCGCCCTTCTCGGTCGGGATCGGTATCGTCTACCTGATCGGTGCGACGATCGGTGGCGACATCACGCTTGGCCTCGGGATGTTCGCCGTGATGATCGTCTTTACCGCGGTCCTGCTCCTTGGGGGCCGCAACGACGTGATCCAGGTGCTCCGCGGTCAACCGGCCGACGAGCGCTACAAGAGCTTCGAAAATCGAGCCACCGTCATCGCGGGCAACATCACCGCCGTGCTTGTAATCGCGATGTTCGTCTACGAGCTGGCCCGGAGCGGCGACATCGCACCGTACGCCGTCATCGCGGCCGTGTTTGGGGCGTCATTTATTGGCGCACTGGTCTGGCTCCGGTATCGCGGCTGAGGGCGTCTGTCGCACTTCATCGTCTTTCCAGCAGCTGGATGGGTAACGATGTGGAGAGCCTTCTTGAGGAGGACCGTCCCTCTGGCACAGCTGTGGGGATGACAGGGGAGGCCACCCTTTACCGAAATGGAACCTAAGGAGTGGCAACGTAGTCAGCCGCTTTGGTCTGTAATCCCGTCAATCCACCAACACCGCAACACAGGAGAAACCCATGGAACACCTGTCTCGTCCGGCGAACCGTCGCGCGGTCGCGCGATCGCTTGCAGCCGGCGTCGGTCTGTCATTCGCCCAATCAGGATCGGCTCAGACGCCCGTCGCCTCCCCTTCGTCTACGCCAGGCGGCATACCTATCGCGTCGCCGGTTGGGTTCGATCCGCTCAACCTGCGCGTCGAGGACGTGCTGCCGCTCTACGAGGAACGGGTCGCCGAGCTCCGCTCGCTCGGTCGGCACGCGCTGGACCTCTTCTTCGCCGGTGAGGACGACGATCTGCGCGCCTTGCTCGCTCCGGCGGCCCTGGAAGCACTCGCCGGCCAATCGAGCACCGGCATCCTTGCATCCTTCCAGACGAACCGGCTCCAGTTCACCTGGCCGGAGGTCGGCGCATCCTGGGACGCGTCGTTCACCGGCGCGAGCCAGATGACCGGCTTCTTTTATCAGGGCGCGGTCACGACGTTCACGCTCACGGCCGAATCGGCACAGAAGCCGGGTCGGCCGGCGGGCCGGTGGAACGGCACGATCGATGGTGTCGGGCTCAAATTCAGTGTCGAGTTCGCCGGAACCACGGATGAGCTCAGCGCGACGCTGGACATCCCGGCCCAGGAGACCGTCGCCCAGCCGCTGTCCAATGTAGCGTTCACGCCGGAGCGGTCGATCGGCGAACGGGTAGAGGAACGCACGCTTCCGTACGGATCGGCGACCGATGGCTATGTCAGTGTCTTCGCCTAGGGCGATGCGTTCGTCCGGGCTCAGCTCGGGATCGATCCCGAGGGCAGGATCACGACCTTCGTGATCGTTCCCGCCTGGCCACCGCCAATTGACCCGGCCGCCGGTTACGTCAGCGATGTAACCTATCGACTCCCCTTCGATGGTCTCTGGCACGCGTTCTGGGCAGGCGATTCGGAGTTGGAAAACTATCACGTCGTCTATCCCAACCAGCGGCACGCCGTGGATTTCCTGATCTAGAACGACGGAGCGACCCATGCCGGGGATGGGACTCGGCTGGCGGATTACTTCGCCTGGGGACAGGTCGTGCGTGCGCCCGCTTCAGGCACGGTCGTCTCGGCGGAAACCGGCATGCCGGACATGCGACCGGGGCAAGTCCTCGCCAACATGGATCCGGCGCAGGCGGGAGATATTCATCCCGCTGGAAACCATGTCATCATTGAAACGGCGGAGGCGGAGTTCGTCGTCATCGGGCACATGCAGGAGGGGTCGGTCCGGGTCAGCGCCGGCGATACGGTGCGAGGCGGCGATCAAGTTGGCCTGACCGGCAACTCCGGCAACTCGTCCGAGCCGCACATCCACATCCATGTTCAGGACACGGCGGTCTTCCTTGCACCCGAAGCGATCGGGCTTCCGCTGGCGTTTAGCCAGTTCGAAGCGGACAGGAAGGCTGTGGAGCGCGCCCCGCTCGCCTCCGGCCAGTTCATCACGAACCTGACCGCCACATAGCGACGACGGGGCATAACGAAAGGGCCATGAATGACAGGTTCGATCACACGCAGTCATGCATTCCTGTTGACGATCGCGCTCGTTCTGGTCTCGATCACGGGTTCGGCCGGTATCGCCGCGCAGAGCACCCCGGCCTTTGATCCGGCCGGTTTCGACATCGGCCTGGAAGAGGTTGCCAGAGGATTCACCGATCCGCTCTACGTCACGACCGCCGGAGACGAGTCCGGGCGGCTCTTCGTCGTCGAGCAGGGCGGCACGATCCGGATCGTCGAGAACGGCACCGCGACCGACACACCGTTTTTGGACATCACCGATCGGGTCGGATCGGAGGGCCCCGAACAGGGGCTGCTTGGGCTCGCCTTCGCGCCCGACTACGCCACGAGCGGCCTCTTCTACGTCAACTACACCGATGTCGATGGTGACACGGCGGTCTCCCGGTTCACGGTGACAGGCGACCCAAACGCCGCCGACCCGGCCACTGAAACGATCCTGCTTCAGCAGCGCCAGCCCTTCGCCAACCACAACGGTGGCGGCGTGGTTTTCGGGCCCGACGGGTATCTCTACATCGGCCTCGGCGATGGCGGCAGCGGCGGCGACCCGAACGGCAACGGCCAGAAGCTGAGCACCTGGCTCGGCAAGATCCTCCGGATCAATGTCGACCCAGCCAACGTTCCGGTGGGCGAGACCTACGCGGTTCCGGAGGACAACCCGTTCGTCGGGCAGGCGGACGCGATGCCGGAGATCTGGGCGTTCGGGCTGCGCAATCCCTGGCGCTTCAGCTTCGACCGCGAGACCGGCGATCTCTGGATCGGTGATGTCGGGCAGGGCGAGATCGAGGAGATCGACCTGCTTCCAGCCAACGAAGGAGCACTCAATTTCGGCTGGAACGCCCTCGAAGGGACGAGCTGCTTCCTGACGCCGGATTGTGATTCGACCAGCTTTACCGGTCCCGTGCTCGAATATACCCACGAGGTGGGAGGGTGCTCGGTGACCGGCGGATATGTCTATCGCGGCGCGGCAATGCCCGAGCTTGCGGGAGCCTACATCTTCGCTGACTTCTGCACGGGGTATCTCTGGGCCGGAGGTCAAAACGGCGATGGCTCGTGGGCGATGTCGGAGCGGATCGAGACCGAGCTCTCGATCTCCTCGTTCGGCGAGGACGCGGCGGGCGAGCTGTACCTGACCGATCACTCCGGCGGCGCGGTCTACCGCCTCGTTTCGCCGGCGTAACGGCGCCGCGCCGAACCCGGTCACTCGCCGTCCGCGACGTCCGCGACGTCCGGGTCGAGCCAGAACGCGAACCCGACGTCGCGCTCGGCCAGCATCGCCAGCCAGTCGGCACTCCCGCGCGGAAGGCTCGCCTCTATCTCGACCAGGGCGAGATCGCCCGGTACATCGAGCACGCGAAACCGCGCGGCTCCATAGCGGTCACCATAGGCGGCGCCGGTCACTGGCGACAGGTGTTCGCGGAACCGGTGCTCGATCACGCGGCGGGCGCTCCGTGCGTCATCGCGGTCATCGAACGAAAGAACCAGCCGCATGGGATGTTCGAGCACAGCGCGTGGCGTTCCCGCCGTCGGCGTCGCGCCCCCGTCTCCGGGAGGCGGTGACAGGACCCCGGCCATCGCCAGTTCCATCCTTGGCATCCCGGCGGCAAGCGCCGCCTCCCCGGCGAGTGCCCGGAGCGATTGCTCGAGAGTGAGCCGCGATGGCCGTGGCCCGGCGAACGGCGGCAGATCCGACGGGAGCGCCTGGAGCACCGCTCCCCTGGAGATCACGGCGGAGACGAGGTCCCCGGAATCCGTCCCGGGGCTGACGAGCGACGCGACCGCTACGTTGTCCGCGAGCGACGATGCGCTTCCGTTCACCACGCGAAGCACCGATCGCAGGCGAGGCAACTTGGCGGCTCCGATGAGTGTGCCGTCGTCGAGCAGCACGACATTGTTCAGCATCCCCATCGCGGGGCGACTGGCGGGGTTCGAGAGGTCTATCGTGTCTCCGGGGAACAGCGTCCAGATCGTGGCGCCTTCGACTTCGACCGCCTGGTACCCGCTTGCGACCCACGCATCGTAGAGCGCGCCGCGATCGAACCCGCCACGCAGGATCGTCACGTAGTCTGGCGCCTGCCCGGCAACGAGCACTTGATGCACCTGGGTCAGATCAAACCCGTAGGCTTCGCGCCACGCCGGATCGAGCCCCCGTTGGGCGAACGTTGCGGTCAGCGCAAGGCTCGCGAGCTCGGCACGCCACGCGGCAAGGGCCGTGTCGTCTGGAGTGACCGGAGTGGCAAGACCGCGGGCAGTCATCCACTGACCGATATCGGCATACCATGCAACATCTGTCAGTGGCAGGCCATCATCGGCCAGGAGATCGGGCACGTAGCCGAGAAGGCCGGCAAGGCTTCCAGCACGCGGCGGGAGCATGCCGTCGTTGCCGGGCGTCGAGATCGGGGATTCCGTGACCGGTGGAGGAGTCGGGTCGTTCATATCGACATCGCTGAACCGATCGATCAGAATCCAGAGGCTTGCGATCCCGGCCGCCATGACACAGGCGATCACCAGCAGCCGGCGGATCGGCAGGGGGTGGTGCGCGGAGTTGGCATGCTCGGGTTCAGTCATCACTCTCGAGGCTGAGCGGACGGCGTTCGCTCATTCCTCCCGCCAACGGTTGGAACCAGGATCGCCCTCATCGTCTCGATCGGTTCGCTGAGCAAGGGGATCGTCGAGCGGATCGTGACCGGGGAGAGCGCTGGAAGGGCCAGCGCCACCCTCGTCCAGCGCGTGCAGGGCCTTGCGCGCCGCTTCCTGCTGAGCCGCGCGCTTGCTGATGCCCTTGCCGACACCGTATTCCTTGTCCTCGATCGTCACCGCGACGGTGAACATCCGGGCGTGATCGGGCCCTTCCTCCTCCAGCGTCATGTATACCGGTGCCGCCCGGGCCTGATCCTGAAGCACCTCCTGCAGGCGGCCCTTGGGATTGAGAGACATCTCGTCGGCAAGCAAGGCGCCGAGATCCCGCGCCAGGAACTCAAGCACGAAGCGGGCGGCGGCATCCCGACCCTGGTCGACGTGGACCGCACCCACGAGCGCTTCAAAGGCGCCCGCCAGCATTCGGTCGCGCACGCCCTCGGTGACCCGCTCGCCGATGCCCATGTAGAGAAAGGAGGCGAGATCCAGCCCGCGTGCCCAGCGTACGAGGGTCTCGGCGCGAACGATCGCGACCCGGCGGCTGGTGAGGGTACCTTCGTCGGCATCGAGATCGCGCGTAAACAGATACTCGGCGACGATCGCGCCGAGCAACGCATCGCCAAGGAACTCGAGCCGCTCGTTGCTCTGCCGCGTGGCGTCGATCTCCGGAACCGTCAGCCAGTCGTTGAGGACCGAGCGATGCGTGAGCGCGAGACGGAGGATGAGCGGATCGTGGAAGACGACGCCGATCCGCCGGGCCAGTTCCCACTCCCGTTCCGGATCGGGAAGCCGAAATCGGGTCGGCGGCGAGATCGCGGCCGTCGCCCTTTTTGCGAGCGCGCCCGAGCGATGGATCACCGCTCGATCCGGCTCACCGCGCGGCCAAGCACGCCGTCGAGATCAAACCCGGCGGAGGCGGCGAAGCCACGCAGCCGGGGCCAGTCGATCGAGATGTAGTACCGGTAGTGCATGGGGTCAGTCTCTTCGGTGCGCGAGGCGGCGAGATCGAACCGCACCAGGAGCTGGATCAGCGCATCGGCAACAAGGTTCTCGTTGGTCCTGCGGTCATCGAGCACCAGCTCGTGGCCCCCCTTCGTAAATCGTTGCCACGCCTGGAGCAGGCCGTCCTCGAAGGCGGGAGCGAGCCGGTCGGCGTGTTCGGCTTCCCGTCGGGCCGCCTCCTGCTTGTCGGTCTCGATCGCTCCGCCGTCGGTACTGTTCGGCGCATCCCGATCGATCGACCGCAATTCATCCTGCACGACGTAGCGGGAGACGATGTGGTTCATGATCTGTCGTACCTCATCGGCCACGTCTTCACCTCATCCCGGGATGATTTGACCAGGCGTCGTTCCACCTGGACTGTTCCGGATCGAGCACCGCGAAATACTGTCTTGCCGGATTATACGTCCCCAGCCCCCGGAAACCCCGGCCCCAGCGGCAATCGGGCGCCCGACCGGGAGCGCGCGGCTTTCGGCCCTGATCGAGCCCCGTCGATCCCGGCGGTAAATGGCGACGAGTGACCGCTTCCGAGGCTTACGTGACGGTACAATCGAGCTCAATCGACGGAGACGCCCCGTCGACGTGATCCGTTGGCGCCACCAGATCAACATCTACCATGCGACGCTCCGGCGCCATGATGACTCGAATCCTTGCGGAGGAACTCCGGAGTGAGCAGACTACTCGATCTGATCGATTCCCGCCCTGTTTTCTACGACGGCTCGATGGGCGCCACGATCCTCAATCTCGGCCTCACCGCCGACGACTACGGCGGACAGAGCACCGAAGGTTACAACGACTATCTCTCGATCGTGAAACCCGATCTGATCAAGACGATCCATGCCGCCTTTCTCGAGGCCGGCGCCGACGTGATCGAGACCAACACGTTTGGCAGCAGCGTAATCAAGGCAGAGGAGTACGGGCTCGGGGAGCAGACCTACGAGATCAACCGGGCCTCGGCCGCGCTCGCCCGCTCAGTCGCCGACGAGTATGGCACGGCGAGCCGGCCCCGGTTCGTCGCCGGCTCGATCGGGCCGACCGGCCTGCTCCCGGCCTCCGAGGATCCGATGCTCGGACAGCATCGCTTCCGGGATGTGGTCGAGCTCTTCGTGCCCCAGATTCGCGGGCTTCTCGACGGCGGCGCCGACGTGCTGATCATCGAGACCGTGCAGGACATCCTCGAGCTCAAGGCCGCCGTGTTCGCCGCGCGCCAGGTCTTCGCGGCGGATGGCAAGCGGGTGCCGCTCCAGGCCTCGATCACGCTCGATACCTCCGAGCGGATGCTGCTCGGCACCGATATCGCCGCCGCGCTCTCGATCCTGGAGCACCTGAACGTCGACATCATCGGCCTCAATTGCTCGACCGGTCCCGACTACATGCGCGAGCCCGCCCGCTATCTGGGCGAATTCAGCACGAAGTCGGTGTCGATCATCCCGAACGCCGGGCTCCCGATCAACGTTGACGGCAAGGCCGTGTTCCCGATGGAACCCGAGCCGTTCGCCCGCGGCCTGCGCGACATGGTCGAGCAATTCGGGGTCGGCATCGTCGGCGGCTGCTGCGGCACGATCCCGGAGCACATCGGCCTGATCGTCCGCGAAGTCGAGCGGCTCCCGGTCACGGTGCGTCCACTGAAGCCGCGAGACCACGTCGCGAGCATGATGAAAGCCGTCGAGCTCGGGCAGGATCCGGCGCCGACGATCATCGGCGAGCGCGTCAACACGCTCGGCTCGCGCAAGGTCAAGCGGCTGGTGCTGGCCGACGATCTCGACGGCGTGCTCAACGTTGCGGTCGAACAGATGGAGGAGGGCGCGCACCTGCTCGATGTCAGCGTGGCGCTGACCGAGCGCACCGACGAGCGGGACGTCATGCGCAAGCTCGTCAAGAAGCTGGCGCTGACCGTTGAGGGGCCGTTGGTGATCGACACCACCGAGGCCGATGTCGTCGAGGATGCCCTGGAGCAGTACCCCGGCCGCGCGATCATCAACTCGATCAACATGGAGAACGGGCGGGACCGGATCGAAGCGGTAATGCCGCTGGCGATGGCGCACGGCGCCGCCGTCGTCGCGCTGACCATCGACGAGCTCGGGATGGCGAAGACCCGCGAGCGCAAGGTCGAGGTCGCCAGGGTGATCCATGACATCGTGACCGGCGAATACGGGCTCGCGGCGGAAGACCTGATCTTCGATCCCCTCACGTTCCCGCTGACCACGGGCGACCCGGAGTTCATGAACTCGGCGGTCGAGACGATCGAGGGAATCCGGATGGTCGAGGAGGCGCTGCCGGGCGTCAAGACCGTGCTCGGCATCTCCAACGTCTCGTTCGGGATCAATCCGGCCGCGCGCAAGGTGATCAACGCGGTCTTCCTCTACCACTGCATCAAGGCCGGGCTCGACCTCGCGATCGTCCACCCGTCCCACGTCGTGCCGTTCGGCGAGATCCCGGACAACGAACGCAAGCTGGCCGAAGACCTCATCTTCAACCGGACGCCGGACGCGCTGCAGCACGTGATCGAGGCTTGGGAGGGCCGGACCGAGGAAGCATCCAGCGGTGGCCCTGATCCGATGCTGGAGATGGGCGTTCGCGAGCGCCTCCACTACCGGATCGTCCACCGCAAGAAGGAGGGCGTGGAAGCCGACATCGATCAGGCGGTCGCCGAAAGCGGCGACGCCGTCGATGTGCTCAACAGCGTGCTGCTGCCGGCGATGAAGGAAGTGGGAGACAAGTTCGGCGCGGGCGAGCTGATCCTGCCGTTCGTGCTCCAGTCCGCCGAGACGATGAAGAAGGCCGTGTCGCAGCTCGAGAACTATCTCGAAAAGAAGGCGGGTTCCACCAAGGGGACGGTCGTCCTCGCCACGGTCTACGGCGATGTCCACGACATCGGCAAGAACCTCGTCAACACGATCCTGACCAACAACGGCTACACCGTGCATGACCTCGGCAAGCAGGTGCCGATCAGCCGGATCATCGCCGCCGCCGTCGAGCACGACGCGACCGCGATCGGGCTCTCGGCGCTGCTGGTCTCGACCAGCAAGCAGATGCCGCTCTGCGTCAAGGAGCTGCATCATCTGGGACACCAGATCCCGGTCATGATCGGCGGCGCCGCAATCAACCCCGCCTACGCGCACCGCTCGCTGTTCGTGGACGCCGACACCCCCTACGCGCCGGGCGTGTTCTACGCCAAGGACGCCTTCGAAGGGCTCTCGCTGATGGACCGGATCGTCGTTCCCGAGGCGCGCGCCGAGCTGCTCGAAGCAACCATGGAGCGGGCTCGCAAGACGCTCAACAAGCCCGCGCGTGAGTCGTTCATCGCGCCAGCGGACGCGGCGGACACCGTGCGCTCCAGCACGCCGCTGATCGACCCGCCGGCTCCGCCGTTCTGGGGCGTGCGGGAGATGACCGATTTCACCCTCCCGGATATCTGGCCGCACCTCGATCTGAAGACCCTCTTCCGGCTCCACTGGGGCGGCAAGGGGGTCAAGGGCGCGGCCTGGGACGCGCTCCAGAACGAGGAGTTCCTGCCCCGGCTTCGCGAGATGCAGCGGGACGCCGCGACGAACGGCTGGCTCCAGCCGCGGGTGCGCTACGGCTTCTTCCCCGCCAACAGCGACCGCAACGACCTGATCGTGTTCGACCCGGATGATCACGCCAAGGAGCTGCTACGCTTCACGTTCCCTCGCCAGCCGGCACGCGACCGCCTCTGCCTCGCCGACTACTTCCTGCCGCTCGCCGATGGCCGCAAGGATGTCGTCGCTTTCCAGGTGGTGACGATGGGATCCGCCGCGACGGAGCGAACGGAGCAGACGCAGGCGCGCGGCGACTACTCCGACAGCTACTTCAGCCACGGCCTGAGCGTCTCCAGCGCCGAGGGCCTGGCCGAGATGGTGCACCAGCGGACCCGCGCGATGCTCGGGATCGGCGAGGAGACGGGCAAGCGCTACTCGTGGGGTTACCCCTCGTGCCCGGACCTGGAGCAGCATGTGCAGGTCGACCAACTGCTCGACCTCGGCGCGATCGGGATCGAGCTGACCGACGGCTTCCAGTTCGACCCGGAGCAGACGACCGCGGCGATCGTGATCCATCACCCGGACGCGAAGTACTTCGCGTTGCTGCACACCGGTGGTGACCCCGCCATGGCCGTCCCCGAACCCGCCGCCGTCGCTGACTGAGGCCGTCCCGACTGGACACGGCCATGGCCATCTTTGTCGATGATTATGAACACACCTGGCATCCCGCGACGTACGATCGAGGATGTCCAGGCGGTCCTTGGCTATGCCCATGAAGCGGTCGAAGCCAAGCGCGCGCCGTGTCGACGCCTGCATGAGGTTTCTGCAGAACGAGAGCGCCGACGCTCGCCTGGCACCCTACCCGCACTTTATTCGATCATGATGTGACCGCAATCGCCGTCTATTACTCCGCCAGCCCGAGAGACGAGTCCGCTGCGCCTTCTGAAGATGACTGTAGCACCTGCTATAGTGGATTCATACTCGACAGCAGGAGGTGACACCATGGCTACTCGGGTCGTCACAGTCAAACAAAAGGGCCAGACCACATTACCCGCCGTCCTTCGTCGCAAGTACAAACTGGATGAGGGATCCAAAATCATCATGGAGGATCTCGACGGCCGGATTGTCCTGGTCCGCCCTGAGGATGTCGTGAGCCGAACCGCGGGAATCTTCAAGGAATACGTGAAGAACTTGCCTCTTCGGGAGCCGCACCAGATGCGGGAACTGACCGCTCAGTACATCGCGGAAGAGGTCTTGCAATCGTTGAAAGACGAAGCAGATGGCGCGGAATAGTCGATGTGCGTAAACGACACGCACGTGATCATTTATCACATGATGGGCAACCATCCTGTGTACAGCCCAAGGTGTGACGAGCTCTTCCTTGCTCTGCAGTCCGGAAACGTGACCGCCTATGGCGCCATTACGGTGGTGTCGGAAGCGGCTTACGTTCTGGAGAAGGGATTCCGGATTCCGCGGGCAGACATCGCTCGTGCGCTCGGCGATATTGTGTCGATGCCAGCAATCCAATGGGATTCGAGGGAGCCGCTGATCGAAGCCCTTCAATTCTGGGGTTCACGGGGACCACTATCCTTCACGGATTGTTATCACCTCGCGATATCCAAATATCTCGACATCGGCTGTGTGTATGCCTTTGACAAGAAGATGGGCCGCTACCCCGGTGTGACCCGGATCGAGCCCTGACCCCGTTCGGGAACCACCACCTTCCCGCTCATGGTGGGGACGATGGACGAACGCGCTCGTGAAGCTGACGGACCATATCGAGCTGATCGGCAGCGGCCAGATGGGATTCAGCCTGACCGATCCGCTCGACTGACATGTCTATCTTGTTCACGACCGCGATGACGCCGTCATCATCGACGCCGGTGCGGGGTGCGACATCGAGCCAATCCTGACCCGGATCGACCGGTCCGGCATCCCCCGCGATGCCGTTCGGCGCCTGTTGCTCACCCATGTCCTCGGCGATCACGCCGGGGGTGCCCGCGCCCTGCACGACGCATTCGGTGTAAGGGCCTACGCCTCCCCGCTTGCCGGCATGTATCTCCAGGACGGAGACGAGCGCGCGATCAGCCTCGACCGCGCCCGTGGGCCAGGCGGCTATCCCGACGACTACGTTTTCGCGGCCTGCCCGGTGGCTGGCGAGCTTCGCGAGGGCGAGCGAATCCTCATTGGCCGCCTCGAGATCGAGGCGATCGAGACGCCCGGTCACTGTGGCGAGCATCTCTCCTTCCTCCTCCACCGCCCCGGCGGGACCGATCTGTTCAGCGGGGACGCGATCTTCACCGGTGGCCGAATCCTGCTCCAGTACATCTGGGATTGTTCGGTGGTTGACTCCCGCGAGAGCGTCCGGCGGCTGTACTCGCTGCGCCCGGACGGCCTCTTTCCCGGCCTCGGCATGGTCGCGATCGAGCGCGGCTGGACGCACCCCTACGCGGCGATGGAATACGTGCAACAGATGCTTCCCCCGCCGCAACTGGCGTAGGGAACTCCCTGGTTGCCGACGCAAGCGATGGAGACCGGCCACCCCTACACGTCGCCTACAGCGGTTTGCGAATGAAGTACCCGTCCCCTGTCATTCCGAGGGAGCGGAGCGACGAGGAACCCCCCGGCGGAAGCGCAAAGCGCTGGAGCCGGTCTTGAATCGGCGCAAAGCACCCTCTATGTCCGTCGAGCACAACTTCCGAAAACCGCTGTCGCTGGCACGCCAGTGCCTTGGGCGTAGATCATCCCGTCATGCACGATCCCAGTACCACCTGATACGATAACGTGACACTCAGCGTCAGGAGGAACCACCATGCTCTCCAAAGAGGCACGTATCAAGCAGAAGGGACAAGTGACGATTCCTGTCGAATTACGCGACAAGTTCGAACTCGACCAAGGTTCCCGGGTCATCTTCGAGGATCGCGGAACCTACATCGCCATCCTGCCCACGGATTCGCTCGTCGATCGAACGGCGGGAGCGTTGTCCGACTACGTGAAGGACGGACCGCTTGAATGGGATCGCGATGAACTCTGGACAGAGATAGCCGCCGAACGCTGGCACCCCTCGCAACGACAGGTGGATGACGAAGCCGGGGAGGGGCATGATCGCCCTTGACACGGACATCGTCGCCCGGTACCTGCTCGATGACATTCCCGATCATTCGGCGCGGGCGTCCGAGCTCTTCCGGTCAGCGTCCAGGGGAGCCGTGGACCTTTTCGTGCCGGCGTCGGTGTTCATTGAGCTCGCCCATCTCCTCCATCGGAGGCTCTCGATCCCCCGGAGTCGAGTCGCTGACACACTGCTGGATGTCCTGCGTATTCGCGGAATCCATGCGGAAAACCCGGAAGCCGTTTCCTCTGCCCTTGATTTCTGGCGTTCAACGGGCGGCGTGTCGTTTCCCGACTGTTATCACCTGGCCCTCACCAGCGAACTCGGAATGATCGAGATCTACTCCTTCGATAAGGGGATGGACCGCTACCCTGGCGTGACCCGGATCGAGCCCTGACATGGACCCGCAACCGGCCGACGCGAAGCGAACCGTGGCGGGGATGCTCAACTATTGAATAGGTATACTGGTGGGGAACTGGCCGACCCGGACGTTCGCGCCGCGACGGTCCGGCAACGTGTCGGGTCATCGTGGTGCCTCTCACGGAGTAAACAATGGCGCTCGCCACCATTCCCGGATACCCACGCATCGGAAAGCACCGCGAGCTCAAGCGGGCGCTCGAATCGTTCTGGTCAGGCAAGATCGCCGAGGACGACCTGCTGGCGACGGCCGCCGAGATTCGCCGGACAGGATGGGAAGCGCAGGCCGGGGCCGGAATCGACCTCCTCCCGGTCAACGACTTCTCCCTCTACGATCAGATGCTGGACACCGCCGCGCTGGTCGGGCTCGTTCCCGACCGTTACGGCTGGGCGGGCGGCA
>JAABUN010000896.1_pt1 | contig 72630 bp, 68 predicted proteins | sample 5559311 | NCBI WGS metagenome assembly JAABUN01 (sample SAMN10711877, study PRJNA513370) | rock metagenome | isolation source: Antarctica rocks | place: Antarctica: Victoria Land, Siegfried Peak sud | reverse complement strand
CGTGTAAACTCTCTCTTGCGATATTGGACACATCGCAGATTACCCGTGGTGACCGGACCTTCTCGGTTTCAGCACTGCGGGTATTCGTCTATCACGCTATTCCTGAGTTTGGCGACGTTCCTGATAACCTAATACAAGCGGTCAACGTTTAGAGCCGTTCTCCTGGCATCTATGCACAAAATGACGCTAGTTCAAGGAGACCCATGCCCACAGAGCTTCTCGTCATCCAGCCCCATGAAATCACCCTATCACCTATGACGAGCCGCCCCTAAAGTCGGGCGAAGTCCGGGCTGAGGCCGTCCTCAGCGCCCTCAGCCACGGCACCGAACTGAGCCTCTACCGGGGCACCGCACCCTTTCACGAGCGCGCCTTCGACCCAGCCCTGCGGCTTTTTCGTCCGGCGGAGGCGGCGCAGAGCTACGTATGCTTGAATCGGTTCCGGCTGTACTACGCACCCTTATGGCACGACCCCTTCGACGACCTTTAGCGCCTCGGTGTTGCCTTCTTTGCTTAGGGCAAAACTGAAGAACAAGGCAAGTGCTGTAATGAGGGCCAACTGTGCGGTGCGTAGATGTTGATAATCACCTCTCTATAGGTTGAATAGATGCAACGTGTGACCTGAAGCGGATGTATGCGTTGACCTCCTCTCTTGTATTGAGCGGCAGCTTAACCAGGCGAGCGTTCGTAAAGCGATAGGTGGGCGGTTTGGGAAAGTGCCGTTATACAGTCGTTACGGTAAGTAGACTCCTGCTTCTGCTGGGATGGTCAAGAGACTGCGAATTCAACCTGCGGGTTTAATGTTTTGGTTCATATGGAAGAGATTGTTCGGGTCGTACACGGCTTTGACCTTGGCTAGCCGCGCGTAGTTGTCGCGGTAGGAGGCCCGTACCCGCTCCTGACCCTCGTCCATCATCATGTTGACGTAGGCCCCGCCCGCCGAATAGGGATGAAGCGCTTCCCAGTAGTCCACCGTCCAGTCCTTGAGGATTTGTGCCTTTGCCGGATCGGGGTCTACCCCGACGATGACTTCAGCCCAGTTCGCGTCGCGGAAACTCCAGGGCGTGCCCTCTTTGCCGACGCGGTGCGCCGCGCCACTTATGGGATAGAGGTGCATGGTAGACAGCATGGTCGGCATCCGCTGGGCGTGCTCGAGGTGCTTATCGATGGCCTCGTCGCTCAGCTCGTTGACAAAATCCGCACGCCAGTACCACCGGTGCCCAGGCGGATAGAGCGCGTCGAAGGCGCTCTGGAGAGCGGGGAAGGGCATCTCCTGGACGCCGTAGAGTGCGGGCGGCCCAAACGCCTTGATCGGCTCGAAGACCTCCTCCGCACGTTCTAGTGGCCCAACGTAGTTCCAGACTACGCCGCACATCTTTTTAAGGTGTAGCGCTTCCGGAAAGGGTGGGCCGGGAGGCACGGTCAGAAAGGCAAAAAAGCCATTTAACGCTTCTGGGGCTTGCAGGATGAACTCGCGGTACCACCGCATCACCTCTTTGGCGCTATCCAACTCCCACAGGGTCGGCCCAGCTACCACGGTGCTTACACGATGTGCCCGGAATAAAAACGAGGTCACGACGCCGAAGTTGCCGCCGCCCCCGCGCACGGCCCAGAAGAGGTCCGGATGCTGTTCTGCGTTGGCGGTAACGAAGCTGCCGTCGGCGAGGACGACATCGACCTCCAGTAGATTGTCGATAGTCAGCCCATAGGTACGCGTCAGGCTACCCAGACCGCCACCCAAGGTAAGCCCGCCTACGCCTGTAGTTGAGATGATGCCGCTCGGGACCGCTAAACCGAAAGCGTGCGTCGTGTGATCCACCTTGCCCCAGGTCGCGCCACCCTCCACCCGCACGGTTTTAGCCTCTGGATCGACGCGCACGCCGTTCATCAGCGAGAGGTCGATCACCAGCCCGCCGTCGCACAGACTCAGACCAGCGCCGTGATGCCCGCCGCTGCGAACGGCAAGCTCGAGCCCCCGGCTTGCAGCGAAGTCGACCGCGCGCATCACGTCGGCGACGTCCGCGCACATGGCGATAAGGGCGGGTTTTTTGTCTATCATGGCGTTGTAGACCATGCGGGCGTCGTCATAGGAAGCGTCACCCTCGTGGATGAGCAGCCCGCGCAACTGCGCCCCAAAGTCGCTCGCGGTGTTTCGTCTGTCCTGCACGTCTGCCATGTCACCACTCCTTTTGACTACCTTTAGAAAAATGTTGTAGCGTTACGGGCGCGTACCTTATCGGTGGCCGATACTTCAGTCTTTCCGCCTGCCGGACGCAAGCATTTCTACGTCTAGTACGGAGGTTACGTTTGGCGCGCTTTTGTGAAACCGGGAGCGTGTAAGGTCCGGTACACGCTCCCGGTTTCAGATAAACCGTTTACGGTAGCCCGGTTAAAGGGCCACTATAAAAACCGCCCGCGCCCGCTTGCGCCGTAACCCTAAGCGCACCGCGCGCGGTTTCGCTATTAACCCGTAAAAGCCCCTTGACCGCTCCGCCCGGCTCGGTGACGCCGCCGTAGGCAATCGCAGCGGTGCTGTAACGCCCGTTGACCGTGCCTGTAAAGGTGAGGCTGGCCCGGAAAACGTCGCGGAAAGTGCCCGGTGGACTAGCAAAAACGTCTGGGCAGGGGGCCAGAACCAGGACGCGAAGCTGTCCCTCGGCGCTCCCGGCAAGTGTGCCTTCAAACTCTAGCCGCAGCGCTGCCTCTAACTCACAGTTGCGGCCTACGGGTGTGGCTGAAAGCGTGCCGAAGTCGATGAGGGTCGTAAAGCTGCCCTCCGCCTGTACCGGTGACGCGGCTGCGAGCGGGTCGGCTGCGAGCGGGTCGGCTGTTATGCACGCTGCGAGCAGCAGGGTGATACCAAGCAAACTACCGAATCTTCTCACGGGTTTACCTCTCTGACTCGTCTAGGTTGAACGCTACTCTAGGCCCTTTGCCTGCCGGACGCAAGCATCTTTGCGTCCGGCCTTTTGGCTCTAGGTTGGGCTGCGCTCAGTCGGTGCGCCTCAAATGGCTAAGCACCGCCTCATTGAATGCGGTCGGGTTCTCACCAGGCGCAAGATGTCGCGCCTTGGGGATTGTGACAAGTTGTGAGCCCGAAATGCACTTATTTGTTGTCTTAGCAAGAATGGCAAAGCTGGGGCGAGATTGTTCCCCTTTCGCTACGGTAACGGGTACCTTAATTTGACCTAGTTGGTCACAGGTTATAGGGAGATCAGCCGCCCCAAACAAACTCGGTCCCCAGCTTCGGCTGTTATCGAGAATGACGTTACGACGCCATGCTGGCAAGCTGTCGAAGGTTTCAGGTTGATCGTTTACCCAGTTTATAAGGAGCCGGGTGGATTTTTTAAGGTCACCTGCTTGGGCTGCGACAAAGATGGGACCGAAGCTTTCTCCGTCTTTGTTAAAAGCCTCAAGATCGGTAGGTCGCTGATTATAGATGCGAGCGAAGACTCATAGAGGAACAGTGATTGGACGAGATCTGGGTGCAGCACCCCCAAGCCAATTGCAAACTTACCACTGTCCGACCATCCCACAACATGGACCGGGCCAACGTCCAGTTGCTTAATAAAAGCGGCTAGGTCGCTGACCTGGGTAGCCATCGAATACTTCGCTCCGTCATCGGTCCACGGGGTGTCACCGTGATAGCGCAGATCGAGCGCGATATAGCGATAGCCCGCTGCGACAACCGCCTCACGCTGTTCCTCCCAGACGCGGTGATCGGAGACGGCACCGTGCACGAAAACAACTGGCTCACCCTGGCCTTGATCCACATACTTCAGCTTGACAACCTCTATGGTCATCTGCTTGACGGTCGGTTGGCTGGCTTCGCTTGTTTGCGCGAGCGCTTGAGTTCCCAGAACGAAAACGGCGCACGCGACGATAAAGAGTTTCAAGAGCCTAATCACGAGTTTCTCCCTTTCATACCCATGCCCCGCCAAACAGTGCGACGTGCTCAACGGGGCTGTCTTCTCTCGAGTCCGCTATTCTATTTTCTCGAGAAACGCATCAACAGCGGCGTTAAACCTATCTGGAAACTCCACATGCAGGTTGTGAGCTGCACCTTCTAAGATGACAACCTCGGTGTTAGGAGCGTTGTTAGCAAGCCAGGTTTGTCCCAACTCCGCCCAGCCTTCTTCGTCGGCCAGTGCATACAAAACTGGAATCTCACCGTCGATCATCTGCGCTTCGGGAGTATAGTCCGCAGTAAATGAATCGTAGTTAAGTAGTAGTGCAACTGAGGTAGGCGTCCTCATCACCATATCGACCTGAGCGTTAAGTTCGGCTTCGGTGAGGGAGCGGCTGAAGAGTTCCGGTATGAATCCACGTGAAAAGTTCAGCCGGTCATAGGCTAAGGCATCGTGAGTACCCACAAGGTCAGTAGGGGTTGATATCCAGCCCCAATCACCTTCTTTTTCTAAAATGGGTTTTGGGGATTGGTCGATACAGACGAAAGCTCTGACTTTTTCCGTACCGTAAGCCCGGAAATAAGCGTGAGCTTCATTACAGCCTGCCGAGTGACCGACGAGAACGACATCCTTGAGTTTGAGAGCGTCCATGAAAGCTTTGAGGTCTTCCCCGTGCTGCGTGTAGTTGTTGTTCTCTAGAGTTTTGGAGGAGCGACCCTGACTCCGGGGGTCATAGCTGATGGCGCGGTAGTTCTCTGAGAAATGCGCTACCTGCTGCCGAAAGTAGTAGCTCGAAGCAGTCCAACCTGGGATGAAGATGATCGGCTCGCCCGAGCCTGCTTCCTCGTAATAGACGTCCAGGTCGGGGCTGACCTTGATGTACTTACCTTGCAACTCAGCATCGGTTTTCTGCGCCAGGGCGAAGCTGAAGCATAAGACAAGCGCCGCAATGAGGGCTAAATGGGTATGTAGATGCTTCATAGCTCAGTTACCTCCACCAGACATCGTGCCACCGCTAGCCGCACCCTCTGGCATGGGGACAGCAGTTCCCATAAGGCGGTGAATCTTCCACTCCCCACCTTCCTTTTTGTAAATTCCCGTCCAATTGCCCTCGTTAAAAACTTCACCCTCCGCACCCATAACTACAAATGTTCCCGCGCCGTAGGCCGTGTCTTCCATAAGCCCGGCCTCAGTGACCTCAACCGGGATTTCAGTGATTCCAGCGTCAAAACCTCCCTGGTACACCTGTTGAAGCGCCTCTCTACCTCTAGCTTCTGAACCTTCGAAAAAATCTGACCCGTCCTCGGTAAAAAGCTGGGCCATAGCAGCCGCGTCTTACTGTCTAATTCCGTCCTCCCACCGCTGTACAGCCCCTTCAACAACCTCTACCGCCTCAGCATCATCTCCCTGCGCCAAGCCGAACCCTAAAAGCAGGGTAAGTGCTGTGACAAGGACCGAAAGTGCAACGCGACTTTGTTTCATGGATTGTTACCTCCTTTAACCTGAACTTGTCACTCCCCGGCGTACGGCCCCACGGGCACCATGATGTGGGCATAGGGCGTACCCGCCCACATCACATAAGGCCCGCCATTTGTGTGATCGGTGGAAACACCCTCATAGTTCGATCCAGGAACGAGAACCATCGTGTGCGGGCTGCTGACGTGCCACTCGTTGTCGTCTGTGGGAGCGGTGGCGGAGGGGTCGGTATTGCTCAAACCGGCGTCGCCGCTGAGCATGTAGCTTATCCCTACCTTCTCAACGTTCGGCTCTTCTCCTGCCACAAAAGCCTTGTCCCACGCGAACCAAATCTCGTCCTCACAGGAGGCGTCTTGCAAACCCCCCAAGATGGCCGCAGAGCTCGAGACAAGGCATGTCCAGCCGTTGCTGCCTTCGCGGAGCACGTTGAACTCGCCCCCAAGCTCAGTGGGCCACTCGGCGATGGTGGCGTCCTGAGCAATAGCGGCGGGACCCGCACTCATCGCGTCGGCTATCTTTTCTTCGTCTGTCATTTCGGTTGATGCATCTTGAGCCATACCGAAACCTAAAAGCATGGCGAGTGTTGCAATGAGGGCTAAACGTACGGTGCGTAGGTGTTTCATCGATTATCACCTTTCTGTAGCTTGACTAGAGGCGATGTGTGACCTACAAGCGGGTGGGTGCGCTTACCTCCCTCCTTTTTTATGTTGGAGGTAGCTTAGCTAGCAGAGCGTTCGCAAAGCGTTCGCTGAAGCGTTCGGCGGGCGGTTATCTTGTGAAGGCAATATGGGTATCTTTTCTCTTACGCGCCGCTATCACCACCTGGCGTATGGCACCTGTTACCGCGTCCGGCCTGTCTTTTTGGATGTAGTGGGTGCTGTCTTTGACTATGGTATGGAAGCTGGCAGTAGAGAGCGCCAGGTATTCCCTTTGCAGCTCGAGCCAAGCTTGTCCGTACAGGCGGTCTACTTCAGCACTGTAGCTGTCCCAGATGTTCTCCTTGATCCAGGCGATACCGTCCGGATCAATGTGCTCGACGTCTCGGGTCAGCACAACTAGAGGCGTGCTCCCAAGCGAACCCGCCCTCATGTACAGCGTCTCGCCCTGTGCGGTGGCGGCGTCGCTGCTCCAGGTCTCAAAGCCGGGGGTACCGGCGAAAAAGGTGTCTAGCGCCTCGAGCCACGCTTGCGGCAGGTGCTCACGAAACCTCGTCAGCTGATTGGGGTGCGAGCTGTCGATGAGCACCAGTCCTGCTACCTTTTCGGGCGCTTCATGTGCAACCATATTGACGATCAGGCTACCGATAGAATGTCCGACCAGAATGAGCGGACCTGCGACCGGACAGTTTTCGATCAGCGCTTTTATATCGGCAACAACTTCCCGAACGGTTCTCTGCTCCACAAAATCGCTTTGCCCCAGACCGGCGCGGTCGTAGACGCACACTTTGGTGAAAGCGGCAACCTCCGAAAAGACTTCGGCCCAGACCTCGGAGGCGTCGCCGTAGCCTGCCTCCATCATGACGGTCGGACTTCCGGTACCGGTACATTTGATGTAGAGGCTGTGACCGCCCACATCAACGTGATGGGCAAGCTCGGGCGGTGCTGTTACCAGGGGTGCCGTTGTCAAGGGTGCAGCAGCCTGGACGCGTCCAAGAACAAGCACAAGACCGAACGTGAGCGCGACCATAGCAGCAACGTTTTTTGGCTTCTGTCGTCTGGTTTTTACGCCCGCCACACTTTTGCGAATAACACACCTATCGTTCATACCCTCGACTCCTTTCGGCCACCTCTTCTTGTTGTGGAGGTAGCTTAAAAAGGCGAGCGTTTGGTAAAGCGTTCGGCAGATATTCTAGGAGAGCGCCTCGAGCAGCGCCCGCGCTTTTTGCAGGTCCTGGGTGTCAAAACCCTCGGTAAACCAGCCGTAAACCTCGCTGAGGAGGCTATGGGCTTCCTGACGTTTGTCCTGATTTAGCCATAACTGCGCCAGACTCACAGCTGAGCGCAGCTCGAGCAGCTTGCTCCCTTGGCCCCGAGCAATCTCTAGTGCCTGCTTAAACTCGGCTTCGGCGTGGGCACCTTCCAAGAGTTCACCTTTAAGCCGGTGCAATTCCGCCAACCACCAGACGTCTAAGTTTTGGGTTGCGGTGCTGATGGCGGCGTCGAGCAGCGGGCGCGCCGTTTCCGGCTGCCCCAAGGCGAGGTGCGCCTCGGCGAGCAGCGAGAGGTAATAGGGTCTGCGCAGATGCGCCCCTTGTGCCTGAAGATTCTCTAGTCCTGAGCGAATCTGCTTAACGCCTTCCTCCGCAGAGCCGCGCTTTACGCGTATCCAACCGCTTACTATCACCCCCCATTCGCGGTAGTAGACGATGCTGTACTTGTTCGCCTCTTGCAGGACGATTTCAGCGCAGACGGCGGCGGCGTCTACCTCACGCCGGAACTGGTGCAGGAGCGCCCTGTACGCGTTGGCGAGCACCCGAGTGTAGGGATGCTCGAGTTCGTCTGCTAGCGTAGTCGCCTGCACCGCGTTGGCGAGCGCTGTATCTAAGTCGCCCTGAAGGCAGAGCCCGTGTGAACCAAAGCAGAGACTAAACACCCTCGAGTCGGCTCCGAAAGCGAGCCATCTGCCGGGGTTGAGGTTATAAAGCACGATTGCCTTCTCATAATGGTCTTTTGCTACTGCTAGCCATCCTTGGATGACACAAGCGCCCCCGAACGAATTATGGGCGTCACTTAGGAGGACAGAATCGTTTTTGGCGACAATAAGGGCTTCTTTCCCGAACTGGGTAGCAACCTGGATATTGCCCCGCACGAGGTTAGATGCCAAAAGCCCCCAGAGACCTTGAATCACCGCACTCTCGTCCCCGAGTTCTTTTCCAAGCGTATAAACACGCTCGAGGGCACTATTGAGCTCTGCTGAAGTGTAGCCGTCCAGGGCGCTAAGGGATGCCAATAGCGTTAGCTGCAAGTCAAGCTCCTGCCGGTCGCGCCCTTGATCTACCGGGAGTCGGCCCAGGAGCGTCAGGGCACGGCTGAGCAAGCGCCTGACCTCCTCGTAGGCGGACACCAAAGCGGCGGCAGCGGCGGCTTGCCGGTAATAGCCTACAGCTTTCGCCGTCTGCCCGGCCTGCTCGTAGTGCGCTGCCAGTGGCGCACTGACGCTGCCGAGGTCGGGCGCGTGCAGCAGCTCGAGCGCCTGCGCCACCCGGCGGTGCAAAAGCCGCCGACGGATGGGGCTTAGCTGGGTATAGGCGAACTCGCGGATGCGGTCGTGCGTGAAGTCGTAGGTGCCTAAGCTTTGCTCGCGGATGATGCGCCTGTGCCAGAGTTCGTCCAAGCTCTGTACCAGCTTCTCTTCATCTAGGTCGCCAGCTTGGTGCAGCATGTCGAGCGAGAAAGCGCGTCCGACCGTAGCGGCAAGCCCCACCAGGTCGCGCGCGCCCGGTGAGAGCTGGGCCAGCCGCGTCGCAACAATGGCCCACACCTTCGGGGGCAAGGAGCGCCTGGTCGGTGCAAAGGGCAGGGGAGCTGGCTCTGTTACAGCCTCGTGCCGTCTGCGGTCCTTGCCTTCAGCGTCCAACAGGCTCGCGTGGGCCGTCTCCACGACGAAGAGTGGGTGCCCCTCGGTTTCGGCGAAAAGCTTTGCTGTTTGCCCCTTGTCCAAGTTGTGACCGCTGATATGGGCTGAGAGGAGGGCAGTCTCGGTAGGATTGAGCGGCCCGAGTTCAAAGCTGGTCAGGTGCTCGAGGTTCTGCAAATCCAGCAGCAGTGTGCTGAGCGCCGGGTTGTCACCTTGTTCTTCGGAACGGATGGTACCGACGACCAACAGTTTCGAGAAGGGCTCGAAGCGCAGTAGGTAGTGAAGCCATTCGAGTGTATCCGGGTCACACCACTGGAGGTTGTCGAAGAGCAGCACCAGCGGTTGTGGGGGGCTCAAGGTAGCCCGCGCCAGAGCCTCAAAAAGCCGCCCGCGCTGCCAGCCCTCGCCGAGCGGGTCGGGCTGGGGCAGGTCAGGGCGTTCTCGCAACAATTCGGGCAGTAACCGCGAGAGTTCGGCAAGCCACACCGGCTCGAGGTTGAGCCGCGCAGTTTTAAACCCGTCGGCGTGCAAAATCTCCCGCAATGGGGCGAAGGGTAACCTACCTTCGGCGGCGTACGAGCGGGTGCGAGCAACCGTGACGCCTTGCTGCTGTGTCCACGCCAGCAGCTCTTCAGCCAGACGTGTCTTGCCGATACCGGCCTCTCCCGAGATGGCGACGAACTGCGCCTTCTCTCCCTCTGCTTTGCGCCACACCCGAAGCAGCTCCCGCCATTCCCCTTGACGCCCTACCAAGGGGGCGGCGGGGGTGAGGCTGCGCCTCTCCGGAGGCCGGATTTCCTCGCCCAGGAGACGCTCGTAAAGTTCCCGCGTCGCGGGACTCGGTTCAGCTCCCAGTTCATCCTGCAAGAGGCTTACACACTTGTGGTAGCTGTGGAGTGCGCCCGCGCGGTCGCCTGAGAGAGCGTGCAGGCGTATTACAGTGCGGTGGCTGGTTTCGTCTAGCGGCTCGAGCAGCAGCAGCTTGTGGGCGTGGCGTAGGGCTGCTTTGTACTCACGCTTGGCTTCGAGGCGGTCTGTCAACTCTTCTAGTGCCCTCTTACAGGCGAGTCGCAACCTTTCACGTTCGGGCTCGAGCCACGCGTCGTAAAGGTTGGAAAGCAGGTCACCCCGGTAGAGGCTTACCGCTTTCTCTAAAAAAAGGTTTGTTTCTTCGTTTGTTTTTTCCTTGGCTTTATCCTGTCTCACTCTCTCTAATGCCCGTTCGAACTGGTCTACATCGAGCGTAAAGGGCGCGTCGGAACGCCACCTCAAGGTTTGGGAACTGGTCTCTAAAAAACGATCTGCTTCGGGTAGAGCCTGGCGCAAGTTGTGCAGCTCTCGCCGCAAGTTCGTGCGCGCTTGAGTGTTGGTAGAATCCGGCCAAAAGAGATAGGCGAGCTCTTCGCGCCGCCTGCCTTGGCGGCAGTGTAACAGCAGATAGGCCAACAGCGACTGAAGCCGCACCGTGTTGACCGCTGTTACAGGATCATCCCCGTAGCGCACGGAAAAGCGGTCAAAAAGTTCGATGTGTAAGGCTACTTCGGTGCTCAGATCAGAACCTCCGACACCCTGACGCCGCTCGACTACGACCTTGCACGCAAGTTGGTTGCGTCATCATAGCAAACTTGCTTCGTCTCCATCTGAAAAGCCCTTTAACGGAGATCGTAAACGTCCATCCCTCCCTCGTTCGTCAGGATCTGAAACGGGCAACCTCGTTTTGGTCTACGATAGCCCCGTGCCCACCGAACTGCTCCTAACCGCCCCCCACACGCTGCGCCTGACGCCCTACGGCGACGGCCCCCTGCAAGTAGGCGAAGTGCGTGCCAAAGCCGTCCTCAGTGCCCTCAGCCACGGCACCGAACTGAGCCTCTACCGGGACACCGCACCCTTTCACGAGCGCGCCTTCGACCCAGCCCTGCGGCTTTTTCGTCCGGCGGAGGCGGCGCAGAGCTACCCCATCCGGCTCGGGTACGAGTGGGTTGGGTGCGTGACCGAGGTCGCGCCGGACGTGACCGGCTTCGCGGTCGGCGACCCCGTGCAGCTGCCGCTGCCGCACCGCGAGACGCATATCTTTGTGCCTGCGGAGATGGCGGCGCGCGGGGTGGAGCCGTTAGGAGACCTCGAGCCCGAACGCGCCGCGCTCCTAGAAAGCACCGGCATCGCTCTGCAAGCCCTCCACGACGCGCGCGTAAAAATCGGCGACGTAGTCGTTATCTTCGGGTTGGGTGCGCTCGGGCTGTTGGCGGTGCAGCTCGCGCGTCTGGCAGGGGCGGGGGAGGTTGTTGCCGTCGATCCGCTCCCGGCGCGGCGAAGTCTAGCCCAAAAGACCGGCGCGACGTTGACACTCGACCCGACCGCCGAAGATGTTGGTTTACGGCTGCGTGAGTGGGGCGGGGCGGACGTGGCTATCGAGTTTTCCGGCGTGTACGCGGCGCTGCACGAGGCGGTTCGGTGTGTGCGGGTGGCGGGGCTGGTGGTGGCTGCCGGGTTTTATCAGGGTGGCGGGGCGGCGCTGCGGCTGAGCGAAGAGTGGCACCACAACCGCGTAACGATGGTCTCGAGCCAGCGCGGGTGGGGCAACGCACACCGCGACGCTCCGGCCTGGGACCGAGCGCGGCTGCGGCGGACGGCGGCTAGGCTGCTCGAGAGCGGGGTGCTGGATACAGGCGCGTTTATCACGCACAGGTTTCCGTTTGGGCGTGCCGCTGAAGCTTACGCGCTCGTCGACGCGCACCCGGAGGCGGTCTTGAAGGTGGTACTCGAGTACTGAGTCTTTCTCAACCTTGCGCGTCGCTCCCCGGTCGGCTACCCTTAAAGCGTCCCTGAGTTCGTCAGGGTTTCCCCCAACTGAAGAAAGGATACAAGTTCCCTTGACCACCCCGTCAACCACCCCAGCTACCGAGACTCAGCCCATTTCCAACCGCCTCCTGACGGTCGGCGCGCTCACCGCTGCTGTGGGCGCGGTACTCGTCAATGTTCTGCTGTACTTTGCCGGGGGCGCGCTCGGCGCGTTTCCGCCTTCGGTCCAGGTGCAGGGTGAACCGTTCAGCGTGCTGCCGGTGGTGATCTTCAGCTTCGTTCCGGTGCTGGTGGCGGCGCTCGTTTTTGCGCTGCTCGCACGGTTTACCCAGCGGCCCAAGCGGGTTTTTTACATCGTGGCGGCGGTTGTGTTCGTGCTGATGTTTTTTACGCCCTTTACGCCCTTTACGCTCTCCGCCGCCCCCACTGTAACGGTCGTGGTTTTAGAGCTGATGCACGTCGTGGTCGCCGCCGCCGCGATCTGGGCGGTGCGTAGGGCTTAGGTACCGGTAAAGAGTGCCGCTTCGGGCGCGGTCAGACCGAGGGCCAGCCGCGCCGCCGTGCGGCCCAAAAGCGCCCCGATGACGTTGCCGGTCCCGCTGTAACCGCCGATAGCCCAGAGCTGCGGTCTTACCTCCTCTAGCACGGGCAAACCGGACTCGGTGTAGCCGACCGGCGCGGCCCAGCGGTGGGTGATGGGGGCGTGAACGTTGAGGTCGTGACGCAAAAAGTTTTCGAGCCGCCCCTGCACCGTTTCAGACGGTACGCCCGAATGTTCCCACTCCGCCTCGCCGCCTGCGTCCCGAAACCCGCCCAGCGCCACGCGCCCATCTGGTAGCTGCTGGTAGTATTCGTAACCCCAGCGGCTATATACCGGGCGCGGCAGCGTAACCTCCCGCGCCCTAGCTGTGGCCAGCATCTGCAAACGCGCCGTACGGACGCGGCCCCGAAGTTCGGGGAGCAGCGTCTCCAACCGTCCGTCTACCGCGACGATGACGGCGCGGCAACGCACCCGACCCTGCGGCGTCGTGACCTCGTTCCCCTCGAGGGTCAGCGCCGGACTATATTCAAAAAGCTGTGCCCCCGCCCCTAGTGCCGAGCGGGCCAGCGCGCGGCAGCGGGCGAGTGGTTGCACGGTGCCGTCGGTAGGGAAGAGTAGGCCACGCCCTTCGAGGCCGTTATAAGGTTGGGCAGCAAACCCGTCTCTTTGCATGGCGGCGAGCTGCTTCTGACAGTCTTCCCATTCTTTGGGCGAACCTGCAATCCGCAACGATCCGGTTCGGCGAACCTGCTCCGGCGTCTGAAGGGTTATCCGCTCGAGTTCGTCCAGCGTCAGCCTGTACAACCTGCGCGCCCGCTCTCGTCCGAGCGCAGACACCGCGTCGTGATAAAAGTGTGCGGTTCCCGCCAGCAACAGGCCGCCGTTGCGACCCGCCGCGCCGCCCGCAACCCCTGCGGCCTCAAGCCCCACCACCCGCGCCCCGTGCGCCAGCAGTTCGGCGACTGCCGTCAGACCCGAACCGCCCAAACCGACCACGCACACGTCGGTCTCTATGTCCCCGGCTTTGGGCAAAGGTGTCCAGGGCTGGTCGTCCCAGACAGGCGTGTTGAGCTGCATCGACGCCAGTTTAGCAGCAGGCGTGCTGCCCCGGCTCTCTGTCGCTCCGGCGCGCACGGGCTTGATAGCGATTTCAAGAAAAACCGCACCATTTCTCCGCAGATATACCCCTTCGGGGCATACCCTCGGCGGGCACAGGCAGGTCATCGTCTTAAAGTACGTGGTAGGCTGCGCTTTTCCGACTGGGAGTAGTGCAAACCAGATAATACCTGCTACTGAGTATGATAGCGTGCGTCGGGTCGACCCGCCCACAAAGTCGTGTCGGGCGCGTGTCGGCGCGGACGGGCTGATTTTATCAGGGAGTCTATGTGAGTGACGATGTAAAAAGAGGCCACGTAAAAAGAGGTAACAAAAAGCTTGGGGTGGTCGGTTGCGGCACCATCAGCGGCGCATATTTCGAGGCGGCGCGCACCTTTCCGGTGCTGGATATCGTCGCGTGCGCCGACCTCGATCCGGCGGCGGCGGCGAGAGCGGCGCAGACCTACGGTGTCGAGGCGCTCAGCGCCGAAGCGTTGCTGGCTCGAGACGATATCGAGATCGTTCTTAACCTGACCGTGCCCCACGCCCACGCCGACGTAACGCTAAAGGCGCTCGAGGCGGGCAAGCACGTGCATCTGGAAAAACCGCTGGCGTTGTCTACAGCAGAGGGTCAGCGTGTCGTGTCGAGAGCGGGCGAGCTGGGGCTCCGGGTGAGCTGCGCTCCCGACACCTTTTTAGGCGCTGGCTTGCAAACGTGTCGTCAGCTTTTAGACGACGGCGTGGTAGGCCGCGTGGTGGCGGGAACCGCCTTCATGATGATCCCCGGTCATGAAAGTTGGCACCCCAACCCCGACTTTTACTACCGTGAGGGGGGCGGTCCGCTCTTTGATATGGGGCCTTATTACCTGACGGCGCTCGTTCACCTGTTGGGGCCTGTTCACCGTGTCAGCGCCAGCGCCGCTACCCCGCGCCAAACACGCACCATCACCAGCGCGGCGCGTAGCGGCGAGACGATTCCGGTCGAGGTACCTACCCACGTTTCGGGGACGCTCGAGTTTTATAGCGGCGCGCTCATCACCTTGGTCATGAGTTTTGACGTGCCGCATCACAGCCATCACCCAATAGAGCTGTACGGCGAGACGGGCAGCTTGCTGATTCCCGACCCCAATACCTTCGGTGGCCCCGTCAGGGTGCGCGCCGCAGGTGCGGACACCTGGGCCGAGCAACCTCTGGTCAACGCCTACACGGGCAACTTGCGCGGAATCGGCGCGGCGGACCTGGCCTTTGCCACGCAAACCGGGCGGCCTCACCGCTGCCACAGTGACTTGGCCCTGCACGTCCTCGAGGTGATGCAAGCACTTCATAAAGCCGCCGAACAGGGCCGACATATCTCTGTAGCGAGTCGTTGCGAGCGGCCCGCGCCCTTGCCTCCGGGCGTCGGTAAGGGCAGTCTAGGCGATGTGGAGGAACGATGAATAAACGTGTGCTTATCAACTGGGGCGGCTGGGAGGGTCACGAACCCGAAGCGTGCGCGGAGCTTTTTGCCGGGCTGTTGCGTGAGGAGGGGCTCGAGGTCGATGTGGTTTCAAACCTCGGCGTCTTCGCCGACGAAAGCTACTTGCAAACGTGCGACCTGATCGTTCCGGTCTGGACGATGAGCGAAATTTCGGATGAGCAGGAGCAGGGTCTCTTAAACGCTGTTCGCAGCGGCGTAGGTTTGGCGGGTTGGCATGGCGGGATGGCGGACGCGTTTAGAAACAACGTCGCGTATCAGTGGATGGTGGGTGGGCAGTGGGTCGCGCACCCCGGTAACATCATCCGCTACCGGGTCGATATCACAGGTTCGGGCGACCCCGTGACAGCAGGTATAGAGGCTTTCGAGATGCTTTCAGAACAGTACTACCTGCACGTCGATCCGAGTAATCAGGTGCTGGCGACCACCACCTTTTCGGGTGAGTACGGCGACGCCCCCTGGCTTGCCGGAACGGTGATGCCGGTCGTTTGGAAGCGCCGGTTCGGTGAGGGACGGGTTTTTTACTCGTCTCTGGGGCATGTGCTTAAGGATTTCGAGGTACCCGAAGCGTGCGAGATCACACGCCGAGGGCTGCTCTGGGCCGCTCGAGCCGACAAATGACGCTCGGCAGGTGGGTCAGGGCTGGCGCAGCCCTTTGGGATAAAAATTTTTGACCGTCCCCTGACTTCGCCGTCCCCAACCGAGCGCAAACCCCGAAACCGTAACGACGAGCCAGCCGTCCTCACCGGGAGCCTCCAACACGTCGCCGTGCAGGTAACGTGTCAGCTTGGGGTTGTCGGGGGAGAACTCGAGCGTACGCGCCCCGCTCAGCTCCGGGGGCGTGAGGGCCAGTGCGAGACTGTGCGAGGGCTCGAGGCGGTTTTTTTTCAGAGTGCCGAGCCACAAGCCGGAGCGGAGCGTCTGCACCCCGGCGAGGTCGGGCATGGCTTGGGGAAGCGCGATCAGCTGGTCGCCTCGCAACGTCAGCGGCGCGTCCGGCGCGGGGTCGTCTGCAAACGTCTCACGGACGAACGTCCTCCAGAGGTCACGGGCCTGGCGGGGCGGTGGCGCAAGCACCACAGGTTTGACGCGCCTTTCGGGACCGTCCGTGCGCCTCAGTCTGGCGACGAAGTGGCCTTCACCGGGGACCAGGTGCGGCCAGAAGCGGGCGGTGTACTCCAAACCTGCCGACGGCTCGGCTATCCAGTCGGGGTGGCCCGGTCGGACGCCGCCGGGTCGGTAGGGGAGGGGCTCGAGCTCAAACTCCGGCGTCGCCCGCAAAAACCCGGCAACGACCGCTTCGTTTTCTTCAGGGGCAAAGGTGCAGGTGCTGTAGACGAGTACACCCCCCGGTTTGACGAGCCGCGCGGCCTCTGCGAGTAGCCCGTCCTGGCGCGCGGCGCAACTCCGAACCAGGTACGCGCTCCACTGCGACAGAGCTTCTGCGGACTTGCGAAACATTCCCTCACCCGAACACGGCGCGTCGAGCAGCACCCGGTCGAAGACCGCGCCCCACCGCTCTGCGAGGTGTAGGGCACTGCTGCTGGTAATGAGCGCGTTTCGCGCGCCCCACCGCTCGAGGTTTTCCCCCAGCGCCCGAACCCGGCCCCGCGTGACCTCGTTGGCGACTAGCAAACCCCGGTTTTGTGTAAGGCCTGCCAGATGCGTCGCCTTGCCGCCCGGAGCCGCCGCCAGGTCGATGACCCAGTCACCGGGTTCGGGGGCTACCGCTTCAGCGACCGCCATCGCGGAGGGTTCTTGCAGGTAGTAGACCCCCGCGCGGTGGAGCGGGTGCAGGCCGGGGCGCGCTGTAGCGTCGCTGAGCAAAAAGCCGGAACTGCACCAGGGGACGGGCTCAAGCGTCCACGGGGAGAGTTGCTGAAACCGTTCGGGACTGCACTTCAGAGTGTTGACCCGCAACCCGATTCGAGACGGTCTCTGCAAACTTGCCAGAAATGCGTCGGCCTCCGCCCCCAGCAGCGCCCGCATCTTCTCGGCAAAACCTGCGGGGATATCCACCTGGCTACGCTATCACGTGCCGTAAAGAAGCCGTCTGCAACTGTGTGTCTGTCGGCAATCCCCTCCCCGCACGCGTTTTGCAGCGTTGTGAGAAACCAGCTTGTAAACCGTTAGGCAAACGCTACGGGGTAAAGTGATGATCACCGGGCGCGTGCGCCGAGCTATGAGTTGAAAGGTGATCTTTTGCCGAACGTGACTCGAACTGATCTGCGGTTTTTTGCGAAACCTATGCGGCGCTCATCTTGCTGGGGACACAGCGAGCGTTGGGAAGATTTTTAGCTCAGGCTGAGGTCGTCTTTGAGTACCGTAGGGCTGAAACGTTCGTTGAGCATCAAGCGCGCCGAGAGTTCCGCAAGGGCTTTTTTCTGTTCAAAGATAGACCTTGGGAAGAGGCCAACCGGCGAAACGATGTGCAGCACATTCAGGAAGGGCTATTTATCCGTGATGTACCGACGTTTAACGAACAGGTAGTGCGTGAGGCTATCCTGAACGCAGTAAGCCACCGCGACTATCGCCTTTCAGGTTCGGTATTCTTGCGTCAGTACCCGCATAAGCTCGAGCTGGTCAGTCCGGGCGGCTTCTCACCAGGTATCTCTGAAGCCAACATTCTTTTTAGACAATCCCCTCGTAACCGGCGTATCGCTGAAGTTTTGACAAAGTGTGGTTTGGTCGAGCGTTCCGGTCAAGGTGTAGATAAGATGTTCCGTGAAGCTATTCTTGAAGGCAAACCGCGACCTGAATACACAGGAACGGATGAGTATCAAGTTGCACTGACCGTACACGGCGATATTCGGAACCCGAAGTTTTTACAGTTCATAGAAGACGTAGGGAGAGAGCAGTCGGCAGCTTTTTCCATTCAGGACTTGCAGATTCTTGACCTCTTCTTACCAAGCTCAGGCTATTCCCGACGAGCTGAAGGGATACGTTCCGCGACTTGTAGAGCAGGGAATACTCGAGCGTATCGGGCGCGGTAGGGGAACGCGCTACATTCTTTCGAGGCGCTTTTACCAGTACCTCGGTGAAAAAGGAGCTTACACGCGCAAGCGAGGGCTGGACCGGGAAACCAATAAGGAGCTGTTACTTAGACACATCAAGGATAATCGTAAAGATGGTAGCCGGTTTAGTGAACTCAAGGAAGTTCTTCCTATGTTGACCCGCGCTCAGGTTCAAACCTTGTTACAAGAGCTGAAAAGAGAAGAAAAAATCTACCCAGAGGGCACAACTAGGAGTGCACGCTGGTATCCTGGAGCGGTCTCCAGAGGAATTGCTTCTGCAAAGTAAAATGCAATAACAAGCAATTCAACTGCAATTTAACTGAGAATAAACTGAAAAACTAAGTCTAGGATGGGATTTTTATAAATCAATTGAAATCCCAAATATGCAATCGCTAGATGTAAACCTCATTAGGAGAAGAGATTAGAATTGTGGAAGAAGCGGCAAACAGGTGAAACTTCCGAACGTAGAGCAGGCGTTCGTAGATACGGCTAAGCTGCGGGACTACTGCCTCAACTCGCTTTATCCACGCGGAAAGCACAAAACTCGAGTGTTTCAATCCCGTTTGGGTTTGAGTTCTTCGGACGCTGAATACTTGCGGGGTGTTTTGCTCAGTGCGGCACTTGTGACAGAGGTCATAGAGGGAGAAGCAGACGCCTTTGGGCGGCGCTATGTGCTGGACGCAGAAGTGACGACAGAAGCGGGGACTGCTACAGTAAGAAGTGGGTGGATAGTTCGCACCGATGAGGCGTTTGCTCGTTTGGTGACGTGTTACGTCTTGTGAAGGGAGTAGGCTGTGAAGCTTTTAGCTACGGTTGCGCTGCTAGAAGATTTGCCTGAAAGGTGCTTGCACCGGGGTCAGGTCGGTACGGTCGTTGAGGCATTAGCTGAAGACGTTTACGAGGTCGAGTTTAGTGATGACGAGGGGCGTGCGTATGCTCTGCTGCCGCTACGCGAAGTGCTGCTCATCCCCCTGAGCTGGTAGCCTAAATTGGCGCTTAGCTGCCGCGCTTTCTATCCGGACGCACCCCGGCAGAGTCGTTTATAGTCCGCTTCGTAAACCCCCTAGACACCGGGGTAAACTAGCCCTATGAAAATTCTTCACACCGCCGACTGGCACGCCGGGCGGGTCTTGCACGGTCAGCCCCGTACCCCTGAAATCCGTGAGGTGCTCCGCGAAATTGCAGAACTGGCCCGGACCGAGGCCGTCGATCTGGTGCTGGTTGCCGGAGACCTCTACGACACCCGTAACCCCGGCGCGGAAGCCGAGGCCGCCGTCTACGAATTTTTCAAAACTTTAGGGGACGCCCGCATTCCAAGTGTCGTCATCGCCGGAAACCACGACGCGCCTGGACGCCTGGACGCTGCCGCCGGTCTTTTGGGGCTGGCGGGGGTTTACGTCTTCGGCGAACCGAAAGTCGCCAATCAGGGCGGGGTGTTTACGCTGAATATCGGCGGCGAAACCGCGCGGATTGCTGCCCTGCCGTTCGTTTCCGAGCGGCGCGTGGTCAAGGTGCACGAGCTTTTGGGCGGCGACCCCGGCGGCTGGCGCGAATCTTACCGTGAGGGGATGCGGAAACTTATCAACAACCTCACCGCCTCCTTTGTCGGGGACGCGGTGAACCTGCTTATGCTGCACACCACCACCGAGGGCGCGCGGCTGGCGCACTCCGAGTATGAGTTTCACTGTACCGAGACCTATACGCTTGGCCCCGACCTGTTCCCGGAAGCGTGCAACTACGTGGCGCTCGGACACATCCATATGCCGCAAAAGGTACAGGGGTTGCCGGAGAATGCGGGCCGTTACGCAGGCTCGGTGGTGCAACTCGATTTTGGTGAGCAGGGAGACGCTAAGTATGTGTACATCGTCGAAGCCCACCCCGGCAAGCCGACGCAGACCTTGAAAGAACATGCGCTTCAGTCGGGCAGACGTCTCAAACGCATCTCGGCGAACAGAGACGAGTTGGACCGTAAGCTCGACGATCTGGCGTGGGACGGCTGGCTTAAGCTGTCGATCAAGTTGGAGCGCCCCGACCCCGGCCTCAAAGACCGCTTAAAACGCGACTATCCGAACATCCTGGTGGTCGAACAGCTCCTGCCCGAACGTGAGCGGGTGGCGGAACGCGGCGCGGACCAGCGCAGCCTGAGCCTCACCGACGCCTACGCGCAGTTTTACGACGACGAGCGTGCTTCGGCTCTGCCGGACGACCTGCGCGACGCGTTCGGCAAGCTCTACGCCGAGTCGCAACCTCTAGCTGATGAGGTGACGGTGTGAGACCGCTGAAGCTGGCGGTCAGCGGGTTTACCTGTTTCCGCGAACCGACCGTGGTGAGTTTTGACGATTTGGAGCTGTTCGCCATCTGCGGCGTTACCGGGGCGGGCAAATCGACCCTCTTGGACGCCATCACCTACGCGCTCTATGGGCAGACGGCGCGGCTCGGCACCCGTCCCGGCGAGTCTCTGTTCAGCCCTGAGCTGGACAAACTGAGCGTGCAACTCACCTTCCGGATGGGCGCGGAGACCTACCGGGTGGCGCGCGTAAGTGAGCGCAAGGGGGCGCGCGGCCCGAAAAACGAAACGCGGCTCGAGCACTTAAGCGACGCCGCCCAGTGGAAACAGTTCGGTGAGAGTGAAAAGCTCAAGGACGCCGACCGCAAGCTAGAAGAGATCGTGGGCCTGACGTATGAGAACTTTACCCGCGCGGTGTTGCTGCCGCAGGGCGCGTTCGACCGCTTTTTGCACGCCAAACCGGGCGAGCGTACGAACCTGTTGCGCGACCTTTTGGGCTTGACCGTCACCCTCGAGATGGCCAAACGCGCCGGGGAAACGGCCCGCGACGCCGCAACGCGGGCTAAGGTGACTGAAGAGCGTCTGCAAGACTACGCCCACGCGACCCCCGAACGGCGGCGCGAGCTGAACACCGAACTTGGCACCTTGACAGATGAACACGCGGCCCTGCTCGAGGCGCGCGGGACGCTTGCGGAGCGGGTGCAGCAACTTAAAGCGTTGCAAGATTTGTTTGACGAACGCGCCGGGGTGCAGCGGAAGCTCGCCGCATTGGGGGCGCAAGAGGCTGAGGTGACGCGCGACCGGCAAGTGTTGGCGCAGGCCAAAGACGCTGACAACCTGCTGCCGTACCTGAGCGACCTCGAGGCCCACCGCAGCAAAGAAAAGCAACTGAGCGAGCAGCAAGCGCAGCAGCAGAACGCTCTGGGCACAGCAGAAAAGACCTTTGCGGCGGCGCAAGACGCCCTGAACGAAGCCGAGCGGGACGCTCAAAAAATCCCCGAACTCGCCGCCCGCACCGAAGGGCTCGCCGAGGCACGCCTGAACCTAAAAGAACTCAAGGAAAAAGGCGGGACGCTCCGGCTCGCCGACGAAGTGCAGGAACCCTACACCGCAGCGGCGTGGGACGCGGTGCGGGCGCGGCTCCAGCAGCTGCCGACCCTGGAGCGTGCCCGTGGTGAGGTCACGGACGTGCAGATGCGGCGCAATCAGGCCCGTGACGCGCAGGCGACGACCGAGGCGCAGCTTAAAGAAGTGCAGACCGCGCTGACAACGCTCGAGGCTCAGGGCAAACGCGCCAAAACTCGCCGCGAGCGCGCTGATACTGCCTACGACGGAGCGGCCCGTGTTGCCCCCGCCGCCGCGCTCCGGCCTCACCTGCACGTCGGGGAGGCGTGTCCGGTTTGCGAACAGACCGTCTCGACCCTGCCGCCGCCCGTGACCGGCGATCTGGGCGCGCTGAAAGAAGAACGCGACGAGGCCGTCGCCGATCACGAACGACTCAAAGAGGTCTATTCCGAACAGCGTACGGCCTCGAAGACGCTCGAGGCCCGTCTGGGCGACCAGACCGAACGTTCAGAACGCGCTGAAACCGACCTGACGCGCCGCCAAAAGGAGCTGGAAACCCTCGCTGCGGAACTCGGTGAACGTGACCCCGCACGCCTGCGTACCAACCTTATCGCCGAAGGGCGAGCCCTTCTCGCCGGACTTGCCGCGAGCATCCTGGACAAAACGCAGGGACGCGACCCGGACGCGGCGCACGCCGAGCTGACCCGTGAACATACCCAGATCACCACCGCGCTGCAAACCGCTCAAAAAACCCTTCACCGCGCGCAGCTTACGTCCGAACGCTTGAGCGCCGAAGCGAAGGGGCTCGCCGAAAGGTTGGCCGAAGCTACCGAAGTGCAAGCTCAAGCTGCGAAAACATTTGCCGAACTCCTGTCGCGCACCCCCTTTGCCGACCCGGACGCGCTGCGCGCCGCGGCCCTGCCCGCTGCGCGGCAGCAGGCTCTGGCTGAGAAGACCGAACGCCACGCGCATGATCTGGAGCAGCTCACCCGGCAAGACGTGGGGCTCGAGGCTCGGTTGGCCGGACAGATTCCCCAACCGGGCGCGCTGGAGGCTGCCCGCACCGAACAGAACCGTACCGAAACGCGTCTGGGTGAGGTGCAGAACCGGCTAGGGGCGTTGAGGGGTGAGCGGGCGCGTTTGGAAGAGCAGTTGGAGACCGCCAAACGCCTGCGGGCCGAGCGGGGCGACTATGAAAAGACTGCCAGCTTGTACGGCACCCTGAGCCGCGACTTGCAGGTCAACAACTTTCCGGCGTACCTTTTGGAGCGCGTACAGGCCGAACTCGCGCAGCGCGCTTCGGACATCCTCAAGACCGTCACCGAAGGGCGTTACGACCTCTTTTTTCGCGGTGACGAATACGTCGTTCTGGACGCCTGGACGGGTGCCGAACGCAGCGCCCGCACGCTCTCGGGCGGCGAGTCGTTTATCACCTCGCTGGCGCTCGCGCTGGCCTTGTCGGACACGCTCGCCGGGAGCACGTCTTTAGGCGCGCTCTTTTTGGACGAAGGTTTCGGGACGCTCGACGCGGAGACGCTCGAGGGTGTCGCCAAGGTTTTAGAGTCGCTGACCGCGCACGGGCGGATGGTCGGGGTTATCACCCACGTCGCAGCGTTGACCGAACGGCTGCCGGACCGTTTGGTCGTTCGCAAGGGGCAAAGTGGCTCGGTGGTGGCGTGGGAGGGGTAGAGGCTGAAGCCGTGCTGACGAGGCTGGTCGGGGCGTTTGCCGAGCTGCCGGAGGTTGAGGCGATGGCGCTCGGCGGCTCGAGGTCGAGCGGTCGAGCGGACGCAGTGTCGGACTTCGACCTATACGCGTTGACGACGGCTGAAGTTTCTCTGGAGACAAGGCGAAGCGTCGTGCAGCAGCTCGGCGGGGCGTCGGTCGACAACTTGGGCCACGACTACTTCGGGGGCGGGGACGAATGGTTGGACGCGGCGACGGGGGCGCACTTCGACGCGATGTACTTTGGGCTCGAGTGGTTGCGAGAGCAGATCGAGCGCCCGCTGGTCCACCATCAGCCGAGCCTGGGGTACAGCACCGCGTTCGCCTATACCGTGAGCCGTTCGACCATTCTCTATGACCCCAAAGGCACGTTCGCCGCACTTCAAGTCGAAAGTCGCCAACCTTATCCCGAGGCGCTCCGTCAGGCTGTCGTGCGCTACAACCACCCCATGTTGCGGGGAGTCATCTCATCTTATTGGGAACAGCTCGAGAAGGCCTTGCTCCGTAACGATCTTGTGAGCGTCAACCACAGGTTCGCCGCTTTGCTGGCGAGCTATTTCGATATTCTTTTTGCAGTCAACCGGGCGCTGCATCCGGGTGAAAAACGGCTCGTGCAGCTTGCCTGTGACCTTCCCGGTTTGCCTGAAAACTTCGAGCAGGACATAAGCAAAACGCTTCGGGCGGCGGGGGATGGGGCGCAACTGCCGCCCTACGTGACGTGGCTAATAGACGCTTTAGACGTATGGCTGACGCGTGAAGGGTTTGATGATTTAGCCTCGAGACACGCCCGCATTCCCGGTTACACTGGCTGAACGCCGTCATAAAGGTTGCGAAAAATCGGTCCGTCTTCTATCGCAGTAGGCGCCGCCGGGCTGTGGGTCGGTAGGGGGGCGCTCGAGGTAAGCTGGCGCATGTTTCAAAAAACGTTGCTGGCACGTTTCGGTAGAGACCCGGAAACGGTGAAGTCGTCGCTGTCGCGCGAACTCGAGGTGTTTAGGGCGCTGCCGGGAGAACTCGAGGAGGTCTGGTCGACGCCCCGCGCGTCCGGGGCGTGGTCGCCCGCCGAGGTCACAGAACACGTCCTCAAGGTCAACATAGGGATGAGTAAAACGCTCCGCCTGCTCCGCCGGGACGCGCCGCTGCCCGAGCAAACGCGGACACCGGGAACGCTTTTGGAGGGCAAGGCGCAAGCTCCCGAGTTCTCTCACCCCGGCGAGCCGCAACCGTGGGCGGTGCTGGAGCCGCAGTGGCAGGAGATGCAAAACCGTCTGCTGAGTGAGGTCGAGCAAACCCACGACTGGGAGGGACGCACCCGGTTTCATCCGTATTTCGGTGATCTGGGCGCGCTCGGCTGGGTTCAGGCTGCCGCCCTGCACATGGCGCACCACCGCCACCAGCTTCAGGCAGCGTAGTGGCGGGTGGCGCGCTCGCTCACGACGTGAGCCTGTCTCGCAGGCTGTTTCCGCACGCGATTTTTCCTCGTACGGTAGCTCTATACAGTATTTTTCGTGACCGAGTTTCTCTTCATCAAATCTTTAGTCAGGGCTGTGTACCGGGGGGTGCAGCATCTAAAAAGGCCGGGTGGTGTGTATTAGCTCTTTAGCGGAGTCCGACGAACAGCTCGTCATGCGGATGGCCGCGCGCGACGAGGCGGCGTTAGAGGAACTTTACGGACGCTACGCGCCGTACCTAGCGGCGCTCTCGAGGCGCATGTTAGGTGATCAAGGTGACGCGCAGGGATGTGTGCAAGACGCCTTTTTTCGGGCTTGGGAGGCGGCCGCACGCTTCGACCCGGCGCGGGCGAGCGCGAAGACGTGGCTGGTAACGATTGGGCACCGCGTCGCTATCAATAAACTGCGGGGGCGTAGACCCAACTCGCTGCCCCTCGAGGCGTGGGACGCGCCCACCCCGGCGGGTGATCCGGTCGAGCGGATCGGGCTCGAGCGGGCAGTCGGGACGCTTGAGAGAGAGGAGCGTCAACTTATCGAGCTGGCCTTTTACCAGGGTCACACGCATCAGGAACTCGCCGACCTGACCGGCAGGCCCCTGGGCAGCATTAAAAGCAAGCTGCGCGCCGCGCTCCAAAAGCTGCGCGCGCATCTCGACGACGGTTCTGACGACCGTTCTGATAATCGCGGTGGTAGAGGAGGTGAGGCGTGAACATCACTGAAGACATCTTGGTCAGCTACGCCTTTGGACACCTCGGCACCGAGGAAGAGGCGGTCGTCGAAACGCACCTGAACGCCCACCCCGAAGACGCAGCGACGGTCGGCGGCTACCTGGACAGCCTGACTGGGCTGGTGCTGACGCTCCCCCTCGAGCCGCTCGCAACGACCGGCAAAACCGAACTCCTGGCGCGTGTTCGCAGCGCTGAGCTGCTGGCGCGCGTCCGCGACGCCGACCGGGTGTCTGCGCCGACGGCTACACCAAGCCTCGAGCCGGTCGCAACCGACATCACAGGCACTACGCCCCCGCCGGTCGTGGTGTTGCCGCGAGCGCCTGAAACGGACCCGCCGAGGCCGTCCGTCCTCCGCCGTTACGGTTGGCTCGGGGCGCTGAGCGCCGCCGTGGTCGCGCTGCTCTACCTCACGTTGTCCTCCACGCTGCTCGATCCGGACGCCCGCACCGTGCGGGCGCTGCGCGAGTATCAGGTGCAACCAGGGGCGGCGTCTTATGCGCTCGAGGGTTCAGAGAAACCGCTCGGTACCCTTGTACAGCTTCAGGATGGTCGGGTTTTCGTTGCGCTGGGTGCGCCGCCCACCGAGGGGGTCTACCAGGCGTGGGCTATCGGCGACGCGCCGGTCTCGCTCGGGACGTTTGACGGGCGCACCTTCCTAAGCCCCGACGCGGTGGCAGCGGGCCAGACGTTCGGCGTTACCCTCGAGCCCCCCGGTGGCAGTGAGCAGCCCACCACCACGCCCCTTACGCTGCTCGAGCTGTAAGCGCCTAGTGTTGTGTATGCGGGCGACCGTAACCCGCTTCGCATCCAAAGGGGGCAACCATGGGTATATACTTGGAGAGAACGTTAGAGCTAGGCTCTAAAACTTGAAAGGAGTTTTTTATGAAACGTATGTTACTACTAGTCGGTCTCCTTACCCTCGGCGCTGCTTCGGCGCAAGACGACATGATGTCTGGTGGCATGATGTCGGGCGGGATGATGTCCGGTGGGATGATGTCCGGTGGCAGCATGTCGGGCGGCATGATGTCCGGCGGCGGGATGATGGATCAGAGCTTTCAGGTTACGCTTTCGGGCGACCAAGAAGTCCCGGCTGTTATGACCGAGGCCACGGGCAGCGCCACCGTCTCCCTAATGGGTGATGAGATGACCGTCAGCGGCGACTTTTCCGGCCTGAGCAGCCCCGTTATCGAGGTCGCCGGTTCACCCGGTCACGTTCACATGGCCGCCGCCGGTGAAAATGGTGACGTCATTTATCCGCTTAACGTAAGCACCGACGAAGACGGTATGAGCGGTATTTTCAGCCTCACCGCTACGCTCAGCCCCGAGCAAGTCGACGCCTTTAACGCAGGCGAGTTGTACTTCAACTTTCACACCGAGATGTATAACGGTGGCGAAATCCGTGGTCAGATCGCCCACGGCATGTAAAGCGGTTTGAACTCGTTAGGCGACCTTCGGGTCGCCTTTTTTTGTTGGGACGCCGGTCGCCGTGTTCGGTTCGAGGATGTGCTGAGGAGTGTAATGATGCTGGCAGCGTCTGAACCAACCGAATTGGGCGGTACTGAGCAGTGGCTTTTGCTCCGGGGCCAAGCCGCTCACCCTATCTTGCTCGTATTACACGGCGGCCCTGGCAGCGCCGACATCGCTACCGCCAGCCGTTACCAGCGCGAGCCGGAAAAACGGTTTTTGGTCGTCAACTGGGATCGGCGCGGCGCAGGCAAGTCCGGATACCGCAACCCCTATCTGAGCGTAGAGCAGCTCGTCAGCGACGCCGCCGAACTGATCCGGTTGCTGCTGACGCGTTTCGGCAAACAAAAAGCTTATCTGCTGGGTCACTCGTGGGGCAGCGCGCTCGGCCTCCTCGTCGCGCACCGTCATCCCGAACTTGTTGCTGCTTACGTCGGCGTCGGTCAACTCGCAAACGCGTCTGAAAACGAACGGTTGTCTGCTGAGTATATGCAGAGGCGCGCGCGTCGGCTAAGTACCCGGCTGGCGTCACGCCTCAGCGCCCCGCCTTACGGTAGCAACGTCGGCGTACTCGTTACTCAGCGCGCGTGGCTCTACTTGCTCGGCGGCTTTTTCCACTCGAGGCGGGCGGGGCTAGGTTACGCTGTAGCTTTTTTGTCATCGAAAACGTACAGCCTGGAAGATAAACTGCGCTATTCCCGACACCTTCGGCGCTCGCTCCGGCAGCTCTGGCCCGAGGTGGAGGGGATCGACTTGTTTCGGGACGTTCCCGGTGTAGAGGTTCCGGTTTTATTTTGCCTGGGAAGGCACGATATGACGACGCCGTCAATCTTGGCAGAGCATTATCTAGCTGCGCTGAAAGCGCCGCGCAAACAGCTTACGTGGTTCGGTAAGTCGGCACACTGTCCCAACCTCGAGGAACCGCGCAAGTTTGCAGAGACGATTTTTGCGTGGACTGAGCAGCTGAGTAGATTATCCAACCAAAACCGTCGCATAATACGATGACCTGTCGAGGAGCTTTTTATGTTCTGACTGGCTGAGCGGTAGACACAAACCTCTGTACCGGTGTTCGGCCCTGAAAGATGAACGCTCACGTATCTCTTCTAACAGAGGTTTACCCCATGAAAATCTTGTCGCCTTACGGTAAAAACGTCTCTACCGAGCTAAATGACGTCTACAATCTAGCGTCCGTAGACGAGCTTTTGGAACACGTCCGACGATTTTTGGCAGACCGCTACGACTTCCAAACCGTTCACATAGACCAAGTTCACGTCGCTTTCGGTACCGCTGTTCGGTTTTCGCACGCTGACGGCAGCTACTATCTGAAGTTTACGGGCCGCGCGAACCATAGGGATCCAGCGGGGCTGTTTCGTTACTTTGGGCATCTCCGGGCGCATGGGCTTCCGCTGCCTGAGATTCTTAGGACGGTAGACGGGGCGTGGTTTGAGAATATCCTGGGTGGTTCCCCTTATGACGTGACCTACGTGATGAAGACGCTTCCGGGAGGGCCGATGGTTCGTAAAACGGCGCGGGGGCTCGAGGCGTGTGTGCGTGTTATAGCCGCCTTTCACCGTCTCGGCGCGGACTACACGCCCAAAGTTTACGCGAAATCGCGGAACATGCATATCTATTTTAGGGAAGCCTGCGAGAGTCTGGAGAAAGTAGACGGTCTGACTGCTAAACGGCAGAAGTTATTGGAGCGTACCTTGTCCTACACCCACGGGATTTTAGAGGAGATTCAAGAGGACGACGCGCTGTCGAAAACCCACGTTCACGGAGATTTTCGTTTTTACCATATCTTTCTCGAGGATGGCAGGGTTTCCGGGATTATCGACGCCGAGCACGTCGACTACGCCGAACGCGTGTTCGAGGTCTGTATGGGGCTGGTCAGCCACACGAACCCGGCTCGCTGTTTGCTCCTCGACCTGAGTGAGATTTTAGGCTGCTTGCGACGTTACGACCTGCTCTACCCGTTTACCGAGGCCGACCGTCAGGCGCTCAAGGCGGTGCTGCTGTGCGCGCTTTTCAACGAGCTTTTGGGTTTCGCCGGGACGGGGCGTAGTGAAGCGAGAGAGGTCAACGTACACAAACTCTGGCGGACGTTGGCAGCGGTTGAAAGGCTGCCCGATTTAGGCTTTCTCTGATAGGTCGCCCAACTGCTTGATCTCTTCAATAAACCGGTCGACCGAATCGAAATCGCGGTAGACGCTCAAAAAGCGGATATAGGCTACGTCGTCGAGGCTTTTTAAGAATTTAAGCGCCTGGATGCCGATCTCTTCGGCTTGTACCTCGGGCGACTGCACCGCGTCCTCGAAGGTGTAAGCAAATTCGCGGAGCTGTTTTTCGGTAATCGGGCGTTTGTTGCAGGCGATGCGGAGTTTTTGCAGGAGCTTATCGGGATTAAACGCTTCGCGGCGATTTGAGCGTTTAACGACCATCAGCGCCTCGAACTGCGCGCGTTCGTAGGTAGTAAAACGGCGACTACAGACGCTGCACTCGCGCCGCCGCCGAATCGAGCTGCCCTCATCGCTGGGGCGCGAGTTGACCACGCGGGTGTCGGCGGACGAGCAGTAGGGACAGTTCACAGGTGGATCACAAGGGGGTCAAGGACTCGTAGCGGGCGCTACCACGCGCTGCCGAGCAGGTCGGCTTCGGCGTCCTCGAGGTCGTCGTCATCGAGTTCGCTCTCGAGGTCTATTTCGCCGTGGTCGCTATTATGGTCATCACTATCGGCGTCGTCAGGGTCGTCGTAAACGCTGGCCTCGAGGTCGTCTTGGCGAACATTCGTATCGAGCGCGGCGCGCACCTCGGGCAGGAGCGATTCGATGTCTTTGGGCGGCGGCGGCAGCGTAACGTAGAGGTGGTGGCCTGAAAGTCCGGTGTTACGCGACCCTAGATACAAAACCGTTTCAACGAGTGCGGCGTCGTGTTTGGGGTCGGAGGCGGCGCGCGACGGAACCGCGACGTTGACGCTCAGCCTGTCGTGACGTGCCTCGAAGCCCGCCGCCATCCGGGTGATGGCCCCGCGCACCGCAACCATGTGCGGCTCGGCGGCACTTTTGGGTGGCGAGACGATCACCAGCCAAGCGTCGTCTAAAAGCCGCGCCGAAGACTTAAGCATCAAAAAGGTAGATTTGAGGTCTTCGTCGATCAGCTCGCTGAATTCGCCCTCACCGAGTTCGGCGAAGTAGGTGTTGCTCTCAAACGCAGCGATGTGGACCACGCCGGACAAGTCGCCGAAAATCTCAAAAACCTTGTCGAAGGTGTTGCGAACGTCGAGCGAGACCGACATGTCGGCCTGAACCGGAATCGCCTGCCCGCCCAGCTCTTCGATCTCGGCAGCGGTCTTCGAGGCGAGTGTGCCGTCTTTGTCGGCGCACACCACATCGAAGTCGGCCTGACCGTAAGCAAGCGCGACGGCGCGACCAAAACCCTGACCGACATTGGTAACGAGGACGACGCGAACGCTCATAACGTTTTAGCATACAGGTTTTTATGAGGTTTAGGTAGCGCCGAGCTTCTCATCTAGGCTGTTACAATATCTTATGACCGCGAAGGACACCCCGCAAGGCACCTCCAAGAACGTTCGGAAATTGCAAGACCAAGGCATTGTCAAAGACTCTCTGAAAGACGCGCCGTGGCGCTAGAACGATGGTTTCGTCGCAAACGTCCGACGCGTAGCGACGACGACAACAGCCCCGCCGGTTTGTGGCTCAAATGCGAGGGGTGCGGCGCGCAAATCTACCGCAAAGACCTAGAGGGCAACCTCTACCTCTGTACCGAGTGTGGGTACCATTACCATATGCCCGCCGATGCCCGCGTAGCGATGCTCGCCGACGAGGGCAGTTTCGAGCGGTGGTCGGGGTCGATTCGGGCGACCGACCCGCTGTCGTTTGAAGATACCGAAACCTACGCCTCGCGTTTGGTTCGCGCCGCCGACAAACAGGGCCGACCCGACGCTATTGTGACGGGCGCGGCGACGCTTGGCGGCGAGCCGGTGGCGCTCGCGGTCATGGACTTTTTTTTCGCCGGGGGTTCGATGGGCTCGGTTGTCGGCGAAGAGATCGCCCGCGCCGCCGAACGCGCCGCCGCCGAAGGGCGGGCTCTGATCACGGTAGCGGCGTCGGGTGGGGCGCGGATGCAAGAGGGCGCGCTGTCTCTCATGCAGATGGCGAAAACCACGATGGCGCTCGAGGTGCTGAGCCGCGCCCGCTTGCCTTTTATCAGCGTGCTGACCGATCCGACGACCGGCGGCGTTACTGCGAGCTTTGCTACTCTGGGCGACATTATCGTTTCCGAACCGAAGGCGCTGATCTGCTTTGCCGGTCCGAGAGTGATTCAGCAGACGATCAAGCAAGACCTGCCCGCCGGGTTTCAGCGCGCCGAATTTTTGCTGCAAAAGGGTATGTTGGACGATGTGGTGGCTCGAGGCGGACTCAAAGCGCGGCTGGCGCTCTATTTGGGTCTTTTGCGCGGCAGCTTGAACACAGCCCCGACAGATGGGGGTGAGCTGCGTGGCGCTGCCGTTTGAAAAACCTATCGACGACCTCGCCGACCGGATCGGCGACATGCGCGCCTACGCCGACGGGCAGAATATCGACCTGTCCGAAGAGATTGCGCTTTTAGAGGGCCGCCTGGAAAAACTTCAGCGCGAGATTTTTGAAAATCTCACGCGCTGGCAGCGGGTTCAGGTCGCGCGTGCGCCGGGTCGTCCGACCGCACTCGACTACGTGCAAAACGTTTTTGAAACCTTTACCGAACTTCACGGCGACCGCGCGCTAGGTGACGACAGCGCCATCGTAACGGGTCTGGCGCTTTTGGGTGAGCGCAGCGTAGTGGTCGTGGGGCAACAAAAGGGCCGCGACATCAAAGAAAATATCGGTCGCAACTTCGGTATGGCGCACCCGTCGGGCTACCGTAAAGCGATGCGGATGTTTGATTTAGCCGACAAGTTCGGCCTGCCGGTAGTCACGCTCATCGACACGCCGGGGGCGTACCCGGGCGTCGCCGCCGAGGAACAGGGGCAGGCTTGGGTCATCGCCGAGAGCATTCAGCGGATGAGTCAGCTCAAGGTTCCGGCGGTCGCCGTCGTGATCGGTGAAGGAGGTTCGGGGGGCGCGCTCGCCGTCGGCGTCGCCAACCGGGTGCTGATTCTAGAAAACGCCATCTACTCAGTTATCAGCCCCGAATCGTGCGCCGCGATTTTGTGGCGCGATGCCTCGCAAGCCTCTAAGGCTGCTGAAGCGCTGAAGCTCACAGCGGGCGACCTTTTGGAACTCGGCGTCGTCGACGGCGTGATCAAAGAACCCATCGGCGGCGCGCACCGCGACCCGCAGACGGCTATGCGCTGTGTGGCGTCGCGCTTAGAAGATGAACTCGGCGCGCTCGAGCACCTTTCAGAAACCGAACTCCTCGAGCAGCGTCACGCCCGCTTCCGAAACCTCGGTCAATTCGAGGCGGTGAGCTAAAAGGGCGTGCTCGCCGCCGTAGCCACGTTCGGGTGATGATCTTCAGACGCTGCTGGGCACGCCCGCGCGTCCGCGTAGCCGTCGGGGTGTTGGGCGTTCTCTACCTCCTCGCCGCCGCTGCCGACTTTATCGCGCCCTACCCAGAGGGGGCCGAGACCTCGCACCTCTCGTTTAGGCCGCCCAACCGGGTCCGTGTTTTTAGAGACGGGCAACTCGTCCGTCCGTATATCTACGGTTCGGAGCGTACCCTCGATCTGGAGACCTTCGTGCAGGTCTGGCGTGAAGACGAGACGCAAGTCTATCCCGTGCAGTTTTTGGTTCGGCGCACCGTTTCCGCAACGGGCGTGAGTGAACGCTACGTGCCGTTTCCGGTTAACCTCGTCCCCGAACCGCTGCGGACGAAGTGGGGGATCAAACCGAGTGCGTCGCTCCACCTTTTTGATATAGACGACCCCAGAGACCGGGTGCGCGTGCGTCTCTGGGGCGCGGACGGTTTCGGCGGCGACGTGTTCGGCAACATCCTTTTCGGCGCGCGCGTCAGCCTGACGCTGGGGCTGCTGGCGGCGCTCGTCACCGTCCCCGTAGGCGTTTTGGTCGGCACTCTGGCAGCCTTTTCGGGTGGCGTTCTGCGCTCGGTGCTGCTGGGGCTCGCGGACGCAGTGACGGCGATCCCCGGCGTCTTCTGGGTGCTGCTGCTCTCGAGCGCCTTTCCCGCCACCTCCAACTCAACCACCGCGACCTATCTTTTTTTAACCGCCGCGGTCGCCGCCGTGGGTTGGGGAACGCTGGCGCGCGGCGTCGACGCCCAACTCCGCAACTTGCAAAACGAAGAATTCGCGTCGGCGGCAACCGCACTCGGGAACAGCCGCTGGCGCGTCCTGCGCCGTCACCTCTTGCCCAACGCCGCCACCTACATCGTCGTCAGCGCGAGCGTGCTCGTACCGACATTTATCTTGCTCGAGTCTCTGGTCAGCTTTTTCGGTCTGGGCGTGCAGGCACCGGCGCGCAGCTGGGGGCTGCTGATGACCGAACTCATGGGCGTGTCGCCCCAAGAGGCGCTCGACCGGGGCGGCCCGACTTCAGGCGTGTTCGAGATTACGAACTACTAGTGGATATGGCTCCCCGGCGTGTTTTTGTGCCTGAGTACCCTGAGTTTCGTAGTGCTGGGCGAAGAGCTGCGCGATGTGCTCGATCCGAGGGCTTGAGCACCTATTTCTTTGACGGGTTCGGCCCTTGGTTAGCAGTTCCATGAGAAGCTGCACCGTTTCTCCGCAGCTATACCCTTTCGGGGCATACCCTCGGCGGGCACAGGCAGGTCATCGCCCTAAAGTGCGTAGTAGACTGCGCTTTTCCAAATGAACGTGGTGCAAACCAAATGGTACCTGCTAGGAAAAGCACCGAATCAATCGGAATGGGTATAAGTCAAACGTGAACAGTTCGTTTGAACAGCGTCAACCACGTCGGCATGTGTGAGTACGGGCGTAGAGATGATAGCGCTTTACCTCGCAGAAGTTTCGTCGGTTTTTGTCGCGCGTGAAAAGGGTCGATTTACTGTTTTTAGGGTGTTCATCTTAGGGTATCCGGGACCCCATTATCCCCTCGAGTCCCTGTGGCAAACTTAAGAAGGCCATAAGGCACACATTGGGGGAACCATGAGTTTAAACAGTTTGCAAGACCTTTTCGTCGAACAACTTAAAGACCTCTACAGCGCCGAGCAGCAGTTCACCGAAGCGCAGACCAAGGTAGCCAAAGCGGTCTCAAATAGCGAGCTTAAAGAGGGCGTTACTATGCACATCGAGCAGACTAAAGAGCAGATCGCTCGGCTTAAAAAGGTTGCCGAGATGCTCGACCTGAGTAGCCTCACCGGTAAGACGTGCCAGGCTGCTAAAGGTCTCGTCGCCGAAGCCGAAGAGCTACTCTCCGAGGACGGCGACCCCGCCGTCAAAGACGCGGGCATCATCGCCTCACTGCAACGCGTCGAGCACTACGAGATAGCCGGGTACGGCACGGTCGTCGCCTACGCGAAGCGGCTCGGACACCAGGAAGTAATGACGCTTTTAGAGCAGACTTTAGAGGAGGAGAAAGCCACCGACGCCAAGCTCTCACGGTTGGCCGAAACGAGCATCAACGCGCAGGCGGTTTAGGTACCCAAGTAAGTGATTTCTTAAATTCTCCGGCAGGTCGCACCTTAACCTGCAAGGTTAATCAGTGCTCGAGGAGGCGAGATGTTCTATCACGACGGTGGCAAACTTCAGTATAAAGTCGAGGTCACGACGCCTAACCCGGTGTTCGCCAAGATGCTTCAGCAGGCTATTGGCGGTCAAGAGGGAGAGATGCGCGTCGCCTTGCAGTATCTGTTTCAGGCTTGGAACGCGCGCGGTCCGAAAAAGTACCGCGACATGCTCCTCGAGACCGGGACCGAAGAGCTCGCCCACATCGAGATGCTGGCGACGGCGGTAGCGTTAAACCTTGAGGGGGCTGCGCCCGCGCTGCAAGAACAAGCTGCGAAAGACAACCCAGCGGTCGCGGCGGTGCTCGGCGGTATGGACCCGCGTCACTACCTCTCGACTGGTCTGGGCGCAATGGCAGCGGACAGCAACGGCGTCCCCTTTACCGGGGCTTGGATTGTAGGAAGTGGCAACCTAGCCGCCGACATGTACGCCAACGTCATGGCCGAATCGACCGGGCGGGCGCTCGCCACCAGACTCTACGAATTTACCGACGACCCCGGCATGAAAGACATGCTCTCGTTTATGATCGCCCGCGACACCATGCACCAGCAGCAGTGGTTGGCGGTGCTCGAGGAGTTAGGTGGTCACGAGGGCGTGCTGCCGATTCCCAACTCGTTCCCGCAGGAACAGGAGAACAGCGAGTTCAACTACACCTTTCTTTCGACGCAAAAGGACGGTCAGCCGCTCACAGAAGGGCGCTGGACGCAGGGACCGTCTTTAGACGGTAAGGGTGAATACCGCCAGCAGGTCGCCGAGCCGCTGGGCGGTGAGCCACAACTTGCGCCGCCCGTCCCGGAGGCGTACGCGCAGCTCGAGCAGGGCAGTCAAGCTGTGCCCGCGAACCAGGACAAGTAGTGGTCGGACGCGTTGCCGATACCCTTAGAGGTAAAGAGTAGGCGAGTAGAGCACACTTGAACTAAGCCCCAGCGACCGCTGGGGCTTTTCGCGCCGAAGACGACAGCTATGGACACCCTAGGTCGGCCTCAGAATTAAGAGAGCAAGCTTTTATAGCGGTTCCAAAAAAAGCTGCACCATTTCTCCGCAGCTATACCCCTTCGGGGCACAGGTCATCGCCCTAAAGTGCGTAGCAGACTGCGTTCCAACTGAGCGTGGTGCAAACCAGCTCCGAACGTCGGTGAGTTCAGCGAAGCGCCGAGTTGCCGTACAGACCTTGACACCTGCTATTACACTGACGAACGCCAAGCGAGACCAGTCAGATGCGTCTGAAACACTTTAGAGAGATACCGCGTCGCAACGTTCCAAGCAGATCGGTAGGAGTTGAGGCTATCTGCTCCCGTAACCTCTCAGCTTGCAAGTAGTTGACTAGATGTGTAAACATTAGCTTTGGATTTGGAGGCAAGTATGGATTACGCTCATCCCGAGGTTTTGGTTTCGACCGACTGGGTCCAAGACCATCAAGACGACCCGAACGTCCGGCTGCTCGAGGTCAACGAAGACGTACTCTTGTACGAAACCGGGCACATTCCCGGCGCGCTCAAGATCGACTGGCTCACCGATTTGTGGGACGACACTATCCGCGAATTTATTCAACCCGACGAGCTGGCGGCGCTTTTTGAACGCCTCGGCGTCTCGAACGACACTACTGTAGTCTTGTACGGTGACAAAAACAACTGGTGGGCGTCTTACGCGTTCTGGTTTTTTCAGTACAGCGGTCACGACAAGCTCAAACTGATGAACGGCGGACGCGCCAAATGGGTCGCCGAAGGCAAACCCATGACTACCGACGCCACCGAGGTTCAGCCCGGTAGCTACACCCCCGGTCAGCGAGACCCGGAACTGCGCGCGTACCGCGACGATGTGCTGAAGCATCTGGAGAACGTCAAGGCCGGTAAGGGCGCGCTCGTCGATGTGCGGAGCCCCGGCGAGTTTAGCGGCGACGTAACGCATATGGCGGACTATCCGCAAGAGGGCGTATTGCGCGGGGGTCACATCCCCGGCGCGCAGAGCATCCCCTGGGCGCAGGCCGCAAATGCGGACGGCACCTTTAAGAGCGCCGACGAGCTTAAAAATCTTTACGAACCCAAAGGTGTAACCGGCGACAAGGAGATTATCGCCTACTGCCGCATCGCCGAACGCAGCTCGCACAGCTGGTTTGTGCTCAAGTATCTGCTCGGTTACGAAAACGTGAAAAACTATGACGGTTCGTGGACGGAGTGGGGCAACAGTGTCGGGGTACCGATTGAGAAGGGTGAAGCTAAGTAAACGTTTTACGTCTTGTATGAGAGGCCGGGGGCAACTCCGGTCTTTTGCTATGCTTGCGCGTATGGATATCCGCTATCAAGAAACGTGTGAGGGCGTCACGGCTGAACAGCTGACAGGATTTTTCACGCATTGGCACAACCCGCGTACCCCTGCGGAGCACCTGGCTATCTTGCAAGGAAGTGATTGCGCGGTACTCGCAGTAGATAGGCAGAAGGGCCGAGTCGTCGGTTTCGTAACAGCTTTGACCGACGGCGTTCAGGCTGCGTTTATTCCACTTTTAGAGGTATTACCCGACTACTGTGGTCACGGCGTCGGTAGCGAGTTGATGCGCCGTATTCTGGAGCTTTTGCGCGATTTGACTGCCGTTGACCTAACCTGTAACCCTGAAATGCAACCGTTTTACGCCCGCTTTGGTATGAAGCCGTCGGTGGGCGCGGTTCGCCGCAATTACAACTGAAGGAGACCTTATGAAACTCGAGCACATCGCCCTCAACCTTCCTGAACCCAAAGCCGCCGCTCAGTGGTACGCCGAAAACCTGGGTCTGAAAATTGTTAAAGCCACGGACACCGCGCCCTTCGTTCATTTTTTAGCCGACGACGGGGGCAGTATGCTCGAGTTCTACCTCAACCCCGCCGCCGAATCCCCCGACTACGCCGAGATGAGCCCCTTTACTCTGCACCTGGCGTTCACTACCGACGACATCCTCGCTACACACGAAAAACTGCGGGCAGCGGGCGCAGCGGCAGCCGGAGACGTGGAGACGACTCCGGCAGGGGATCAGATCGTCTTTTTGCGCGACCCCTGGGGCGTCGCGCTACAACTCGTTAGCAGAAAAGAGACGCTTTTGTAGACTGCATCTGCGGTGACGGTGTACGGCCCTGAAAGTTACCGAAAGCTAACTAGCCCCTTTTCCAGATGTCCTCGAGACCGATCCCTGCCCGCCGCCCCCGGCCTTGTGATAGACCTCCTGCGTTCCCCCCGACAGCTCGCCCCAGGTAATCTGTTCGTCCAGGGTGATCACCTTGACCGGGCATGACGTGACGCAGGCATTGCACCCGTTGCACCGTTCGGGGTGAAGTTTGAGGACGCCGCCGCCGCCGTCCTTGACGGGCGTCAGCTGGCGCTCAAAGGCTCCTGTAGGACAGACGTTGGTACAGACCGGGCACATGATGCAGCCGTCATGAACGCGTGGCAGCGTCCACGGTACTTGCGTCTCCGGTTCGGGGTCGGCAGCTTTGAGGGTGAGGCGTTGGCGCTCGAGTTCAATCGGTACGCCTTTTTCTTCGGCCTCGGTTTCACCGAACACCTCGAGGGGCGCGAGCAGGTCGGCGGAAAACCGTTGCCCGCTACGGACCCCACCCCGGAAGAGTTCGCGGCGGCTGAGGGTGTCGGGGTCGTCGGAGACGTCGTAGTGGGTTTCTTGTTGCACGGAGGCGCTGAGCGTGCGCCCACGTACGGCGGCGAGTGCCTGCGCGCGCCCTAGGAGCGCGTCCACGGCTTCCGGTACCGCTTCGCTGCCGATCTTGCACGTAGCGCAGTCGTTACGGACCAACGTCACCTTGTCCTTGCGGCCCGCGAGCCGCAGCACGTCGGTGGGTTGCAGCCGCGTCAGGCACTGCACGCTCTGCGCCGAGCCCTTGACTTGCGAGCACTTGACCGGCGCGCCCGGTTGAAACGCCGCGCTGCTTAGGAGCGCCTGCGAAGGGCACGCCTGTACGCAGAGTCCGCAGCCGGTGCAGTCGACGTTGTCGATCTCGACCTGACGAGAGATGGTGATCGCGTTATGCGGACAGATATCTTTACAGACCGAGCAGCCACCCACGGTTTTGGTAACGACCAGGCAGTGCTCGGGCGTGTAGGCGGGTTGAATGTTGGTAGCCTTGACGATGAGGTTGAGAAGTCGGTCGAACACGTTTACAGTTTAGCTGAGACGCTCTGAAAATGCGCGCTCGGACAGACCCTACAGTGAGGGCGGTCGGTCGCGCGCTTCGGGTAACTCGGTTGTGTTGACGTTTGCCTTTTAAGAAACACGGTCAATCGCGTGACGGACGAGATCAACTTTAGCGTTCCGAAATTTCTCTGCTTCTTACCCCTTACTTCCCACTTTTTACGTTCAGCACAGTAAAAACCACCTCGAGTCGAGATTGCCAGAGCCCAGCTACCTTTTTCGTCGCTGCCGAGTCCTCCGAAAAGCTGTTAGCTTTCTGTAAGACGCTGCGTTTTATACTGGCTCCTATGCACTTGGGCGTTTCTCACCGCAGCATCTGGCGACAACGCGTGGTGGGTAGCTTGCTCGTTTTACCGGTGGAGGTCGTTCTTTGCCTTATGGGTCTGCTCCCCCTACAGGGGGTTCAACTGCTGGTTTTCGCCGTTCTCTTCGTCGTCTATCTGGCAGCTCTTGTGGCCCGCGACGGGCGCAGCGCCGTCGCCTGGCTTGTGTATCTCTGCGAAGGGGTCGCGCTGGCCCTCTTTATACGCGAAACCGGCGGGGCGGCGAGCCCTTTTCAGGTCCTCGTTTACCCCTGGGTGTTCGGTTCGGCGCTGACGCTGCTGCTCGACGGGTCGCGCCCGACCGTCGTCCCTCGCCTTGCTCTTTTTACCGCCCTCGCTCTCGTCGTCGGCGCTTGGGGTACGGAAGGTTTTGTCCTTTTCGCCGTCGTAAACGCGCTCGCGCTAGCCAGTATGACCGCCGCGCTGATGACGCTCAACCTCGAGCGGCGGGCGGCGCGGGTCGACGCCTTGTTGCCGATGGTGCTCAACCGGAGCGCCGGGCTCGAGCAGCTCGAAAGCTGGGTCGGGGCCAAAAGTGTCTTTCACCTTTTTTTTATCGATCTGGGTGAATTTAAGAAGATCAACGACACCTACGGCCACCGGGTCGGAGACGAGGTGTTGCGGGCCGTCGCCGAGCGTCTGCGAAGCGCGGTTCGCGCCACAGACATCGTTATTCGCTATGGTGGCGACGAGTTTGTCGTAGCGACCAAGCTGGAGACGCTGAGTGAGCGGCTTAAAGACCTTTTTGCCGCACCTGTGCAGACCTCGGCGGGCGCGGTTCGGGTACAGGCCGACGTAGGCAACGTACCGTGTCTACCTGGCGACGACCTAAGCCAGCTGCTGCACCTCGCCGACACCTTGATGTACAGCAAAAAGCGCTCGAGGCGGGAGCTGGCGGACGCGTTTGCGCCCCAGTCGGACGCTCCTAACGTCCCTTACGAGTCGCCCGAGTTGGTCTAGGTCGTGGTGACGGTCGCCCCCTAAGAAATACAGCCAACCTCGTAACGGACGAGATAAACGCCAGCGTTCCGAAACCTCCCTGCTGCTTACTCCATATTTCTCATGTTCAGCATGGCAAAACCACCTCGGGTCAGGTGATAGGCAGAACCTGGCGTTTCTGCGGGTGTGCAGCTGTTACCGGTGCGCCGAGTAACCGTTGCTGAACCATTTAACCGTCTCCCTCCTTACAAGCTCGCGTTGCGGAGCGGGCGTAGAGTCGTTGAGGAGGCACTATGACAGAGCAAACAAATGCAAAAGCGAGTGGAACGTTCCAGCTGGGCGGAGACGTTGAGGTCAACCGTCTCGGTTTTGGTGCGATGCGCGTGACCGGCGAGGGCATCTGGGGCGATCCCAGCGACCACGGCGAGGCGCTCCGCGTCCTTAAACGTCTGCCCGAACTGGGCGTCAACTTGATCGACACCGCCGACTCATACGGCCCGTATGTGAGCGAGGACCTGATCCGTGAGGCGCTACACCCCTACGACGGCCTCGTCATCGCTACCAAAGGCGGCCTGACCCGTCACGGCCCCGACGTGTGGTTGCCGGTAGGACGCCCCGAATACCTGCGGCAGTGCGTGATGATGAGCCTCCGGCGGCTAAACGTCGAGACCATCGACCTCTGGCAACTTCACCGTATCGACCCCAAAACCGAACGTGACGAGCAGTTCGCGGCGATTGCCGAGATGCAAAAAGACGGCCTGATCCGGCACGTGGGCTTGAGCGAAGTCAGCGTCGAAGAGATCAAGGCGGCGCGCGAGCACTTCGAGGTCGTCAGCGTGCAAAACCTTTACAACCTGGTGACGCGCGGGAGTGAAGACGTGCTCGACTACTGCGAAGCTGAAAATATCGGCTTTATCCCCTGGTTTCCGCTCGCCGCGGGCAGTTTGGCGCGCGAAGGCAGCGTCCTGGACAGCGTCGCCAAAAAGCTGGGTGCGTCGCCGTCGCAGGTGGCTTTGGCGTGGGTCTTAAAGCGCAGCCCGGTGATGCTGCCGATTCCCGGTACCAGCAAAGTCGAGCACCTTGAAGAAAACGTCGCGGCAGCCAGCCTCGAGCTTTCGGATAAAGACTTCGAGGCGCTGGGCGAAGTGGGCCGTCAGGAGTCGGAGCGTCAACAGCAAGACGCCGCTTAGAGTGAGTAGGATTGGTCCCGAGCAAGCTTAGCTAAACTGATAGCTTGTGCCCCATTGATGGGGCATTTTTTAATGGGGGTAGACTCGCTTAGCACTCAAGATATACTTAGTGTTTCAGTACACATTATGTTGTACTATAATTAATGTAAACTCAGGACGTGCGACCGAATAGACCAAGCACTTGCGTTTGGTCGTCCGTATTTACACCTGTACAGGAGGCTACCCCATGACCGGAACCACGCCCAAAATCGGTATTATCATCAGTACCGACCGCGATACCCGCTTTGGCGACAAACCCGCCCAGTGGATTTTTGACGAGGCGAAAAAACGTAGCGATCTCGAGTTTGAGATCGTCGACCTGCGCGATTTCCCCCTACCCTTTTTTAACGAAGTTGCCTCAAACCTTTGGGCACCGACCCAAAATGAGGTCGGCGTTCGCTGGCAGAACAAACTCGCTGAATTTGACGGTTATATCTTTGTTACTGCCGAGTATAATCACAGCATCCCGGCAGTTCTTAAAAACGCCCTCGATTACGCCTACAAAGAGTGGAATAAAAAACCGGCTGCGTATGTCGGTTACGGTTCAGTAGGGGCGGCGCGGGCTATTCAAGAGTTGCGCCTGATCAGTGTCGAGTTGCAGATGGCACCCCTGCATAAAGGCGTTCACATCCAGGGTGGTGACTTTATGGCCGTATGGCAGGGTGGTCAAAGTCTCGAATCGCTTACATATCTCAAACCGGGCGTCGAGGACATGCTTAACGAGCTGACCTGGTGGACGAATACCCTTAAAGTCGCGCGCGAGCAGGAATCGCTGGTTACCGCGTAATACAAATTCCGATTGATTCCTAATCAATCGGAGCGTAGCGAGTAGGAAAAAAGATACGGACTCGAGCGGTATGGACGATCACCGAACGCACCCCTCGGTGATAGGGAATCAAGCGGAATCCGTATAAAACGCCAAGCCGTAAGGCACAGCAAAAAGAGCGTCCCCGGTAAATCGGGGACGCTGCTCTATTGCCTGGAGACCTGACAGCCAAGCAACCTAAAACCCGTACACCTCATGCCGCTTTTGCGATAATTTTTTATGGTAGCCGGTCTCTTCTAAGTACTTGTCGAACGTCTCGAAATCGACCTGTTGCTTGTTGTCCGACAGGGCGACCGCCGGATTCGGATGAACTTCGATCATAATGCCGTCCGCGCCGATAGCGAGACCCGCTTTGGTAAGAGGGATGAGCAGGTCTTGCCGTCCGCCGGAGTGGGTTACGTCGACCAGCACGGGGAGATGGGTCTCGAGCTTGGCTAAGGCCACCGCCGACACGTCGAGGGTGTTGCGCGTATATTTCTCGTACGTGCGAATCCCGCGCTCGCACAACACCACGTTCTCGTTGCCCTCATAGAGCAGATATTCCGCCGCCATCACCCACTCTTCGATGGTCGCGGACAACCCGCGTTTAAGCAATACAGGTTTTTTGGAGCGCCCGACCGCCTTGAGAAGGGTAAAGTTTTGCATGTTGCGCGCGCCGATCTGAAGCATATCGGCGTACTCTACAAAAGCGTCCAAGTCGGCGGCGTCCATGATTTCAGAGATGAACTTGAGGTCGTAGCGGTCGCACACCTCACGGCCCAGCTTAAGTCCCTCGACGCCCAAGCCCTGAAACGAATAGGGGTCGGTGCGCGGCTTGAACGCGCCGCCGCGCAAAAGTTTGACCCCGCGCTCCGCAACGAATTTGGCAACCGCCTCCATCTGCTCTTTCGATTCGATAGAGCAGGGACCGGCAACCAGTACCGGCGAGTGGGTGCTGCCGATAGGCACGTCGCCCAGGTAGACGACGGTATCTTCACGGTGCGTCTGCCGGGAGGTCAAATACTTGACCTTGTCCGACTCGTTCTCGAGCTGCATACTCGCCTGAAAAATGCTCTTGAACAGGCTTTTGACGGTCGCGTCGGTAAAGGGACCGGAGTTGGCCTGCGTCAGCGTGTCCAGCATTTCGGCTTCGCGTACCGGGTCGTAGTGCGCCGTACCTATCTGCGTTTGCAACTCGCCGATCTCCTCGGCGAGCTTGGCACGTTCTGATAAAACCTCGAGCAGTCTGAGGTTTAGGCTGTCAATTTGGGTTCGTAAAGTTTGAATCGTCGGCAAGGTCGGCCCTCCGCTGGGAAACCCGCACCACAAGGATGCTGATCTCGTAGAGTATCACGAGCGGGAACGCGACCAACGCAAAGTTAAAGGGGTCGGCGGTCGGGGTGATAACAGCCGCTAAAACACATCCAATCACAATGGCGTAACGCCGATACTGCCGCAACATTATGGCCTGGATAAGCCCAAGCCGAGCGAGCAAAAAGCTGATGATAGGCATTTCAAAAATAATGCCAAACACCGCCATATAGAGAAGGATTTTAGAAATATAGTCGCCAATACCGGGCAATAACTGCACTTCACCCATCAAGAAACCGACGATGATAGGTAGTGCTAGAGGTAATACGACGTAGTAGGCAAATAAGATACCGGCGCTAAACGCCAACGCCGTCATCAGCACAAAAGGTACTGCCCAGCGCCGCTCTTCAGGGTACAGGCCGGGCGCTATAAAACCCCAAATCTGACCGACGATAATGGGTGCTGCTATCGCCAAACCGAAAAACGCCGAAATCTGCATAGAGACGTTGAACGGCTCGAGGATACCGAACGCCGTCAGGGTGATGTTGTCCGGAAGCGGCGCTTTCATCCAGCTGAGCAGCGTGCCACGAAAGTAAAACGCTGCACCGGCCCCTACAACCCACGCCCCGAGCGCGATGAATAGGCGGGTTCGCAACTCGGCAAAATGGTCGATTAGGGTCAAGCCAGTGTCCTTTTGCTAGAGAGCGTCCTTATCACTTCAAGCGGATTTGACTTCTTCTTTGTGCTCACTATCCCGGTGCTCAGCGTTCTGAGGCTCGGTGCTCGTCTCGACAGGCGAAACGTGAACCGACGGTGAGCTTTGAGCCGGTGAATGAGTTTTTGCCTCAACGACCGTGGCCTTTTTGGGCTCGTCGTCACTGGTGATCTCGTCTTTCATATCACGGATGCCCTTGCGGAACTCACGTACCGACTGACCGATGCCCTTGGCCATTTCCGGCAGGCGGCGTGGCCCGAAGATAAGCAGAATAACGACCAGAATAATCAGAATTTCCCAAATTCCCAGTGAACCGAATTTCATGACAGCCTCCTTACTGGTAATCTAGCACCTTTAGGTTGAGGCGCACGTTGTAAAGCGTTGCAAAAGGGGGCGGTGTGAGGTATTCGCTACCTCACACCTTGGACAAAATCTAGAGACTAAGGAGCGTGCCGAGGTCTTCCAACTGGTCTTCAGGAAAGTTAAGACCTTCGGGGTAAAAACCGCCCATCGCGGTATCCGGTCCCAGGAAGACGATGTTGGCAACTTCACGCGGGGTACGGGCGAAAGCGACACTATTTTCATCGGTCGGGTTGATGTTGGCTGCACCGTCGACAACAATGCCCTGATCTTTGCCGCCGCCCACTGCGCCGCGCAGGTCAGAAATACCCTGAACCACATCGACAACTGGAATGCCAAAGGGAGTGGGTTCTTCGCGCCGGTTGTAGAGGAGCGTGCGAATCTGACCGGCGTGGTACGCCTCTACTGCGAGAATACCGCCAGCGTTCTGGAGCACGGTCGGCTTATCAGTGACGTAAGGAGCAGCGCCGTTATAGGCGGTTACACCGACATCTTCAAAGATGAACGCGCCGTGGAGGAAAAGCAACTCGGTGGCAAATGGGTTGAAACCAGCAGCGGTTTCTGCGTCTAAACCGAACGCAGCTGCGGCAGCACCTGGGAAGGCGTTGGCGAAGTCGATCACGGGGCGATCAGCTACTGAAGCCTTCAAAAGGTCCCCAATGGCCGTACGCAAAAAGTTTACGTGGTTGAGTTCGTCGGTAGCGATCTCGTCGGCATATGAGGCGATCTCGTCACTGTCGAACGCAATAGAGGTCGAGCCGTCGAAGCCTTCGGGCAAAATGATGTCAGCGTCGCCACCAACACCATCAAGCTCGGAGAGGCGGCCCACAGCAGCCAGGTAAAAGGCGGCCTCGAGGTACTCCAGGTTAAGTGCGAAGTTGAGGATAGCGGGGTCGAGGTTAGGCGCTTCCGGAGGGGGGGCGGGCGGGTCTACAACTGGGGGCGGATCGACGACAGGGTTGTTGTTGTCACAGGCAGCGAGGACAGCGCCAGCGCCCATAACACCGATGCCACCGAGTAGACGGCGACGGTCGAGCTTGTTCTTTAACAGCTTCTGGTAATCCATATCTCTGTTCCTTTCGTTCCCCGGTTCACGCACGTGTGCGCGACCCACGCCGAGGTGTTCGCGGGTTTATGTGGGCTTCCTCTTACTTATACCCGTTTTTCGGTGGGTTGGATGAAGATTGGAGTGCAATTGTACGAGGAATCACAGATTTTTGGTACCGATGTACTTTTGTGCTTTTAGTTTCTAAACTAAATTGACCAGTCCTTAAGGTGGCGCGCGTTTCAGCAAGGCAGGGCACACTTTCGGGTTTGAGGCCGCGCCGTCAGATAGTCTCAGCAGCTTGTTCATCCGAAAGCAGTGGATGTTGGGCTACCGTCAGCGCCGTTCAGCCTCGAGTTGTTCCGGCGCGCACCTTTTTGTCGGTTCGGGCTGCTGTGTGCTCCGACCCGTCGTGCTTTTCGCCGGGTACGTGTACCGAACGAATCTCGAGCCGTCAGCTTGGGCGCAGGCCGAACGCTCTCTGTTATACTGCTGGCGCAGGACAAAATTTTGGAGGTTGACGGATGAAGCGTCGGGATTTTCTTAAAAAAACCGGGGTCGTCGCGGCGAGCAGCGCATTTTCGCCGCTGATGTTTGCGAGCGCCCAGGGCAGTATCAGGCTCGAGATGGTCAGCTCGTTTCCCTCATCGTTAGACATCATCTACGGCGGTGGTGAGTCGGTGGCGCAGGCGCTGAGCGACCTGACCAACGGCGAGGTCGAGGTCACGGTCTATCCTGCGGGCGCGCAGGTAGGGGGGTTGGAGGTTTACGACGCCGTTTCTTCAGGTGCGTTCGCTATGGGTCACAGCGCGTCTTACTACTACACGGGCCGCGACCTGGCGCACGCCTTTTTTGCTGCCGTGCCCTTTGGTCTGACCGCGCAGCAGCACGACGCCTGGATTATCGCCGGGGGCGGGCAAGAGCTGTGGGACGAGATCAACGCCCGCGACAACCTGATCGCTTTTGCGGCGGGTAATACCGGAACGCAGATGGGCGGCTGGTTTCGCCGCGAGATCAACACCCCCGAAGACCTGCGCGGCCTGACCATGCGGATACCGGGGTTCGGCGGCGAGGTCATGTCGCGCGCCGGGGTCAACGTGCAAAACCTGCCGGGTGGTGAAATCTTTTTGGCGCTCGACACCGGAGTTATCGACGCGACCGAGTGGGTCGGTCCCTACGACGACGAAATCCTGGGCCTCAACCAGGCCGCGCCCTACTACTACAGCCCCGGCTGGCACGAACCGGGCGCGACGCTCTGCGTGTATATCAACTTGGACACCTTTAACGGCTTTCCGCCCGAGATTCAGCAGGCCGTACGGCTCGCGGCGAGCGCTGCCAACAAAACCATGTTGGCACGTTACGACGCCGCTAACGGCCCCGCCCTGCAACGCTTAACCGAATCCGGAACCGAACTGCGGAGCTTTTCGCCGGAGATTTTGAGCACGCTTGAGGGTCACATGGCGGACGTTCACACGGCCAATACCGAAGGCAACGAGTTTTACGCCCGCACGTTAGAGAGCTTTACGACCTTCCGCGACAGCGTGAGGGCGTGGCACAAACAGGGCGAGTACGCTTTTGAGAGCTTTACTTACGGTCAGGAAGAAGGGGGCTAGACCCCGCGCCCGCTAAATGAGGAAGCCTTCGCACCGAATATCGGGCGGAGGCTTCTCCTTTGGTAGAGCTTCCGTAAAGCTCTACACAACCAGGTTCTGCCGAGTTTTCAAGCTGAGCGCGGCGATATATTGCGCTAGAACGAAAGAAGCAGGAAGCGGGAAGTAAGCATCGAAAAGGTTGCGAAACGTCGGTACTTTGTGCGTAGCAAGAACTTAAGCACTTCTAACGGGCAACCTTTGGCAGAGCTTAAAACCGACTCGTTACCCCTTGTTGTTCGCCAGGGACGGCAACCAGTTGACGAGTTCGGGAAACAGCACCAGCAGCAGGAGCGCCAGCAGTTGTAAAAAGATAAACGGGACGATGCCCCGGTAGATGTGGTGCGACGCAATGCTCGGCGGCGCGACCCCCTTGAGGTAAAAAAGCGCAAAACCGAAGGGGGGCGTCAGAAATGACGTTTGCAAGTTCATGGCGACCAGGATGCCGAACCAGGCCATCATGTCTTGACCGAAATACTGCACGGCTATCGGCGCGACGAACGGCACGACGATAAACGAGATTTCAATAAAGTCGATAAAGAAACCCAGCAAAAAAATCACCAGCATAGTAAAAAACAAAAAGCCCCATTGTCCACCGGGTAGATTGAGCAAAAAGCTGTCGACGATGCGGTCGCCGCCGAGCGCGGTAAAAACCATGCTGAAGGTCGTTGCGCCGACCAGAATGATGAAGACCATGCTCGTCAAGATGACGGTCTGGCGCATGGCTTCGGTCAGGTTGCCGAGGTTCAGGCGGCGATTGAGGGCTGCGAGCAGCATCGCGCCGAGCGCGCCCATCGCTCCGGCTTCGGTGGGGGTGGCGAACCCGAAAAAGATGGTACCGAGCACCAGCAAGATCAGAAAAAGTGGTGGGACGAGGCTTTTAAGCACCTTGAGAAAGAGCGCCCCGCCGTGCAGGGTACGCGCTTCGGGCGGAAGTGCGGGCGCGTCCTGGGGGCGCGTATAGGCCACGAAGATAACGTACAAGATAAAAAGCCCGGAGAGCATCAGGCCGGGGATCAGCGCCCCCAAAAACAGGTTGCCGACCGGTACGCCGATCTGGTCGCCCAAGATAACCAGCACGATAGACGGCGGGATAATCTGACCGAGCGTACCCGACGAGGCGACCACGCCCGTAGCGAGCGTTTTGCTGTAGTTGTATTTGAGCATTACCGGCAGCGCGAGCACCCCGATGGTAACGACCGACGCTCCGACGACGCCGGTCGAGGCTGCTAGCAGCGCCCCCACCGCGACTACCGAGATAGCCAGCCCGCCCCGGAGCGTGCCGAAAAGTGCGCCCATCGTCTCGAGCAACTCTTCAGCCAAACCGGACTTTTCCAACATCACACCCATAAAGACAAAAAACGGCACGGCTACGAGCGTGTAGTTGTCCATGATGTTGCCGTAGATGCGGTTAGGCAAAATATTCAGGCGCGCAAGCGGAAACATCGGTTCCCACGGCAGCGCCAACCCCAGCGAAGGCAAAAAGTCGCTGCCGATTAGGGCAAACAGAACTGCGACGCCGCCCAGACTAAACGCGACCGGATAGCCGATCAAAAGCAGCACGATAGCGACGCCGAACATCCATAAGCTGAGGTACTCCATCAGCGCCCGTCCTCGTCTGGAGCCCGAACGGAGTGAACCTGAACGGTTTGGGGAAGCGGTAGCGGTTCAGCCGGAGCGCCTCCGTAGGCGACCGGATACCCGCATAAGAAACCCGTGCGTTTGATAATCTCGCTGATACCCTGCAAGATCAACATGCCAAAACCGATCAAAATCACTGTTTTGATGGGATAGACGGGAAAACCTCCGGCGTTGGGGTTGACCTCGCCCTGCTGCCACGAACGCCCGACGTAGCCCCAGCTCAAGTAAAGCCCGAGCGCGCAAAAAGGAAATAAAAAGATCAGCGTGCCGAAGATGTCGATCCACGCCCGCACCCGTTTGCTGGCACTGGCGTACAAGATATCGACGCGCACATGACCGTCTTGGTTAAACACATACGCTGCGCCGAGCAAAAAGATGAGGTTGAAAAGCTGCGTTTGCAGCGCGATGTATAGGGTTCCGCCGAGCGATACCCCGAGCGAGCGGCCCACGTACCGGGTGACGACGTTAAACGCCCCGATCAGCACCATCACCAGAACCAGCCAAAACATCACTCGGCCTACTGCGGTCGTAAGGGCGTCGATCCCACGCGAAACGCCCAGCAAAGCTTTCACAAAACGTACCTCCCCAAATCATCTATCCAAAACCTGCATAAGTATAACGACTCGCGCCGGTCGGGAGGCGGGATGTCCGGCGGGACGTACGTATCTGCTGAGGAGGGCTCGAGGACACGCGGGTTTGGAGGTGAGTAGAGCCTATCCCGTTGCTTGGCGGTTGGCCAGTAGACCAAAAAGACCAGTCGAGTAAAAGAGAGGTGTACGTAACTCACCTCACGCGCACTGCGGTTTGGCTTGACCGAAAGCTGAATCCTTAGAAGTCGGTCGTCAGCATTTCAGTAGTCAGTATCCAGGAGTTGTAACCCCTTCTGACTCCTGAATTCCGAGTACTGACCCCTTCAAAACTCAGCCTGTTGCTTTAGACCTCGCTCTGCGTAAGGCCATGACGAAACCGGTAGACCTATTGCTGCAAACGTCACGTCAACAAGCCCGAAACATGGCCTACACCCGGAGGCGGCTTAGGGGAGCGCGACAGCGACCGCGTAGCCTCAGTGCTTATGAAAACTCGTCCATAAGTGCGCCGAAACGCCCGCGAACTTCGGCGGCGCGCGCCGGATGTCCGCGCCGCTCCCAGAGGTCCGCGAGAACCTCCCAGGCGCTTTCGCTGTAGGGTTCGTGATCGGTGATGGCGCTATAAAAACGGGTGGCGGTTTCGTAGTGACCGCTTTCGGCAGCGTCTTCGGCGGCGCTGACGAGCAGCTCGAGGTGTGAGGCGTGCAGGTCCAGACGGATGTCCTCGGCCCAGGCGGAGTCCGTACCCAGTAAAAAGTCGGCGCGGTAGAGGTCGGTGGCTCGACCAAAGTCTGCGAGCGTACCGCCGCTACGAGCTTTGGCGGCGAGTGTGCGGTAGCGGTCGACGTCGTACTCGAGTTCATAGGCGCTATGAAGATAGTAGCGGCGGTTGGCGGACTGAATGATCTCGCCCCCGACCGCCTTACGCAGCCGGTAGAGCGTGGTGTGAAACGAACTGCTCGCTTTGGCTTCGGTTTTGCCGGGCCAGAGCGCCTCGGCGACCTCGAAAGTGGTCGCGCCGCCACGGTGCTCGAGCAGATAAAAAAACAGCTCGAGCGCCTTCGACGAGTCCCACTCGAGGCGTACATCACTCTTTTCGACGAGCGGCGCGCCGAAGCCGCCCACCCGCAACGTTCCTGCGGCAGGTTTGCGAATCTCGGCAAAACGGGCGATACGCCCCTCGACCGCGCCGATAAGCTCACGGCGGTCGAACGGTTTGGTGAGGTAATCGTCTGCGCCGAGCGCCATGCCCTGACGCATATGGGCGCGCTCGTTAAGCGCCGTCAGGAACAAAAAAGGAATCGCGCGAAACTGACTCATAGCGCGCACCGCCTCGCAAAACTCGAAACCGTCCATCCCCGGCATACTGATGTCTGAAATAATCACATCGGGATGAAGGCCGCTTTGCAGCTCGGCTAGAGCGCCCTGCGGCCTGTCGAAACTTAGGACGGCGAAGTCGGCGGCGGTGAGCGTCAGCTCGAGCAGTTTGCGAATACTGGGTTCATCGTCTACAGCTACGACCAATCGTCCGGCACCGGGTTTCACCGTGCTACCGACCGGTCGCGGCGTCATGGCCTCGGGTTTGGGTCTAGGCTCCACAGGGCCTCCTTAAACGCATTCTTAAGGGCGGCGGTGTCGTCTGCCATAAGACCGTTCACATTAAGCCTAGTAAGCCGCGTTACTTCCTCTGCGTTATTGACTGTCCAGGTGTTGAGCATTACCCCACGCCGCGCCGCCCAATCCGTCATCGCCCCGTCAACCGAACTAAAGTGTGGATGCAGCGCGTCCAGGTGGAGCGCGCGCACGAAAAAACGGGCGGCGCGCGCGCCACGGAGCCAGCGGGGAGCCTCCGGGCTGGTGAGGAGCGCGGCGCGAAGCTCGGGCGCGTAGAGGCGCAGGCGTGCGAGCGAGAGCGGGTTAAAGCTCGAGACCAGTACCCGGCCCGCCAGTCCGGACGTGCGAACGGCGGCAGCGGCGGCCCGCTCGAGCCCGCCCGTGCGCCAGCCGCGTGTTTTCAGCTCGAGGTTGAGGAGCTTGCCAGGATAGCTGCCTGCGAGTACGAAAAGGTCTTCCAGCGTCGCTATATCCGGGTCGGCAACCTTGAGTTCAGCGCAGGTCAGCGACGCCACGCCACGTCCGTCCGGCAGCGCGTAGTCGTGGTAAAGAACGATGTGTCCGTCGAGGGTGCGCTGAAGATCGGTCTCTATACCGTCCAGACCGGCGTCAAACGCCGCTCGAAACGCCGCCACGCTGTTTTCGGGCAGCCGGTCCTCGGCTGCCAGGCGTACGCCCCGGTGTCCGAGCAGCAACACCTTTTCGGGCACGGTACCCGGCACTGTCCGCGGTTTCCAGATAAGGAGCCACGCCCCCACGAGAGCTAGACCGAGGAATGTGGACCAAATGAACATGCGCTATACGGCAGAGCGTTCTGTGTTGGTTTCTGTACTGTTCTCCGGGTCTGTTTTTGAGTCGGCTCCCGCAATTGTGGAACTTTCAGTAAGGGTGTAGGTCGCCTCCTCGAGCACCGGATTGCTCAGAACTTGCTCGATAAGCCGTTCCAGCTGCGCTTCGACCGCCGCCCGTTCGCCGGTGAGGGTCAGCTCGATGTGTTTACCGATCCTTATGTCCGCTACATTGTTCATCCCTAGACGGTGAAGCGTCGTCTCGACCGCGCGCCCCTGCGGGTCCAAAATCGCGCGTTTGAGCAGCACCTTGACCTCAGCTCGATAGGTCGTGAGTTCAGTTTTGTCAGTCACAGGGTTCACAGCTCCTCCAGCACCCGCCGCGCGACCTCCCGGTAGGCGTCCTCGACGCCCCCCAGGTCGCGGCGAAAACGGTCTTTGTCCAGGCGTTCGCCACTTTTAGCGTCCCACAAGCGGCAGGTGTCGGGGCTGATCTCATCGGCCAGGACAATCTCGCCCGTGGTCAGACGACCGAACTCGAGCTTAAAGTCGATCAGCTTGAGCTGAACTTTTGCAAAATAAGCCGACAACAGCGCGCCGATATGCAGCGCCGACCCCCGCAGCGCGCTCAGGTCGTCCGCGCTTGCCAGTCCAAGCGCGAGCGCCGTGTCGTCGTTTAGGGGAGGGTCGCCCAACGCGTCGGATTTAAGGCACCACTCGAGCACGGTCGGCTCGAGCTTGACCCCTTCATCGACGCCGTAACGTTTGGCGAACGACCCGGCGGCGTAGGGGCGCACCACGACCTCCAAAGGGATGATGGTTACGGCCCGGACGAGCTGCTCACGTTCGCTCAGTCTTTTGACGAAGTGCGTCTTGACGCCCTCGCCTTCGAGCAGCGTAAAAAGCTTTGCTGAGACCGCATTGTTGACCGCGCCCTTGCCCGCGATCTGCCCGCGCTTTTGCGCGTTGAAGGCGGTGGCGTCGTCTTTATATTCGACGAGGTAAAGCTCGGGGTCACGAGTAGCGTAGACCTTTTTGGCTTTGCCCTCATAGCGTTGCTCGAGTTTTTCAGGAACCCCACTCACAACCCGACTATAGCAGGCTCGAGCCGGTGCAGGTTACGCCTTCAAAAAGCCAACCGTCAGCGGGAACGCTCCAATTTTTCTACCGCTTCATGCTTAGACCTCTCGAGTTGGGACCGCTGCTCCATATACCGTTTTGCCGCCTCGTCATTCACAACTTTGGTCGAGAAGCCGGGGGTTCCGGTGCTAAGCGAACCCGTCGGGCTGTCAAAGTCTGCCTGTGCTTGCACCTTGTTCGCTAGCCCATCATAGCGTGGAGAAAAGTCGGTCAAAACGTAGATGTCGCCGACGTCCAAGACGGGATTGTCGGGGGTGCCGGAATCGCTGCTAAAAGCTCCCCAGGCCAGCGGAAGATTATTTTCGTCTAATAAGAAGTAGCTCGACAGCGTGCTGATTCGCGCCGCACCCGTCCCCTCGTTTGCAACGGTAACGGAAAACGCCTCGTCTGAAACCGAATAGTTCTGCGGAATAATGCGTGCGGCGGGCACGTCAAAGTCATCATCACTTTCAAGCGTGGAGATAACGATGCTGTCGACAGAAGCGTAGAGAGCGGACGCGTCACCTTCCACCTCGATACCGAAGAAGTGCCCCGTTTCTCCGCCCCCCAAACAGGTGTCGGTATAGACCGCTTGACTTGCGCCGACACTACCACGGACGTAAGTAAGATCATTGGTAGTCAGCGTTTGGCCTGCACTATCCTTGAACTCCAGCCCGAAGGCCTTCACAAAGCACTCGAGACCGCTGCCCTTATTGGTGACAGCGATAAACCAGTAGAGCGTTTCAGTGTCGGCGCTGGTTCTCGTCACGTAGGCACTATCCAAACTAAAAGTGGTTTCGCCCTCCACACTCGCGCTTATCTCTCTGCGTAGCTCGCTGTTCGGCGTGGTACCGCTACCGAGCGCCGCGCCGGAGAGCACCGCCGAATTGTTCGCAGTAGCGCCGGGTCTGGGATGGGAGCCGGGACTGGGTTGGGGGTCGGGTTCGGCGCGGGCGGCGGGGTGGTTGGTCCTCCGCAAGCGGCGAGAACTAAGACGAGCGTGGTGGCAGCAGCGACGCGCAACTTCATAGTTGGAGCCTCCTAGTGGCTAAATCCCGAAACGACTGTAAACGTCATCAATATAGCGCAGATACCACGCCGGGTCGAAGGCTTCTTCTAGCTGCTCGGTGCTGAGTGAATTGTCAGGGTCGCGTGCCAACACCTCACGCAGATGCTCGCCCGATTCCCACGTCACCAAGCTGCACCGCTGCACCACCTCGTAGGCCGCTTCGCGCGTCATGCCGGTACCCAAAAGTTTGTGCAGTACCCGCTGCGAATAGATAAGGCCGTGAAGCATGTCAATATTCGCCAGCATCGCCTCCGGATAGACGATCAGCTCACCTACCACCCGCGTCAGGCGGCGGCAGGCGTAGCTCGCCAGCGTGGTGCTGTCGGGCAAGATCACGCGCTCGACGGCGGAGTGGGAGATGTCGCGCTCGTGCCAGAGGGCGACGTTCTCCAAAGCGGCTTGCAGGTTGCTGCGTAAAAGGCGCGCGATACCCGTCAGGTTTTCGCTGGCGATGGGATTTTTTTTGTGCGGCATGGATGAACTGCCGGTCTGACCCTTTGCAAAACCCTCCTGTGCTTCACGGACTTCGCTGCGCTGAAGATGACGAATCTCGAGCGCCACTCGCTCGAGCGTGGTCCCGAAAATAGCTAGGGCGCTCAGCATTTCGGCGTGACGGTCGCGGGCGACGGTCTGATTGGTGACCGGATCGGGGGTCAGCCCCAACGCTTCGGCGACCTGCGTTTCGATCTCAGGTGGTACGTGCGCGTAGGTTCCAACCGAGCCGGAGAGCATCAGCACCGAAACCGTCTCTCTGGCCCGCTCCAGCCGCACGATGTCACGCTGCAAAGCCGCGTAAAAATTTAGAAACTTGAGCCCGAAGGTCATCGGTTCGGCGTGAATCCCGTGGGTCCGACCGATGCAGGGCGTGTGCTTATACGTCACAGCTTTTTCTTTGAGCGTGTCAGAAAGGGCGTGCGCGTCGTGTAAAATAAGTGTGAGCGCCTCGCGTAAAACGAGGTTTTGCGCCGAATCGACTACATCGGTGCTGGTCAAACCCTGATGGATAAAGCGGGCGCTCTCGCCGAAACGCTCCGTGAGTGCGCGGGTGAAGGCCACAATGTCATGGCGGGTCTGGGTCTCCAGCTCGGCAACTCTTTTGGCAAACACGTCGTCGAGCGGCTTGGCGTCGGCTTTTTGCTGCAAGGTGTCGGCGATTCCGGCTGGCACGTCGTCCAACGTCTCCCAGGCGCGGGTGGCGGCGAGTTCGACGGTGAGCCATGTTTGGTAGCGGTGCGCTTCGCTCCAGAGGGCGGTCATTTCGGGGGTGCTGTAACGGTCGATCACAGGTTTTAATCTACCGCGTTTAACCTGCCGTATTAGGGGTGTGGCTGGCAGCGGGGAGCTTGGAGAGCACATCACAGAGGTCTTGAACTGCGGTCAACGCCTCCTCACACCCTCCTTTATAGGGCAAGCACAACGTAGGGTGTGGGCGGTTTGCAGCAGGGCCGCTATCCGTTGCTATCTGCGCTGCAACTACCTCGAGCAGCCTGCGAGACCCCAAACAGACCCCGGACAAAGGTGCAAGAAGACAGGGGTGATGAGAGCAACGTCAGGTCATCCGGTCCGAAATACGAGTCTAAACATACGGCTCTAAACATATGGACTATCGCAACAAAAAATCGAGAACCGGAGTACTGAAGGGGAGACTTTTGCGGTGCGTTAAGACGCCGGTTCCGCGTCCGGTTGGCAGAGCAGGGCAAACGCCCCGACGACCACGGGGTCGAACTGCCGCCCGGACTGCGCCTGAATCTCGGCGAGCGCGTCTTCGTGAGACCAAGCTTCTTTATAAGGTCTTTCCGAAATGAGGGCGTCGTACACGTCGCAAACGCTAAAAATGCGGGCGGTGAGGGGAATTTCCGACCCCGCCAGGCCGTGCGGGTAGCCCGCGCCGTCCCAGCGTTCGTGATGGTACAAGATGGTCTGAAGCGTCGCTTCGGGTAAAAACGGCAGCTGCGCCGCAACCCGGTGCCCCGCTTCGACGTGGCGGCGCATCACCACCCATTCTTCCGCTGAAAGCTTGCCGGGTTTGTGCAAAATCGCGTCGGGCGTCGTGACCTTGCCGAGGTCGTGCAGGTACGCGCCCCAACGCAGCGCCTCTTGAAGTTTGGCGCTCAGCTCGAGGGCTTCGCCGGTACGAACCGCCAAGTCGGTGACGCGGTCGGTATGGCCCTTGACCTCGGAGTCGCGGAATTCGACGGCGACGCCGAGCGCCTGAATCGCCGCTTCTTTGGCGCGCAGGGCGTTCTCTTTTTCGGCCACGGCGAGTTCCTCAGCGACTAGACGCGCTGCCAAAGACGCCAGCGTCGCGGCGACCGCGCCGAAAAGGTCGCACTCGCGCTGCTCCCAGCGGTGCGTTTCAAAGGTGTGCATCAAAAATGCCCCTTGCAAGACGCCATGTCGATCTTTGACGGGCGCGGCGGCGAGGCTGGCGACGCCTAGTTCGGGAAACCCGGCGGTTTCAGGGGCGGCGTGCGTGTCGTCGAAAAAAAGCGGAGCGGTTCCGCCTAAAAGAGCCCGCATCAGCGGCGTGTCGGCGGGCAGGCCGTGACCGAGAACAGCCTCCATCACCGGACCTTGCGGCATCTCGCCCGATGCCGACCGCGCCCGAAACATCCCGTCACTGACCTGAAAATACGCGGAACCTGCCGCCGCCGTAAAATCGACGAGCGATTGCAGAGCGGGCATCACGGCGCTGGGAATATCGGGCGCGGAGAGTGCGAGCTGGGTCAGCTCGACGACGAGTTGGGCACGCCCTTCAGGGCGAAGCGTTGGGGTGCGCTGTACAGAGTTATGACTCGAGGTAGGTGCAGATTGGATCATTAAGTTCCCCTTACACCCCATAGATTAAAAGAAGGTCTCTTACAAATTTCTTACGCCAAATCTTTCGCGCCAAATCTCTTACAACGGACACGCGTCCCGGCTGCCCGACCGCGCCCGCTACGCTGCGAAAAACGTTGTACTGTAAAGAAGGCCAGCGCAGTACAGAAATCGGTGTTCGGTACTGATACAACGAAATACTGCCTCTTGTGTCTGCAAATCCCAGACCACAGCTCGAGCCGATCACTCTTAAAGTGCGTGTTGGCGCGTGTTCTTCAGGCTGAGCGTGATGCAGGCCAGATGATACCTGCGCTAAGCCGGTACGGTATCTGCTGGAATTACCACTTTATTCCCGCGAGGCGTTTTGTAGGGCGTTTTTGCGATATCTTGGCAGTCCCGTAAGCCGCAAAAGCCGTTCGGGATGGTAGAATAGTCTGTTTGCAGGGCGTTTAGCGGGGTGTGCTCGAGGGGGGCATTCGGGCGCTGCTGCCGGGAGGTTTTTTTGAACGAAGGACATGTGGTACCCGTCGTCATTACCGACGAGATTAAAACCAGTTTTATCAACTACGCGATGTCGGTTATTGTCGACCGCGCCCTGCCCGACGTACGCGACGGCCTCAAGCCGGTTCAGCGCCGCATCTTGTACGCGATGCAGCAAGAAGGCTTGTTCAGCAACCGCAAATACTCCAAGTCGGCGGGGGTCGTCGGTGAGGTTATTAAAAAGTATCACCCGCACGGCGACGCCTCGATCTACGACGCGATGGTCCGGATGGCGCAAGACTGGTCGCTGCGTTACCAGCTCGTCGACGGTCAGGGCAATTTCGGCTCGATAGACGGCGACCCGGCGGCGGCCTACCGCTACACCGAGGCGCGCATGACGCCGATTGCCGAGACCATCTTGACCGACATCGATAAAGAGACGGTCGACTTCAAAGAAAACTTCGACGGTCAGACTACGGAACCTGAATTTCTGCCCTCGGCAGTTCCCAACCTGCTCGTCAACGGCGCGTCGGGGATCGCGGTCGGGATGGCGACGAACATCCCGCCGCACAACCTGGGCGAGATCATCGACGGGCTGCTGGCCCTGATCGACGACCCGGAGATCACCCTGGACGGGCTGATGAAACACATTCAGGGACCGGACTTTCCGACCGGCGGCGTAATGACCCGTTCCGGCATCCGTCAGGCGTTCGAGACCGGGCGCGGCGGCATCCGGGTACGCGCCAAGGTGCGGTTTGAAGAGCGTAACAACCGGCACTCGATTGTCGTGACCGAAATCCCCTATCAGGTCAATAAGACCTCGCTGATTCAGACCGCCGCCGGACTGGTGCGTACCAAACGCATCGAAGACATCGCCACTATGCGCGACGAGTCCGACCGGCAGGGGATGCGGATCGTGTTTGAGCTTAAACGCGGCGCACACCCCGAACTGGTCTTGAATCAGCTTTACAAATATACGCAGCTGCAAAGCACGTTTAGCGTCAACAACCTGGCGATTGTCGACCGGTCGCCCAAGGTGCTGCCGCTCAAAGACACGCTGGCACACTTTTTAGACCACCGCGCCAATGTGATTCGCCGCCGCACCACCTTTGAGCTACGCAAGGCGCGCGAGCGGGCGCACATTTTAGAAGGCTACCTGATCGCGCTCGACCGCCTCGACGCGGTGATCGCGCTGATTCGCGCGTCGTCCGACGGACCGACGGCGCGTGACGGTCTCGTCACTGAGTTCGGTTTGTCCGACGTGCAGGCGCAAGCAGTTTTGGATATGCGTTTGCAACGGCTTACAGGTTTGGAGCGCGAAAGGTTGCAGGGCGAGTACCGCGGGCTGCAAGAGGAGATCGGACGGTTGCAGAGCATTTTGGGCGACGCCGACGAACTTCGCGCGGTGATCAAACGCGAGTTGCGTGAGGTCAAGAAGAACTACGCCGACCCGCGCCGCACCCAGATTACCGACCACGAGGGTGACATCTCTAAAGAGGACCTGATCCCTGAAGAAAACATGGTCGTAACGCTGACCCGGGGTGGGTACTTAAAACGCACTGCGCTGACGAGCTACCGGGCGCAGGCGCGGGGTGGGCGCGGCGCAACCGCGCAAAAGGCCAAAGAGGACGACATCAACTCGATGCTGATCGTCGGCAATACCCACGACTATCTGCTGTTCTTTACCAACCGGGGCCGCGTCTACCGTGAAAAAATCTACGACTTGCCCGAAGCTGAGCGGGCCGCGCGCGGCAACCACTTAAGCAACATCTTGCCGCTCGCTGAAGACGAAGAGGTCGCTACGGTGCTCTCCGTCCGCAATTTCGACTCGGAAGGTTACTTAATCTTTGCCACCCGGCAGGGAATGATCAAAAAGACCACGTTGCGCGAGTACGGCAACCTCAACGCCTCGGGACTCATCGCCATCAACCTGATGGACGGCGACGAGCTCATCTCGGTACGGCACGGTTGGGACGGCGCGCACGTGGTTCTGGCGACGCAGGGCGGTCAAGCCATCCGCTTCGCGGAAGCTGACACCCGCGAGATGGGGCGGGCGACGCAGGGCGTGCGCGGGATCAAGCTCAAAAAGGGCGACATCGTGGTGAGTTTGTCGGTGATCGCTGAAACGCACTTGGAGGACGCCGAACTTCTCGCTGTAACCGAAGCAGGTTTTGGCAAACGAACGCTGCTTAAAGAGTATCCGGTGCAAGGGCGCGGGGGTCAGGGCGTGGTCACGCTTAAAGTTACCTCTAAAACCGGCAACCTGGTCTCGCTGGGCAATGTGCGTGGCGACGAAGAGTTGTTGGTGCTCTCCGAAGGCGGCGTGCTGATCCGGACCCGGGTCGGCGAAATCAGCCGTTACGGGCGTTCGTCGCAGGGCGTGACGATTATGCGGCTCGGCGAGGGCGACCGGGTGGTCTCGGTGATGGTGATGCTCGCCGAAGAGACTTTAGAGCAAGTTGTAAAAGAGGGAGACAACGCGCTTATAGCCTGAGCGTCGGGGGCCAAACACACTACCAAATACATCGGGAGTCCAGCGGACGCGCTAGAAGCGCGTCCGCTGCTGTTTGGTCGCCCCACCGCTTGCGTTTACGAGGTGTGGCAATTTATACTTTGTAAAACGCTTTTTAGTTGTGTCGTCAGAGAAATGTCAACGTTATACACCGCGCGATCACCCGTCACCAGCTTTTGGACGGGGAGTAGGGGACGTTTTTTCTGATGCGGAGCCTGGGGGGGCATAAAAAGCGCACAGGCCAAGGAGGCGTCATGCTCATCGGACAGGCTACACTCAAATCGGCTGCGTTTTGCCCTCGCCTTACTCTGCTGATTGCGGACTTTCGGAGAGCCGGGTACACGGTCTGGCTCGAGGGTACAGACCTCCGTTTCGACCGTGCAGACCAGGCGTTCGCCCAAACGGACGACCTGAACGACCTGATGATGCGTTACCGCGACATCATCGACTGGGGGCCGACGATGCTCGCCGAGGCCGCGTCCGCCCCGACAACTACCCCGCCGCGCTGGTTACAACGTCTTTCGGGGCGTAGCGTGGGCGTCAAACCTGGTTAGGGTTGGTTCGGTCCGGGTATGAGGTCTTTTGCAGGATGAGAGGCAGAATTCAGAACATAGAAGTCAGAATGTAAAGCCGCAGCTCTCAGCCTATTTCTATCGGCACTGACGTCTTATGCCCCCTTCTGCATTCTCCCTTCGTTCAGCGTTCAAAATCCAAAACCGAATGCTGCCCGATCAAAATACTAGCCAACCTAAACGTTCCAGCCCCCGGCAACCTCGAGCGTTACCCCAGTGACGTACGAGGCCTCTTCCGACACCAGATAGAGCGCCGCGCCGGTAAGCTCTGAAAGTTTGCCGGTACGCCCCAGCGGAATCCTGTCTAGGGGCTTGGTCACGCTATTTTCCATGATGCCGGGGCTGATGACGTTGACGGTTACGCCGTCCTCCGCACAGGTCAGAGCGAGCGCCTTGCTGTACAAGATCACCCCGGTTTTGGCGATGCTGTAGGGCGCGATCTTGGGCCGCGCCTTGAGCGTTTCCGCGCCCGCGTAACCGAGGTTGATCACGCGCCCCCACCCCGCACGTTGCATCAGTGGAAGGGCGACCCGGCACACATAAAAGGTGCTGTGCAAATTCGACGCGAACAGCTCGAGCCAGGTTTCTACGCCCACGTCCGCCAGCGGGCCGTAGTGGTAGTTGCCGACGTTGTTGATCACTACGTCCGGTCCGCCCATCGTCTCGTGTACGGCGCGCACCAGGCGTTCGGCTTCACCGGCGTCCGTCACATCGGCCTGAAAGGTCTCGGCGCGAACCCCTGCGGCGCGGGCTTGGGCGGCAGTGTCTTCGGCGGCGGCGCGGCTCGAGCGGTAATGGACCGCCACGTCGTACCCGGCTCCGGCGAAGGCGAGCACGAGCGCCCGACCGATACCTTTAGCTGAGCCGGTTACGAGAGCTACAAGCACGTCAGCCCCTCCAGCGCCTTATGCCCCAGATAAAACTGGACCAGCGCGCGGGTCGGGGTGTTGAGCGGCATGGTGAGCGCGTCCCCCGGCGAAACCCAGACGTGCGCCTGCGCCTCACTGTTCAGGGTAACGGTCGTGCCGTCAGTCAGGGCGACGAAGTTCAGCAAGATAAAGTGAGCGTCCAGGTAAAACTCCGGGCTCCGCACCGCCTCTTGCACCGGTCCCCAATAGATGCTGCCCAGGGTCAAACTGGTTTCCTCGAGAAACTCGCGCTGCAAGGCAGCTTTTAGCGTCTCACCGTATTCGACCTTGCCCCCGGGAACGCCCCAGGTGCCTCGCCACTTATGCGTTTTCACCAGCAGCACGCGCCCGTCCGGTGAGACCGCCAGCGCGCCGACGGTCGTCAGGGGTTTTTGTACGGTTTCAGACTCTGTCATGCGCCCAGCATACGCACGTCTGTGCTGTCACCGAAAGCGCTCGGGTATCGCAGAGATGGTAGCGGCAGTTGTGGCGGCACAGGTAGCGGCGTTTTGCCGACTCCGGTTATTTGCGGTAAGCTGGCAAAACAACGCAGTTGGTGCGACAGGAGAAGGTTTTGCAGGTAGAGACCGGTTCGATAACGACAGCTGACGGCTTGACCCTGTTTACCCGCAGCTACTTGCCGGACGCCGAGGCGCGCGCGGCGGTAATTGTGTCGCATGGTTATGCCGAGCATTCGGGGCGCTACGAGACGTTCGCCGAGATGCTGGTAGAGGGCGGTTACGCGGTTTACACGTTCGACCATCGGGGGCATGGGCAGAGCGAAGCTCACGGCGGCGCTCGCGCGAGCATCCGGGTTTTCGACGAGTATATAGATGACCTCGCGCGTTTTATCGACCTGGTACGCGAAACACGCCCCCACCCGCCCCGATTTTTGTTCGGGCACAGTATGGGCGCGCTTATCGCGCTGCACCTGGTGCTCGAGCATCCTGAAAAGGTCGAGGGTCTGGTGCTCACCGGCGCGTATCTGGAAAATGCGGTCAAAACGCTGCCGCTCCTGCTGCGCGCTGCCAAAACCGTAAGCCGCCTCGCGCCCGACTTGCCGGTGCAGCGTTTAGATACCGGCGCGCTCGCCCGCGACGAGGCAGTCGTGCAGGCGTACCGAAACGATCCGCTGGTCTACCACGGCAAGGTTCGGGCGCGGCTGGGCTACGAACTGCTCCGTTCGGGGCCGTATGTACTCGAGCGGGCCGCGAGTATCGAGGTGCCGGTGTTGTTGCAGCACGGCGGCGCGGACCGGATGGCGTCGCCTACCGGAATACAGGCGGTTTTTGCGGCGCTGGGCTCGAGCGACAAAAACCTCAAGCTCTACGACGGGGCGTATCACGAAATCTTGAACGATTACGGCAAAGAGCAGGTACTCGCCGATATGCTCGAGTGGTTGGGGGCTAGGGCCTAGGGCAGCGACGCAAAAAAACGCATCACCGCCGCCCCGGTCGCGGCGGGCCAGTTGTGCGGGTAGTAGCGTCCGCCGTAGCTATAACTCTGGGTGTGCGGGCACCAGAGCACCGGATTGGCAACTCCCGCCGCGCCGTAGCGTTCGCAGTTGAGGCCGCGCGGTTCAGTCTGGGTCGGAGGGCCGTCGAGCCCGTTTTGATCTAGGTACTGGTCTCTCGCCGAGACGCCGTAACTGAACGCCACCAGCCTGTCGTCCGGATGGTGCAAGACCATCGCCGCCACCACGCCCTGACACGCTCCTGACGCTGGCCCCCCACCGAGGCTGGCGACAGCCCGCAGCACCCCGGCCCGGTGACACCCGAGCGCGTTGACGAACGACCCGCCGAGCGAATGGCCTACCGCGTAGACGTGCTCCGTGTCGATACAGTAAGCTTCGCCGAGCTGTCCCAGCAGCGCGTCGAAAAAAGCAAAGTCGCGTAGCGCGTCCGGAGCGTTGTCCGCGTCCCACCAGCCGAAGGTACCGTCAGGTTGCGTCAGGGCGACCGGATAGACCAAGATTGCCCTGCCGAGTGTGCCTGGAATGTGGGGCTCGAGGTCATAATAGCTTCTCACCTCGTCGGCGGGGCTTGTACGCCCGTGAAAGGCGAAAACGAGTGCGTGCGGGGTGTCGGCGTCGTAGGAATCTGGGAGCGCCAGGATAAAGCTGCGTGTTTGTCCCCCCACCTCTACGGTGTTTAGAACGTCCGGCAGCGCGGCCCCGCAACCGACCGAAGGCGCGGCCTGAACGTTTCCGAAAGCGGCCCCTAAACTGAGACTACCGAGAGTCACAAAAAACCGTACAAAAGATTTCATGATCTTAGCTTAAGCGCGTGAAATGAAAAGCCTCCGGCAATGACCTGAAAATCTGCCCACCACGCTTTCACAAAGCTTCTGCGTCCGAACCGGATTCTGCCCGCTCACCTGAACCCGTAAGCCACTCGCCACTTGCTACTAGCCACCATCTGCCACAAAACCCGACAAGGGGCCGAAAACTCGTAAACTGACCCTATGGCTAAAGACACCAAACAGCGCAAAGCCGCCGCCCGCGCCGCCGTCGACGCCCGCCGCCTCACCCCCGGCAAGGTCGCTCGGCTCGTCCTCAAAACACTTACTTTTGCCCTACTCGTATCGCTCCTCATTACCCTGCTGGGCGCTCTGGGTGTGACGGGTCTTCAAAATCGCTGGTTATTGCAGCTCGCGCTGGCAGTGCCAATCTATATAGTCGCCTATCCCTTTTTGATGAGCGAGTTTCGCCCCAAGAACAGCCCCAGATACGGCGGAAGCTCTAAAAGCTCCAAACGTTCAGGGCGCTAAGGTGGCGCTGACCCACGCCGACGCCGAGCGGCTAGCCGTCACCGCCGCGCCGCCCCGGAGTCTGTACCAGCAGATTCGGCGGGCGCGGCTGTGGTTGCCGCTGGCGATTGTCGGGGTGGTGCTGACGCAGCAACTCGTAGTCGCCGAGCTGGGCGGGCCGCGCTCGCAGTTTTGGGCTGAACTGCTCTTTTACAGCCTGCTGGGTCCGGCGGTCACGTTTGCCACGCTGAACTGGATCGCCGCTGAGGTACGCCGCCGTGAAGGGGCGCAGGCCGAACTGCGCGAGCTCTACCACGCGCTGAGCCGTTCGCACGCGCTGCTCGGCAAAATCCAGCGCGTGACCGAACAGTTCGCTTCGGCCGCCGACTTAAACGCGGTGCTGGGCGTCGCGGGGGAAGGGCTGACGACCGTTACCGGCGCGGAAGGTACGACGATCTTGCTAGGTGGGCGCGGTCTCCGGGTTACGCATACGCACGGGGCGCAACCGGGCTTGCAACCCGCAGCCCTTCGTCACGAGGCGCTTCGGCGCGGCGAACGGCCCGCTGAACAGGTGGGGGAAAAGTGGGCTCTTTCGTTTCCGCTGCTCTGGGGGGGGCAGCTCGAGGGCAGCGTTCACAGCTACTTCAGCGCGCCCCCCGGACCCGACGAACGCGAAAGCTTCGCCATCTTATCCGGTGAGTTTTCCGCCGCTGCCGAGGCGAGCCGCAGCCGCAGCCGCGACCTGCTGACGCTTTTCGAAGCCGACCGCAGCATCCGCGCGGAAGGTAATTTGGAAAAACTCCTGGAGAAACTGCTGACTCAGATGATGCAGCGCGCCGACGCCACCGTGGGCGGCGTCTACCTCGCCGATGAAGACGGCTTGTTACAGCTGCGCGCCGCCCACGGCGTCAGCGAACCGCCGGGAGTGAATAGGCCTTCAGGAAGGGTAGCCACGCCGAGTACGCTCAGACCGGGTGAGGGCTTCGTCGGGCAGTCGACCGAGGCGCGCGTGGTTCACCTGCTGACTGTGGGCGAACAGCAGGGGCCGGTGCTGGCGGCAGCAAAAAGCGCCGTCAGCCTGCCGCTCTGGAGTAAAGACGAACTTTTGGGTGAGGTCGTGCTCGCCCATCCGGACGCGGCGCACTTTAGCGAGGCGAACCTGCCTTTTCTCAACTTGCTGGCGGGACAGGTGAGTTTGGCGGTGCGTAACGCCCGCGCGTACTTGCAGTCCGAAGAGCTGGCGATTGCCGAGGAGCGCGCCCGCATCGCCCGTGAGATTCACGACGGGGTGGCGCAGGCGCTCGCCTTTAGCGCGCTCAAGCTCGACCTGGTGGCGCGGCTCGTGGGGAGCGGGGAGGGCACGCCGCAGCTCGAGCAGGCCACCACCGAACTGCGGCTCGCGCAGACGACCATCCGCGAGAGCATCCGTGAGGTGCGGCGTTCGATCTTCGCGCTCCGGCCTATCGACCTCGAGCGCCACGGTTTTACCGAAACCATCCGCCGCTACTGCTCGGACTTCGAGGAGCAAAACGACCTCAGCGTCGCGCTCGCTGTCGACGGCGCGCCGCAGCTGAGCGCCAAATCCGAAGCGGTGCTCTTCCGCATCTTTCAAGAATCGATGAACAACGCCGCCAAACACGCGCACGCCCGCCACGTCTCGGTAAGCGTCGGGCGGGCGGGCGAGTGCGGGTTCATCGAAGTGCAGGACGACGGTCGGGGTTTCGACCCGGTACACGTCTCCGACCGGGTAACGAGCGCGGGCGGCCTCGGTCTCAGGCAGATGCGCGAGCGGGTACAGGCGCGCGGCGGACAGTTCGAGGCGACCTCACAACCGGGCGCTGGCACCCGCGTCTACGCCTCAGTTCCTGAATAAACTGTTTTCAGATACGTTCTTAACTGGGTGCAGGAGGTGGGCCGAACGGCGCTAGGTTCTGTTGTATTTGTTCTCCGTTGGATAGCAGGTATCATCTGGTTTGCGCCACGCTCAGTCAGAGAAGCATAGTCTAGCACGTACTTCAAAAGATGATATCTGCGGCGAACCGGGGTAGTGCATATTGGAATTGCCAGAAGCTGTTCTCCCTGTGCCACAAGCAAGTGGCTTGTGGCATGTAGCTTGTAGGTTCGTGTCTACGCGCCACTTGCCCTTTCCAGTAAGGACAAAAACTGGATTAGACTGCTTGAAAAGTCCACAGAATCTAGTGCTGAAGCACCGCCTCCTCAAACCGGGTAAACGGTTCCAAACGGTCCTGCAAAACCGAGCGCACAGACTCCGGAAAGCGCCTCAGCTGTCCGCGCGCGTCGCGGGGAAAGTCGTCGGCGTAAAGCTCGACGAGCGAGATACCCTGCTCGAGGAGCACATCACGTTTGCGTTGTCCGTAGCGGTAATCGCTGAGCGCGGAGGGGTTGGGGACGCCGAAACCAAGGCGCGCAGCTTCGTAAGACCCCTCATGGTAGTCGATCACGAGGTTTAGGCGCTTGTAAAAAGCGGCGACCGGAAGCGGTTTACCTCTGTCTCCAACCAAAAAGGGAAACCGGTAGTCTCTAAACGAGGTCTCCTCGAGGTAAAGGTCGCAGAGGTTTAGAACGTAGCTGGCGTCGGTTTTGAGCATACGCTCAGGATAGGGCGCAAGGTACCTAAACTGTGGTTAAATTCGCGCTCTTGGCTCAAAAAGTGAAAAGTTCGTCATTTCGCTGAGCCTGAAGCGGTGCTCTTCCCCACTTTTCAAGGAGCAATGATATATTTACAGAAAAGCTTCGGGCAAATGCACGAACAGGCATAGGTGCTCAAGCGATCTCCTCCAGTTCATCCTAAACTCGGCTCCGAAACGTGCCCCTCTGTGTCGGTAATTGGATGGCTGTAGCTATTCTGCCTCGGTAAGCGACTCTAAGCACGTCCGCAGAATAGAACGGATTATCTCCGGAGCGCGCTTGACTGTCAGTTTGTCAGGCTTATCAAAAAAATCTACGGCTTCTGTATGTTGTCGCTCATGATACTCAATTACTAGTTTCAGCCCAGGATAGTAGGAATCTACTGGAAGCTTTGTGCCAGTATCACCGACTAGAAAAGGAAATCTGTACTCCCTGAGAAAAGCTTGAGCCAAAATGTCATCACAGAAATCTAGGATGTAATTAGCGTCTTAGTGGGGCATATTTGCATATTAGGATTTATCTTGGCTAGCAGTTATAAAAAATGCATCATGCGACCGCAGAAAGAGAGGTCCAAGTATGCTTGAACCTCTCGACAAATATGGTCAAGAAGTTACTTGCGGTTACGCCGGTACGACTCGCCGAAACGCTTCTGAAACTTCTCGACGCGGCCTTCGGTGTCGATAAACCGCTGCTGACCGGTATAAAAGGGATGATTGCCCGACCACACATCGACGCGTAGCTCGGGTTTGGTGCTGTAGGTTTCCATAACCACTTCGCCGTCACAAAAAACCTTGCAGGGCACCATCTTGGGATGAATATCTTTTTTCACGTTTCTCCTTAACTGCACGGTCGTCGTCGTGCAAACGAATTATTCTAGCAGAAACGCGGTGCGTGCGGGTAGCGGGAGCGTGCCGGAATTACCTTCTGGTTGCGCTAAAGGGGCCGGTGAGGGGCGCTCCGACGGGCGCGTAGATATTGATCGTACCTTCCATCGTGTCGCTGACGACGTTCGCGTCTATTGTCACGGTGGTCGCCGGAATGTCGGCGCTCAGGAGAAGGCGTGTGCCCGAGACGGTCCCGGTGACGGGTAGGGGCAGAACATCGACAGATACCGAGCCGCGAACAGCGGTTCCGGTTTGCGCCAGTTCCAAAACGACGGGGGTATCCGTTTCTGCGATGCGAACGTCCCAGACGCCGACGTAAGCGGCGTCTGGGACTTTATCCTCCGGTTCGGCTTGTTCACCGCAAGCGGTCAGAACGAGTGCGAGCAGAAGTGTGAGCGGAAAACCGTAGCGGTAACGCATAAAAAAACCTCCAGATTCGTACCTGATATTTGCGCCTGGTGGTCGCACCTGGCAAACAGGGTAGTTCGGGTCAGGGTAATCTGGAAGCTTGTGAGAGAGTCGTTCGGAGGGCCTTGCCGCTACAGCTCGAGGACGCCGTGCTCGTCGCTTTTGTAGCTTCCGCTACCCAGCGCCGATTTGACCATCCCGACGAGCTGGCTCATCTTGCTCGAGGTGTCGTCCCAGTATTCAGCCCTCGAGACGCGTACTCGTAGGAGCGCCAAGTGGGGGTCGTCGATGCCGCCCTTGAACCACGCTTTTAACATCGGGCTCCACAGCTCTTCGATTTTGCTGCGGTCCTTGACGAGTTCGGCGGTGCCTGAAACCGAAACGTAAAGGCTATCTTTAGGTTCGGCGTAATTCAGGCTGACCTGATGCTCTTGTGAAATCTCCTCGACCTTGCCCGAATCGTCGGCGGTAAAAAACCACAACTCGCCGCCGAACTCGGCCTGCTGCGTATACATCGGGCGGCTTCGCAGACTGCCGTCTTCGTCGGCGGTCGTCATCATCGCAACGCGTACGTCTTCGATCTTTTCCCAGAGGTTTTTGTACTCGGTGAGGTTTGCCTGGTTGGTACTCATGACTCCGTTATAACGTGCGGCTTCGGGAAGCTACTGCAAGCTGGACTCGAGTCGCGCACGTTACGCTAAACCCTGATGCTCGCGTACCTGCCGTTTGAGCCGACCCATAATCGCCGTCATGCCGCGCAGACGCAGAGGCGAGATGACCTCGCCGAGCTTCAGGTCTTCGTAGAAGTTGTCGGGCGTCGAGAGCACCTCGTCGGGGCTAAGGCCGTTTAGACCTTCGGACAACACTCCGGCGAACCCGCGCGTGGTGGGCGCTTCGGGAGGCGCGTCGAAAAAGAACTGCACGCGCTCGTCCTCTATTTCGGTGGCGATAAAAAAGGGCGTCTGGCATTCGTGAACGCGCTCGAGTTCACCCTGCGCGAAGCCTTCAGGTAGCGGCGGGACTTTCTTGGAGTACTCGAGCAGCAGTTGCAAGCGCAGCTGTTTGGGGGCGTGTTGGAAAGTATCGACAATCGTTTGTAATTTATCCGGAACCATGCCCTCACTATAAAACCGCCTGCGCGTTCGCCCCGTACCGTGCGCGGCACAACCCTAATCGAAGCTGGCCTAATTAAAGCTGGCTTCAAGAATGTTTCAAACTCTCGCCCAAAAGCGGTCTGAAGGTCGCGCCGGGTGGGTGTTCGGGTGGGTGCTATTGTGCTCGGTATGTACCCGGACACTCTCCCCATTGCTCCAAAACCCCCCGTAGACGCCGATGTGCGCGTTCCCGGTTCCAAAAGCCTGACCAACCGGGCGCTCGTGGTTGCGGCGCTCGCGCGCGGCGTGTCGGTCCTCGAGGGTTGCTTGGTCGCTGAAGACAGTCTGGTGATGCTGGCGGCGCTCGGCGAACTGGGGTTCGAGGTCACGCGTGCGGGCACCACCGTAACGGTTCACGGTCAGGGGGGTCGGATTCCCGCCGAGGCCGCGCAGCTCGACCTGCGGCTTTCAGGCACCTCGATTCGTTTTTTGACGGCGCTCGTCTCGCTCGGGCAGGGGCGTTTCGTGCTGGACGGAAACGAGCGGATGCGTGAACGCCCGATTCAAGACCTTTTGAGCGCGCTTTCGGCGCTTGGCGGAGACGCGCAAACGCAGTTCGAGACGGGATGTCCGCCCGTCGTCGTCTCCGCTTCGGGGCTGGGCGGCGGCGCGGCGGCGGTCGCCGGAAACAGTTCGTCGCAATATCTGTCGGCGCTGCTGCTGGCGGCTCCCTACGCCCGGACGCCGGTCACGCTCACCGTAACGGGCGAGTTGCAATCAAAACCGTTTATCGACATGACGCTGAAGCTGATGGCGGATTTCGGCGTCGTCGTGGAGCGAGACGGTTGCGCCCGCTTTTCCGTACCGACGGGGGTTTACACCGCGCGTTCTTACAGCGTCGAGGGGGACGCGATGGCGGCGGGCTACCTGTGGGCGGCGGCGGCGATTACCGGCGGACGGGTACGGGTCGAAAATGTCGGGTCGGCCTCGGTGCAGGGCGACCGGCGGCTCGCCGACGTGCTCGCGCAGATGGGTTGCGCCGTGACCTGGACGGACGTAAGCTGTGAAGTCGCGGCTCCCGCAGGCGGGCTTCGCGGCGGCACCTTCGACCTCAACGACATGAGCGATCAGGCGCAGACGCTCGCGGTGGTGGCGCTTTTCGCCGACCGCCCGACTCGTATCGAAAACATCTGGAACCTGCGGATCAAAGAGACCGACCGTCTGGGCGCGCTCCGCACCGAACTCACCAGGCTCGGCGCGCAGGTCGAGGAGGGACACGACTTTTTGGTCGTCCATCCGCTCAGCAAAACGCGTCCCGCAGAGACCGACACCCATACTGATACCTATATCGAAACTTATGGCGACCACCGGATGGCGATGGCGTTCGCGCTCGCGGGGCTAAGGCTGCCCGGTGTGGTGATCCGCGACCCGGCGTGCGTCGGCAAAACCTTTCCAGATTTTTTTGAGGTGCTCGCGTCTTTGTAGGCGACCCTGTGAGGGGCCACGTTGCCGAGTCCAAGCGGAACGCCACGCTAAAACCAACGCCGTGGCGTACCTAGCCCGACGCCGTGACATGATGGGGCGTGTGAGTGACGGTGCAGCGCAACGTGTGATTACTCTGGACGGACCGGCGGCCTCGGGCAAATCGAGTGTGGCGCGGCTTGTCGCCGAGGCGCTCGGCGTACCGTACGTCTCGAGTGGCCTGCTGTACCGCGCCGCAACCTATCTGGCGCAGCAGTGTGGCGTGAATTTGCACGATGAAGCGGCGCTGATGACACTTTTAGATACGTCGCAGGTAAGGCTCGAGGCTGCTGTCGGCCTGCCCAACCGGGTACGGGCGGGTGGCGTCGTCTTGGAGGCGCTTCATACCGATGTAGTAGACGCGGGCGTCTCGGCGGTCGCGGGGCATCCAAGGGTGCGGGCCTGGGTTGATGCTCGGCTGCGCGACCTGGGGGGCGTGTTCGTGGTCGAGGGGCGCGATATGGGGACCGCTGTTTTTCCCGGCGCGGCTCACAAGTTTTACCTGAGCGCCCCGGCCGAGGTGCGCGCCACGCGCCGCGTTGGTGAACGCGCCGCCGATCTGGAGGCCGTTACCGAGGCGATTCGGCGGCGCGACGCCCGTGACGCCGCGCAACTTCGCCCCGCCGCCGACGCCACGCACCTCGACACCCGCGACCTGACGCTGCTCGAGGTCGTGGCACGGGTGCTTCAGGGGGTCGGCTGATGCGCGACCTGCTCTACCGAGACAGCCGCGTCTTTCGGCTCGCCGCCCGCGACCTGAGGCGGGTGATCGTCACCAGCAGCCGCTACAAACCGCAGGCGCACCCGCTCGTCACGGAGACGGCGGCGGCGCTCCGCGCGCTAGGCGTAGACGTGCTCGAGGACGCTGAAGGCACCCTCGCGCTCGCCGCTGAAGACGCCGACCTGGTAATCTGTCTGGGGGGTGACGGGACGCTTCTATCGGCGGCTCGGCGGCTTGTGGGCAGTAGCACCCCGACGCTCGGGGTCAACCTGGGCAAGCTCGGCTTTTTAGCGGAGCACAGCGTCGCCGACCTGCGCGCGTATCTCGCCGGTGAAGCTGCCGACGGCTGGCTGCTCAACCCCAAGATGATGCTCGAGGCCACCCTGCAAACGCCTACCGGCCCCCGCACCTGCCACGCGCTCAACGAGGTCGCCATCTCGCAGGGGGTGATGACGCGGCTTATCGACATCGATATGGACGTCAACGGTGCCCACGCCTCGCAGTACCGCGCCGACGGCCTGATCATCTCGACGCCGGTCGGTTCGACGAGCTATTCGCTCTCGCTGGGGGGGCCGATTCTGAGTCAGGGGTTGCGGGCGTTTATGGTGACGCCGCACGCGCCGCACTCGCTTACAAACCGCCCGATTGTGCTCGAGAGCGCCGCCGAGGTCGGTTTCAGGGTGTCGGGACCCGTCGATGAACTCGCGCTGATCGTCGACAGCCATGAACGCTACGAGCTGCACGCGGGCGACCGCTTTGCGGTCTGCGCTGCCCCGACGGATTTTATGCTCATCTCGTCGGGCAAACGCAGCTACTTTGACATTCTCAGAACCAAGCTGGGGTGGGGCCGGTCGCCGCAGCTGAGGGAGACCCGGTCCGAATGTGACGATTAGGAGCGAGGGGGAACCTCACGCTTATTTCTCTCGCCTCTGTAGAGTAGGGCAGAACTCGAAGGACGCTGGCACGCTCGAGCCCTGCCCACTTTCGGTTCTCGAGTTTTACAAATTTTTCGTTCCCGAACGTCGCAAAGGCTTGCGAGTAGAATCCAAAAACAGTGCAGGCCGTACCCATTCAGATTTTACCAGTGATCTTACCGACCTCATAAACTGCTTGCCGGGGTATTCATCTCTGCTCAGCGCACCCTGCGCGCTCACCTGAAACCGCGAGCAGGTAGCATCTGGTGCGCGCCAGGCTCAGTCAGAGATGCATAGTCTAGCACGTGCTTTAAGGGAGGATATCGGCGGCGAACCGGGGCAGTATATATTGGAATTGCTACGCGTCGCCAGCAGCCTGCAAGCTAAAAATCCGACACTGCCCCGCCGCTGCGCTTCTGCCCGCAGCAGTTCCAAGAAAAACCGCACCATTTCTCCGCAGCTACACCCCGTCGGGGACATGCCTCAGCGGGCACCTTGGGCGAGCACCTTGAACGGGCATCTTAGCGGGCGCAGGCAGGTCATCGTCTTAAAGTACGTGGCAAACTACGCTTTTTCAACTGAGCGAGGCACAAACAGATGGTAACTACTACCCAAACGTAAGTTGGCCCGCTGAGTTGGGGGCGCACAGGGGTCAGGCTAGGGGGATGACGAAACTTCTCCCCGAGTTCTTCCGCCGCGATGACGAGGGGCCTGACAGCATTTTTTACGCTGAGCCG
>JAABUN010000895.1_pt1 | contig 72744 bp, 83 predicted proteins | sample 5559311 | NCBI WGS metagenome assembly JAABUN01 (sample SAMN10711877, study PRJNA513370) | rock metagenome | isolation source: Antarctica rocks | place: Antarctica: Victoria Land, Siegfried Peak sud | reverse complement strand
GACGTCGTCTCGAGCTCCAGGTCGATGATCGGCAGCGTCAGCTCGGAGACCTCCGCGGTGGTGGGCGTCCCGGCGGCTCCCGCGGAACCCGCGGGGCCGGCGGCGAGCGCCATCGCGGTGGCCAGCGCGAGCGCGCCGCCCCTACGAGACCGGGACATCCTTGAAGGTCCCGAACTTGGGGATGACCACGTCGATGACGTCAACGTCGGGCGGCGGGGCCGCGAACGTGGCCGACAGGAGCAGGGGCGAGCCCTGCTCGAGGAACGTGCTCGAGAGGTTCTCGTCGCACACGCAGGTCCCCCGCGCGTCGCGGGCGACCAGGTGGCGCTTGCGGTTCGTGGAATCGATGAGCGAGATCCCGTCGGTCGTGTCGTAGGCCTGGCCGGGATCCCGGTCGGACTCGCTGACGCCGTCGTCGAACGTATTGGCGATCTGGGCCGACGCGGTTTCGGAGCCCGCGTAGGAGCTCGGGATCGCGAGCCGGATGGTGAGCGCCGCGGTGGCGCCGCTGCGCTGCAGCGAGACGATCTCGAGCCGCACGGGCAGGTCGTCGACCTGTCCGTCCCGGGTGGCGAGCACCCGCCCGGTGGGCTCGGGAGCGCTGGGCGGCGTCGTCGCGCCGCCGCCGCCGCCCGCCGTCTTGTCGGGCGGCCGGGTCTTCTCGAGCGTCCCGGCGCCCTCGACGCTCTGGGCCAGGCGGTCGCTCTTCACCGCCCGGTCCTGACCGCTGCTGCCGCCGCCGCAGCCGGCGGCGAGCGCGGTCACCGCGGCGGCCACGGCGAGCGCCGGGCGGCCACGTGGGATGCTCCTTGTGTAGTTGTGCATGGTCGCAGCGTCCCCGCCGGGCGCGGGCGTGGGTAGGGACCCGAGGGGTGCGGGTGGGACCCCGAGGTGTGGTCCGCACCCACCCTGGGAGAGGGCTATGTTGCGCCGCGTCGCCCCGCCCGCCCGCCCCCCCGTGACTCCCGTCGAGCTCCAGCGCCGACTCCAGGCCGAGGCGCGCGGGGAGCCCTTCCTGCTCCATCGCGATGCGGAGGGGGCGGAGCGGATCGTGGCGCTCGCGGGCCGGACGACGGTCGGCCGGGGGCCCGCCGCCGACCTCCAACTCGAGGACGAGGAGGTGTCACGCCTGCACGCCCAGCTCGAGCCGATCGGCGAGGCGTGGGTGCTCGCCGACGACGGGCTCTCGCGCAACGGCTCCTACGTCAACGGGGAGCGGGTGGAGGGGCGCCGGCGCCTGCGCGACGGGGACGCCCTGCGCTTCGGCGACAGCGAGGTGCTCTTCCGCGCTCCGGGCGAGGACGAGCCGGGCGAGACGCGGCCCGCGCGTGACGTCCCCGCGGCCGCCAGCCTGTCCGACGCCCAGCGCCGGGTGCTCGTCGCGCTCTGCCGTCCGTTCAAGGAGGTACAGCCCTACGCCCGCCCGGCGACGAACCGCGAGGTCGCCGCCGAGGTCTTCCTCAGCGTGGACGCCGTGAAGGGGCACCTGCGGGTGCTCTTCGACAAGCTCGGCGTGGGGGACTTCCCCCAGAACGAGAAGCGCCTGCGGCTCGTGGAGCGTGCCTTCGATGCCGGGCTCGTGACCCGGCGCGAGCTGTGACGGTCCGCCTCAGCTTCCGCTCCGGGCCGCGCGCGGGGCAGACGCTCGACCTGCGGGGCGAGGAGTCGGTTCTCGGCCGGGATCCCACCTGCGACGTGGTGGTGCCCGACGAGAAGGCCTCGCGCCGACACGCGCGGATCGTCCGGGGGGCGGGGGACGCCGTGGTGCTCGAGGACCTCGGCTCGGCCAACGGGACCTGGGTGGGCGAGGAGCGCCTGGAGGGGCCGCGCGACCTGCGCGGCGGGGAGGAGCTGCGCATCGGCGACACCCGCGCGGAGATCTCCCTCGCGCCCACCGAGGCACCCCCCCGACCGCGCCAGACCACGTTCCTGCGGGGGCTGGAGAGCCGCCTGCGCCGTACCACCCTGCTCGCCGGTGCCGCGGTGCTCGTGGCGCTCGCCGTGGCCGGGCTGGCGATCGGTGGCGTCTTCGGCGGCAGCGGCGGCCGGGACGCGGGTGGGGGCGGGACGGCCTCCGCTCCCGCACCGACGACCCAGGACATCGTCCGCGAGGTCCGACCCTCGACCGTCCTCGTGGGGACCTCGCTGGACGGCACTCCGACGGGGTCGGGCTCGGGCTGGGTGCTCGACGCGCGTGCGGGGCTCGTGGTCACGAACGCCCACGTGGTGAACCTGCAGCCCGGGGTGGGACGGAGCTCGTTCGCAGTGGTGTCCGGGGGGCGGAGGAGGACCGCGCAGGTCGTCGGGGTCGCGCCGTGCGAGGACCTCGCGCTGCTGAAGGTGACGGATACCGCCGGGTTGAAGACCCTCCCGCTGGGCTCCCAGGAGGAGATCCAGCAGGGCGAGACCGTGGTGGCCGTGGGCTTCCCGGGTACCGCCTCCTCGACGCCGAACCTGGTGGCGACCCAGGGCGTGGTCTCCGTGGTGCGCAGCCGGGCCGACGCCGCCGTGGGGCCCGGGGTGGTGAAGCTCCCGAACGTCGTGCAGACCGATGCGGCGATCAACCCCGGGAACTCCGGCGGCCCGCTCGTCTCCCTGCGCTCCCGGCTCGTGGGGGTCAACACGCTGACCCGGCAGAGCGCCGAGAACCAGGGCTACGCCATCGGCGTGGACCGGGTCCGGGAGGTCGTGGGCACGTTGCGGACCGGGAAGTCGATCGGCTGGACGGGCGTCTCCTTCATCCCGCTCGCCGACCCGACCTCGGGCCGCGGCGAGGGCCTCCTGCTCGCCGGCGTGGTGGCGGGGACGGCCGCCGACCGGGCCGGCCTGGGCCGCAGCCTCGAGCTCCTGCGCGCGGTGGACGGCACGAGCATCGAGCCGACCGTCGCCGGCTACTGCTCGGCGATCTCCAATCGCAGCAGCGGCGAGGAGGTGACCTTCTCGGTGCAGCCCGTGGAGAAGACGAGCTCGGGGGCGTACCGGCTGACGGGCACGGCGCGGGACGTCCGCGTCCAGCTGGAGTAGCGGCGCGTCAGTAGCCGCCGCGGCCGACGACGTTCTCGAGCGGGTCGCCGGCGGTCAGGCGCTCGAGCTGGGCACGGACGAGGCGGTAGGCGCGGGACTTGAAGCGGGGCGAGTCGCCGGCGATGTGCGGCGTGAGGAGCGTCTGGGGTGCGTGGCGCAGCGGGTGGTCGTCGGGCAGCGGCTCGGGGTCGGTGACGTCGAGCACGGCGCGCAGGCGACGGGCCTGCAGCTCCGCGAGCAGGGCGTCGGTGCGGATGAGCGGGCCGCGGCCGGCGTTGACCACGAGCGCGTCGTCGGGCAGGAGCGCGAGCGCCCCGGCGTCGACGATCCCCTCGGTCTCCTCGGTCAGCGGCAGGAGGACGACGAGCACCTCGGCGCGCGGCAGCAGCACGGGGAGCTCGTTCACGCCGTGGACGCCCGGGCGGGCGGAGTGGGCGACGGCGATGAGCTCCACCCCGAAGGGCTCGAGCCGCGCCGCCACCGCCGCGCCGATCGATCCGAGGCCGAGGATGAGCACGCGCCGGCCGCAGAGCTCCCGGCGTTCGGGCACGTCCATCCCCAGGCCCTTGAGCCCGGCCAGCACCGCGCCCACCGTCCACTCCGCCACGGGGATGTCGTGGACACCGCGTGCGTCGCAGACGGTGACGCCCTCGGGGATGGCGGAAAGGGCCCAGTCCACGCCCGCGCTCAGCGTCTGGACGAGGCGCACCCGCGGGAGCGAGCCGAGCAGGCGGCCCAGGTCCGGCGTCCCCGCCTCCGGGACGACGACCTCCACGTCCGGCGGCGGCGGACCCGCCGCGAGCACGGACAGCTCGATGCCGGCGGGCAGCGGCGCGAGCTCGCGCCGCTCGGGATCGTCGGGCACGAGGACGCGCACGTCCTCACCAGCGTAGGCCGCGCTCCCCGCCCGACGGCCGCGGGACTGCTGCGTAGCCTTCCGCCCGCATGGGTCTCCGCCTCATCACCGCCGGCGAGTCGCACGGCCCCGGCCTCACGTGCATCGTCGAGGGCCTGCCCGCGGGGCTCGTCCTCGACCGCGCCGCGCTGGATCGCGACCTCGCCCGGCGCCAGCTCGGCCACGGCCGCGGGGGCCGGATGAAGATCGAGTCCGACGCCGCCGAGGTCACCGCCGGCGTGCGCCACGGGCGGACGCTGGGCGGCCCCGTCGCCGTCTCGGTCGCCAACCGCGACTTTGCCAACTGGGAGGAGCGGATGAACCCGTGGCCCGTCGAGGCCGACGTGCCCGAGGTCCACCTCCCCCGCCCGGGCCACGCCGACCTCGTCGGGGTCCAGAAGTACCGGTTCACCGACGTGCGCAACGTGCTCGAGCGCGCGAGCGCCCGGGAGACCGCCGCGCGCGTGGCGGGTGGCGCGCTGGCCAAGGCGTTCCTGCGCGAGCTCGGCGTGGAGGTGCTCTCCCACGTCGTGCAGATCACGAGCGTGGTCGCGCCGGTGCCCGAGACGCTCGCGCCCGAGGACTTCGCCGGGGTCGACGAGTCACCCGTGCGGTGCCTCGACGCCGGGGCGAGCGCCCTGATGGTCGAGGAGATCAACCGCCTGCGCAAGGCGAACGAGTCGCTCGGGGGCGTGTTCGAGGTGCGGGCCTTCGGCCTCGTGCCGGGGCTGGGCTCGCACGTCTCGTGGGAGGAGCGCATCGACGGCCGCCTGGCCCAGGCCATCGTCTCCATCCAGGCCATGAAGGGCGCGGCGATCGGCGGTGGGTTCGAGCTCGCCGGCCTCCCCGGCTCGGAGGCCCACGACGAGATCTTCTTCTCCCCCGAGCGGGGCTTCTTCCGCGAGACGAACCGCGCGGGTGGCATCGAGGGCGGGATGACGAACGGCGAGCCGCTCGTGATCCGGGCGGCGATGAAGCCGTTGCCCACGCTGACCAAGCCCCTGCGCTCGGTGGACATCGCCACCCACGAGCCGGCCCCCGCCCTGCGCGAGCGCACGGACTCGGCGACGATCCCCGCCGCGGCGGTGGTGGGGGAGGCGATGGTCGCGCTCGTGCTCGCCGACGCCTACCGGCGCAAGTTCGGCGGCGACCACATCGACGACGTCCGCGAGGCGCTCGCGGCCTACGAGCGGCGGATCGGGTGGAGGCGCCGCTGAGCACGGTCCTCGTCGGCTTCATGGGAGCCGGCAAGAGCACGGCGGCACGCGCGCTGGATCCGGGCGCGATCGACGTCGACGCGGTGCTCGAGGAGCGGTTCGCGATGAGCTGCGCGGAGATCTTCGCCCGGGAGGGGGAGGCGGCGTTCCGCGCGGCGGAGGAGGAGGAGACGCTGCGACTCCTCGACGGTGCCGCGGCCGTCGCGCTCGGGGGCGGCGCCCTGGGGTCGGCGCGGGTGCGTGGGGCGCTGCACGGCCACGAGGTCGTGTGGCTCGACGTGGACCCGGAGGTGGCCTGGGTCCGGGCGGAGGGTGCGGGCCGGCCGCTGGCGCACGACAAGGCTCGCTTCTTCGCGCTGCACCGTGAACGCGAGGCGGCCTACGCCCAGGTGGCCACGGTCACCGTGCTGTCCGGGGGCCGCGTCACCGAGGCGCTGGCGTTCTCCCGTCCGCCTCAGACCCGGTTGCTGTGGGGGCTCCATCCCGTGGTCGTCGGGGACCGGGGGGACTGGTGGCCGCTCGAGGGGCGGCGCTTCTCGATCACCGACGAGCACGTCGCGGCCGTGCTCGACGTGCCCGCCCCGCGGTGGGTCCTGCGCCCCGGCGAGGAGTCCAAGACGCTGGCCGCGTGCGAGGCGGTGTGGCGCTGGCTCGCCACGGAGGGCGCCACCCGGTCAGACCATCTCGCGGCGGTGGGCGGCGGCGTGGTCGGGGACCTCGCGGGCTTCTGCGCGTCGGCCTACCAGCGCGGGGTGCCGGTCGTGCAGGTCCCCACGACGCTCGTGGCCCTCGTCGACGCCGCCCTGGGCGGCAAGACGGGGGTGGACCTCCCCGAGGCCAAGAACTACGTCGGCGCCTACCACCAGCCGGCGGCGGTCCTGCTCGACGTGCGCGTCCTCGCCTCGCTCCCGGACGCCGAGCGCGCGGCGGGGTACGCCGAGGTGGTCAAGACCGCGCTGATCGCCGGGGGCGGGCTGTGGGAGCGGGTCCGCGGCGGCGCGGAGCCCGACGAGGAGATGGTCCTCGCGTGCGCGCGCACGAAGCTCCGCGTGGTGGGGGAGGACGAGCGCGACGGCGGGCGCCGGCAGGTGCTCAACCTCGGCCACACGGTCGCCCACGCGGTGGAGACCGTGACCGGGTACGGGCGCTACCGCCACGGTGAGGCGGTGGGGCTGGGGCTGCTCGCGGCGCTGAGCCTGTCGGGACAGGACGCGCTGCGCGCCGAGGTGGAGGGGCTGCTGCTCCGCGCCGGGCTGCCGACGCGGCTGGCCGGGGAGGACCCCGACGAGATCATCGCCGCCACCGTGCGCGACAAGAAGCGGGTGGGGGAGGGGCCGACGCCGTTCGTCCTGCTCCGGCGTCCGGGCGAGCCCGTGTGGAACCAGCGGGTCGGGCTCGCCGACCTGCTCGGGGCCGTGGAGGAGCTCGCGGGATGAGGGTCGACGTCCTCCACGGCGTGAACTTCGATCAACTCGGGCGGCGCGACGCGCTCGTCTACGGCGGTGGGACGCTCGCTCAGCTCGAGGCGCGCATCGCGGGCTGGGCGACCGAGCGCGGGATCGAGGCGTCCTTCTTCCAGACCAACTACGAGGGGGCCTACGTCGAGCGCATCCATGCGGCCGAGGCCGACGCGCTCATCCTCAACCCCGGTGCGTGGTCGCACTACGCCTGGGCCATCCGCGACGCGCTCGACCTGTCGGGCCTGCGGGCGGTCGAGGTTCACCTCTCCGACATCACCGCCCGCGAGGAGTGGCGGCGCCTCTCGGTGATCTCCGAGCTCTGTGAGGCGACGATCATCGGGAAGGGGCCCGAGGGCTACCGTGACGCGCTCGATGCCCTCCGCTCCGCCTGACGCGCCCGCCCGCGCCGACCGCCTCGCCGCGCGGCTGGCCGAGCGTGAGCTCGACGCGCTGCTAGTCACCCACACCGTCAACGTCCGCTACCTCACGGGCTTCACCGGGTCGAACGCCTTCGCGGTGCTCGCCGATGGGATCCGCGCCTTTCTGACCGACTTCCGCTACGTCGAGCAGGCCGAGGAGGAGGTCCCCGACTGGGAGCGGATCAGGGGCGGGCGCAACCTGCTCGACGACGTCGCCGGGCTGCTGGGAGAGGGACCGCTGCGGCTCGGGTTCGAGGCCGGGACGCTCTCCGTGGATCGCCACGCGAAGCTGCGCGCGGCGCTGCCCGACCGGGTCGAGCTCGTGGCCGCGAGCGGCATCGTCGAGGCCGAGCGCGAGGTCAAGGAGCCGGAGGAGATCGAGCGGATCCGGGCCGCCGCCGCGCTGGCCGACGCGGCCCTGCTCGGCCTGCTCGAGGAGGGCCTCGTGGGACGGACGGAGCGCGAGGCCGCGTGGGCACTGGAGCGCGGCATCCGCGAGCGTGGGGCCGAGGCCATCTCCTTCGAGCCGATCGTCGCCGCCGCGGCGCACGGCGCCCTCCCGCACGCCCAGCCGCGCGACGTGCCCATTCCGCGCGACACGCTGCTCGTGGTCGACTGGGGCGCGAGGCTGGATGGCTACTGCTCGGACTGCACCCGGACCCTGGCCACCGGCGAGGGGGTGGACCCCGACGCGCTCGCCGTCTATGCCCTGGTGGAGCGCGCCCAGGCGGTGGGCCTCGAGGGCGCGATGGCGGGGGTGACCAACGTCGACGCCGACGCCCGCGCCCGGGCGGTGATCGAGGACGCGGGCCGGGGCGAGCTGTTCGGCCACGGGCTCGGGCACGGGGTGGGGCTCGAGGTCCACGAGGGGCCGACGTTGTCGAACAAGGCGGAGCCGCGGGCGCTCGTGGCGGGCAACGTCGTGACGGTGGAGCCCGGGGTGTACGTCCCGGGGGCGTTCGGGGTCCGGATCGAGGATCTCGTCGTGGTGCGCGAGGGCGGGCAGGACGTCCTCTCCTCGCTGCCCAAGCACCTCACGGTCGTCGATTAGGGGTGCCGGGAGGAAGCGACTCCCCGGCCCGGGCGCGGCGCAGCCGGAGCTCGGCGCCCTCGTTGGCCCGCTGGAGCTCGTGCATGCGCGCGAGCCGCGTCGGCCGGGGACCGTAGGACCGGGCGCGGTAGAGGTCGTAGCGCTCGCGGTGGTAGCGCGCCTCGGCCTCGAGGAGCTCGAGCTGCCGGGCGTGCGCGTCCATGGCGAAGCCTTCTTTAGACCGGCAAGACCTGGAGGGCGCGGGCGACCTGGAGCTGGCTCAGCCCGCCGAAGTACGCGAGCTCGATCCGCCGCCGCCCGCCCGCATCGAAGGCACCGAGCGCCCGGAGCATGGCTCCGGTGCGGCGATGGGGGAGCTCGCGGGCGTGACTCCAGGCCCAGTCGAGCACCGCCCAGAGCGCGAAGGCCAGCCCGCCGGCTAGGCCGGTCGCCGTGAGCAGGACCCCGGCGGCGCCGACCGCGCCGACGCCCTGGGAGCCGAGGATGAGCACGACGGCCCCCACCCCGACGCCGGGGCCCACGGGCAGCGCCATGAGCGTGACCATCGCGATGAGGACCGCGGTGGCGTCAAGCAGCGAGGCGTTGATCCCCAGGGCGTGCAGGACCAGCCAGTTGCGCAGGACCTGGAGGGAGACGGAGACGACGACGAAGGCGACGACGCGCGGGCCGCCGCGGGAGCACCGCACGACCGCCAGGCCCGCCCAGAGCTCGCGCCCCTTCCGGACCATGAAGCGGCGCAGCCCGGCACCGCCGCCGAGCAGGACCGCGAGCGCGACGAGCGGCGCCCACCAGGGGATCCCGAGCGGCGCGACGAGGGTGAAGGAGCAGAGCACCGCGAGCACGGCCTCGACGGCGACGATCGGCATCTCGGCGGTCAGCAGGGTGCGGACCCGCGGGCACTCGCTCTGAGCCGAGCGGCGCAGGGTGGCGATCCGGACGGCCGCGCCGAGCTGGCCGTTGAGCAGGGAGCCGATGAAGCCGGTGCTGGCGGCGCGGAACAGGCGACGGCGGGAGACCGTCCCGCCCGCGGCGCGCACGCTGGTGTGCCACGCCTCGCTGCGGGCGAGAAGCGCGACGGTCTGCATCGCCGCCACGAGGGCGAGGACGCCGAGGGGCGCCGCGCCCAGCGCGGTGGTGAACTCGGCGCGGTGGCCGGCCAGGAGCGCGGCGATCCCCACGGCCGTGCCGAGGATCCCGACGAACGTCAACGGACCCCGCCATCGCCGGCCGGCCTGCCTCCACCACTGCCCTGCCGGCACGTAGGCCCTCTCTGTAGCTCCGGTCCCGAGCTTAGACGGTCGCCGCCCCACAATTAGAATGCCGTTCCCAGTGATCTCCACCAACCAGTTCAAGAACGGCAACCACATCGACGTGGACGGGACGGTCTTCAAGATCGTCGACTTCCAGCACGTCAAGCCCGGCAAGGGCGGGGCGTTCGTGCGGACCAAGCTGCGCCGGGTGAGCGACGGGGCGTCACTCGACAAGACCTTCCGGGCAGGGGAGAAGTTCCGCTCCGTGCGCACCGAGGTGCGCAAGATGCAGTTCCTCTACAAGGACGGCACGGACGCCCACTTCATGGACTCGGGCTCCTACGAGCAGCTCACCGTCCCCGAGGCGGCGCTCGCCGAGGCGCTGCGCTGGATGCGCGAGTCCGACGAGGTCGACGTGCTCTACATCGACGACGAGCCCTCCGACGTCCAGCTCCCGAGCGCCGTCGACCTGGAGGTCGCCCAGACCGACCCGGGCGTGCGCGGGGACAGCGTCTCGGGGGGCGGCACGAAGCCCGCGACCCTCGAGACGGGCGCCGTCGTACAGGTCCCGCTGTTCATCGACACGGGCGAGCGCGTCCGGGTGGACACGCGGAAGGGCGAGTACGTGTCACGGGCCTAGGCTCGACCGCGTGCGTCGCTCAGACCAGCGCCGGGGGGCCGTCTTCGCCCTCTACCAGCACGACCTGACCGGCCGGCCGCTCTCCGACGCCCTCGGTCGCGACGCGCCCATCTTCACGCGCGCGCTGGCCCACGCGGTAATCGACCACCAGGACGAGCTCGACCCGATCATCGCCCGTCACGCCCGGGGCTGGACCCTCGATCGGATCGCGCCCCTGGAACGGGCCATCCTCCGCGTCGCGCTGCTCGAGATGCTCCATCCCGGCCTGGTTCCCTCCGACGAGCCGATCTCTCCCGAGGGCGCGATCGACGAGGCCGTGGAGACCGCCAAGTCCTACTCGGGCGCGGACGCCCCCGGCTTCGTCAACGGCATCCTCGCCGCGGCCAAGCGGGCCCACGACGAGGAGGCCGACGGGGGCGTCACGGGCGCCGCCGGAAAGGCCGACGGGGGCGCTGCGCGCGCCTCCGGGGAAGCCGGCCCGCGGGTGGTCGGATGAGCGAGAGCGCTCCCGAGGGCCGCCTCACCGAGCTCACCGAGGAGCTCCGCGCCGCCGCCGTCCGCCTGTCCGGCGACGACCTGACCCCCGACGAGGCGGCCGCCCTCGTCGAGCGGACGGCCCGCCTGGCCGGCGAGGCGGCGGCCGAGCTCGACCGCCGGGCCCGCGCCGCCGGCGCCCGTTGACGGCCTTCTACCCCGAGCACCTCCGCGAGGAGGTCGAGGCCTATCTCGCCCGTCTGCGGTTCACCCCCGAGCCCGCCACGGCCGGCCTCGAGGAGGCCATGCGCTACTCACTGCTCGCCGGCGGCAAGCGCATCCGTCCCGTCCTCGCGCTGGCCACCGCGCGCGCGATCGACCTTCCCCACGAGGAGGTCATGCCGCTCGCCGCGGCCCTCGAGCTCATCCACACCTACTCGCTCATCCACGACGACCTCCCGGCGATGGACGACGACGACCTGCGCCGCGGGCGCCCCACCTGTCACCGCGCCTTCGGGGAGGACGTGGCCATCCTCGCGGGCGACGGCCTCTACGCGGAGGCCTTCCGCCACGTCCTGACCCACCAGCGCGCGGACCCCGTCCACGTCCTCGCCGCCGTCGCCGAGCTCGCGGCTGCCACCGGGGTCGGCGGGATGGTCGGCGGCCAGTATCTCGACGTCGCCGATCCCGCGGTGGACCTCCGCCGCCTCCACGAGCTCAAGACGGGCCGACTCATCGGCGCGTCCGTCGAGTGCGTACTCCTGCTGAGTGGCATCTCCGACCTCCGTACACTTGAGTGCTTCAGAGCCTTCGCGACCGAGCTCGGCGTCCTGTTCCAGATCGTTGACGACATCCTCGACGTGACCGGCACGGACGACGCTCTCGGCAAGCCCCGCGGATCGGACGAGCGCCACGGCAAGCGGACGTTCGTGTCGGAGTTCGGTCTCGACGAGGCGAAGCGGCGCGCGGAGGCCTCCCACGCCCATGCGCGGGAGACCCTGCATCGCGCCGCCCCCGCCGGGGCCCCGGAGCTCGAGCTCATCACCGACTTCATCCACTCCCGCCCCTCGTGACCCGCATCCTGCACCGGATCGACTCCCCCGCCGACCTGCGCGGGCTCTCCGAGGCGGAGCTCGTAGCGCTCGCGCAGGAGGTCCGGGAGCACATCATCGACACGGTCGGGGAGATCGGCGGCCACTTCGGGGCGAACCTCGGCGCCTGCGAGCTCGCGGTCGCCCTGCACTCGCTTCTGGAGTCCCCCCGGGACAAGGTCCTGTGGGACGTCGGCCACCAGGCCTACCCGCACAAGGTCCTCACGGGCCGGCGCGACCAGCTCGCGACGATCCGCAAGTACGAGGGTCTCGCGCCCTTCTGCGCGATCCACGAGTCCGAGCACGACATCATGGGCGCCGGCCACGCCTCGACGTCCATCGGGTACGCGGTCGGGCTCAAGGAGGCCATGCGCCACGGCCACGCGCCCGACGGGAAGGTCGTCGCGGTCATCGGCGACGGCGCCATGACCGGCGGCGTCGCCTTCGAGGCCATCCATCAGGCCGGTGGCCTCGGGACCCCGATCGTCGCCGTGCTCAACGACAACGGGATGTCGATCTCCCCGAACGTCGGCGCCCTGTCGCGGTCGTTCAACCGCATCCGCCTGAACCCCAAGCTGTGGAAGGCGCGCGAGGGGGTCGAGCACGGGCTCACCGAGCTGCCCGGTCCCCTCGGCGCGGCCTTCGAGAAGCTCGGGCCCGCCTTCAAGGAGTCCATCAAGGCGTTCATGACGCCCGGGCTGTTCTGGGAGGAGCTCGACTGGGCCTACATGGGGGTCATCGACGGACACGACGTCCCCGCCCTGCGCGAGGCGCTCTCCGAGGCCCTCAGGGCCGAGCGGCCCGTCGTCGTGCACGTCGCCACCGTGAAGGGCAAGGGCTTCGCCCCCGCCGAGGAGGGCGGCCTCGAGGGGATGGAGAAGTGGCACGCGGCCAAGCCGAAGTCGATCGCCAACGGCTCGGCGGTCAAGCTCGCCAAGCCGGCCGTCGCCGGCGCTCCCCAGTACACCCAGGTGTTCGGGGAGGCGCTGCTGGAGGAGTGCCGGCGGGACGGACGCGTGCTCGGGATCACCGCGGCGATGAACTCCGGCACCGGGCTGAACATCCTCCAGAAGGCCATGCCGGAGCGCTACTACGACGTGGGCATCGCCGAGCAGCAGGCGATCCTCTTCGCCGCCGGGCTCGCGCTCGCCGGGGCCAAGCCCGTCGCGGCGATCTACTCCACCTTCCTCCAGCGCGCCTACGACCAGATCGTCCACGACATCTGCCTCCAGCAGCTCGACGTGACGTTCTGCCTGGATCGCGCGGGCCTGGTCGGCGACGACGGCCCGACCCACCATGGCGTCTTCGACATCGCCTACCTGCGCTGCCTGCCCAACCTCGTCCTCGGCGCCCCGCGCGACGAGGCGATGCTCGTGCACATGCTCCACACCGTGATCGCCCACGACGGGCCGGCGGCGATCCGCTATCCCCGGGGCGAGGGTGTGGGGGTGCCGCTGCCGACGCGAGGCCCGGAGCTCCTGCCGATCGGCGAGGGCGAGATCCTGCGCGAGGGGAAGCGGGTGGCGCTGCTGGGCTACGGCACCGGGGGCCAGAAGGCGCTCCAGGCCGCCGACGTGCTCGCCGGGCGCGGGCTCGAGGTGACCGTCGCCGACGCACGCTGGGCCAAGCCGCTGGACGCCGCCCTGGCCGCGCAGCTCGCCGCCGAGCACGACCTGCTCGTGACCGTCGAGGAGGGCGTCCTGCAGGGCGGCTTCGGCTCGGCGGTGTGGGAGACGCTCAACGAGACCGGCATGGTCCCGCGGATCCTCCGCGTCGGACTGCCCGACCGCTACGTCACCCACGGGGCGCCGAAGCTCCTCCACGAGGAGGTCGGCCTCACGGGCGAGCGCATCGCCGAGCGGATCGCCGCGGCGGTCGGCGAGCCCGCCCTCGCCGGGCGCTGAATCGACACGATTCTCCGGCCACCCGCCGACGATTCCGTTGCACCGGGTTACCGACCCCGCCCCTTGGTGGTACCTGGGGGGTCAAGGTCCTGTCAACGCCCGTCGAGATACCTGAGAGATGCCCCACCTGTCCTGCACCGAGCCCGTCTGCCGCCACGAGTGGTGCGAGCCCACGAACCCGGAGATCCCGCGCTGCCCACGCTGCGGCGGCTTCTGGGTCCGTGCCGTCCCGGACAACCGTCCTGGCCGCCCCGTCGTGCGTCGTCGCGAGCGGCTGCTCACCCGTTCCAGCGCTCTCGCAGGCCGCTAGCGAAGAAACCCGCGGTCCCGAAAAAGAAACGACCCGCCGAGGCGGGCCGTTTCCGGGAGGAGAGAGTTATCTCTATATGTGATCTGTGGGGTGAAGGTCCTACGCCCGCTCCGCGGAGCGGGGCACACCAGAAGAGTGCCCGATCCGGGGTCACTCCACTGTGAGGTCGATCACAGAGGGGAGGCGGCCTTGCGCAGGGCCTTGAACACGATCCGCCGGAGCTCGGATCGGTCGCGCGGGCTCACCGCCCCCGGCGCGTCCCGCGCCTCGCGGAGTATCCGCCGCATCTCGGCCTGCTCGGACGCCGAGAGCTCCCTCCAGCCCCGCTGCCCGCGCCGGTAGATCGTGCGGGCGGCCTCGAGCACCGTGAGCCAGGGCAGGGCGCGGCCGCCGACGCGGCGGGCCAGGAAGGAGACGGGGCTCGGCATGACGCGAGTCACCCTACGGGCCTCCGGGCTAACGTCCCGCCGCGATGGCCGCCGCGAAGGTCCGCCTCGACGCGCTCCTGGCCGAGCGCGGGCTGTTCCCGTCGCGCTCGCGCGCCGCGGCCTCCGTGCTCGCCGGCGAGGTGCGCCTGACCGGCGACGGGCGCCGCGTGGAGAAGCCGGGGACGCTCGTGGCGCCGGACGCCGAGCTCGACGTCCGCGCCGGGCGCGCGTTCGCCTCGCGGGGCGGGCTGAAGCTCGAGCATGCGCTGGAGGCGTTGGGGCTCGACGTTCCCGGCCGCCGCGCGCTCGACGTGGGCGCCTCCACGGGCGGCTTCACCGACTGCCTCCTGCGTCGCGGCGCAGCGCACGTGATCGCCCTCGACGTCGCCTACGGCGAGCTCGCCTGGGTCCTGCGCGAGGACGCGCGCGTGACGGTCCTCGAGCGGACGAATGCTCGGCACCTCGTCCGCGAGGCGCTGCCCTACCCCCCCGATCTCGTGGTCATCGACCTCGCCTTCATCGGCCTGGCCAAGGTCCTGGAGCCCGTGCTGAGTTGCGCCGCCCCCGCCTTCGACTGCCTCGCCCTCGTCAAGCCGCAGTTCGAGGTCGGCAAGGGCAACGTCGGCAAGGGCGGGGTGGTGCGCTCGCCCGAGCACCGCCGCGCCGCGCTCATCGGCGTCGGGGAGGCGGCGCGGGCGCTCGGCTTCACCGTGCTCGCCTTCGCCTCCTCGGGGCTTCCCGGCCCCAAGGGCAACCGCGAGTCCTTCGTCTGGCTCGCCGAGGGCGGCCGTCCCGGGGCGCAGGAAGACGTCGAGGCGGCCGCCCGGGAGGTGGAGCCGTGAGGAGGGCGGCCCGGCGGGTGACCGTGTTCACCCACCGCCGCGCCGGGGAGACCGCCGAGGCGCTCGGGTTCCTGTGCGCGGAGGCCGAGGCCGCCGGCGTGGAGCTGCGCTTCGACCCGCAGGAGACCCGCAAGCACGGCCTGGTGGCGGCGCCCTGCCTGGCCACCGACGCGGCGGTGGAGGACGACGTGGATCTCTGCCTCGTCCTCGGGGGCGACGGGTCGATCCTCAGCGGCCTGCGCGCCTATGCGGGGACCGGGGTACCGGTCTTCGGGGTGAACTTCGGGGAAGTGGGGTTCCTGGCCGCCGCGGATCGCGACGAGGTCGAGGCGGGTGTGCGCCGCGCGCTCGCGGGGGAGTTCGAGGTGCTCGGGCTGCCGGGGATCGAGGTCGCCCGGAAGGTCGTCGGCACCGCCGACGCCACGGGCCAGGTCCGGACCGCGATGAACGATGTCTCCATCCACCGCAAGCCGGGCCTCCGGGTCGCCCAGCTCGCCTACCGGGTGGGCGACGACGAGGTGGGACGGGTGCGCTGCGACGGCCTCGTGGTGGCCACGCCGGCGGGCTCGACGGGCTACAACCTCGCCAACGGCGGGCCGGTCATGGCGTGGGGGGTGGAGGGCTTCGTGGTTTCGTTCATCGCCCCGCACTCGCTCACGGCCCGCTCGCTGGTCGTCGCGCCGGACGACGTCCTCACGGTGATCAACCTCTCCTCGGACGAGCCCGCGGACATCACCGTGGACGGACGCCCGGCCGGCGAGCTGCCGCCCGGCGCGGCGCTGGAGGCCCGCTTCGCGCACGCCCGCGGGTCGCTCGCCCAGACCCCGGGCGCGACCTTCTACCACCGTCTGCGCCAGAAGTTCGGCAGGCTCGCCTCAGGTCTGTGACTCCGAGCCGGTCCTCCGGCGGGTCCGTCGGGGCGGGCTGGTATCCCGTCTGGGAGTGCTCGCCGAGCTCCGCATCGAGAACCTCCTGCTGATCGAGCGGGCCGAGCTGCGCCTGGCGCCGGGGCTCAACGTGCTCACGGGGGAGACGGGAGCGGGGAAGACGATGCTCGCCCACGCGCTCGACCTGCTGCTGGGCGGGCGGCCCCGCCCTGGGGTGGTGCGGCCCGGGGCCGCCGAGGCGTGGGTGGAGGGGGTGTGGGAGCTCGACGACGACCTGCGCGCGGCGCTGGGGGAGAGGCTGCCCGCGGACGCCGAGGAGCTCGTCCTCGCCCGGCGGGTGGGCGCCGACGGGCGCACACGGGCCTACCTCGGAGGCCGGGCGGCGACCCTCGCCGACCTGCGCGAGGCCGGCGACCGCCTGCTCGCCTTCTACGGCCAGCACGAGCACCGGCGCCTCGCGCTCTCCTCGGCGCAGCTCGAGGTGCTCGACGCGTTCTGCGGCCCGATGCAGGCGGCCCGGCGCGCCGCGCACGCCACCGCGTGGGCGGCGGCACGGGAGGCGCGGGCGCGGGTCGAGGAGCTCCGCGCGCTGGCCGGGGCGCGCGAGCGCGAGCTCGACCTCCTCTCCTACGAGCTCGCCGAGATCGAGGAGGCCGCGCCGGCGCCGGACGAGTCCGAGGCGCTGGCCGTCGAGCGGGGGCGGTTGCGCGAGGAGGAGGGCCTGCGCGCGGCGGCGCTCGGGGCCGTCGAGGCGGTCGCGCCCGACGCCGGGGGCCCGGGCGTGGCCCAGGCGCTGGCCGAGGCGGGCCGGGCCATCGACGCCCTCGCCGGCGTCGACGCGGCGCTCGACGCGCTGGCCGAGCGCTGGCGCTCGCTCGCGCTGGAGGCCGCCGACCTGGCCGGGGAGCTGCGCGCCTACGAGGCGGAGCTCGAGAGCCCGGCGGGCCGGCTGGAGGAGGTCGAGGAGCGGCTGGGGATCCTGGCGCGGCTGGAGCGCAAGCACGGGGGCTCGGTCGCCGCGGTCCTGGCGCACGCCGAGGCGTGCCGGGCGCGGCGCGTGGAGCTCGCGGGGGCGGAGGTCGCCCGCGAGGATGCGCAGGGCGCACTGGCCGGGGCCGAGGCGCGGGCCGAGGTTCTGCGGGGGGAGCTGCGCGAGGCCCGGTGCGCCGCGGCGGGGCCGCTCGGATCGGCGGTGCGTGAGCGGCTCGGCGAGCTCGCGATGGAGGGCGCGGCGTTCGCGGTCGCGGTCGCGGAGCGCGAGTCCGGGCCCACCGGGGGCGACCAGGTCGAGTTCCTCATCGCGCCGAACCCGGGCGTGCCGGCTCGGCCGCTGCGCGAGATCGCCTCGGGCGGCGAGACCTCCCGGGTCATGCTCGCGCTCATGACCGTCGCCCACACGCGGGGTGGAAAAGAGGCTGGGGGCGGTGAGGACCGACGGCTGCTCGTCTTCGACGAGGTCGACGCGGGCATCGGCGGCGTCACCGCCCGGGCCGTCGGGGCACAGCTCCGGGCGCTGGCGGAGGGGCGCCAGCTGCTGTGCATCACCCACCTGCCCCAGATCGCCTCGGTCGCCGCCCGGCACTTCCGGATCACCAAGGAGGTCCTCGGCGCCGGCCCCGCGCTCACCCGGGTGGAGGACCTCGACGCCGAGGAGGTCCTCGGCGAGCTCGCCCGGATGCTCGGCGCGGACGAGGAGGACTCGTCGGCCCGCGAGCACGCGCGGGCGCTGCTGGCGGCGTGAGTGCGGGCGCGAGCGCGCGCTCCGTCCCGCCCGGGCTCGCCGGCGGTTAGGGTCCGCCCCCATGGTCACCCTCCCCGGGCTGCCCGGCGCCGAGCACGAGTGGGTCCAGGCCGGCGAGGTGAGGCTCCACGTCGCCCGGGCCGGCGCGCGTGACGCGCCCGCCGTCGTGCTCCTGCACGGCTGGCCCCAGCACTGGTACGCGTGGCGGCGAGTCATCCCCCTGCTGGCCGGCGACTTCCAGGTCGTCGCGCCGGACCTGCGCGGCTTCGGCTGGTCGGATGCGCCCCCGGGCGACTACGCGAAGGAGACGCTCGCCGGCGACGTCGTCGCCCTGCTCGGGGCGCTCGGGCTCGACGACGTGGTCCTCGCGGGCCACGACTGGGGCGGCTTCGTCGGGTTTCTCGTGTGCCTGAGGGCGCCCGAGCGCGTCCGGGGCTACCTCGCCCTGTCGATCACGAGCCCCTGGTCCCGCCTCGACGCCCCGCTGCGCGACCGCTGGCGCTTCCTCTACCAGGTCCTGGTCGCGGCCCCGGGGCTCGGGGCCGCCGTCCAGCGTCACACCCCCTTCCTGGACACGATCTTCAGGACGCAGGGCGGCGACCGGATCTGGTCGGCCGAGGAGCGCGAGGCCTTCGTCGCGCCCTTCCGCGAGCCCGGCCATGCGGCCGCGTCCTCGGCCCTCTACCGGACCTTCCTCCTCTCCGAGCGCGCGGCAAGCGTGCGCGGCGAGTGGGACGCGCAGGAGCTGCGCGTCCCCTCCACGCTGCTCCTGGGCCGCGGGGACGACGTGGTCACCCGCCGTCTCGTCGCGGGCGCCGAGCGCCAGGCGGCACTGCGCATTGAGGACACCGACGGCGGCCACTGGCTGCCCGAGGAGCGCCCCGAGGTCGTGGCCGGGCACCTCCGCGGGCTCTAGGGGTGCCGGAGGTGGCCAAATGGCCGCCGGAGGCGCGCCCCCGAGCGTTCTCCGTAGCCTCGGGTCATGTCCGCCGTGTCGGAGGTTCGCGAGGTCGCCGGCGTGGCGCGCCTCGGCAAGCGGACGAAGCATCTCGTCAAGCGCCTGCGCCCGGGGGACGTCGCGGTCATCGACCACCAGGGCATCGACCGCGTGTCCGGGGAGGAGCTCGTCGTCGCCGGCGTGCGCGTGGTCCTCAACTGCGCCCCCTCGGCCTCCGAGCGCTACCCCAACACCGGTCCGCTGGTGCTCACCCAGGCGGGGGTCCACCTCGTCGACCTCCCCCACTCGGACCTGTTCGCCGCCCTGCGCGACGGGGATCCCCTCCGCGTCCGCGGCGGCGAGGTCTGGCGCCGGGGCGAGCTCGTGGCCCACGGCGAGGTGCAGGACCTCGAGCGCGTCCAGCGCCTCACCGACGAGCGCCGCCGCGAGGTCGGCGACGCGCTGCGCGCCTTCGCGCGCAACACCGTCGAGCACATCCTCGAGGAGGAGGACCTCCTCACGGGCCGGATCGAGCTGCCCCGCTTCCGCACGGAGTTCCGCGATCGCCCGGTCCTCGTGGTCGTCCGCGGCGTCGACCATCGCGACGACCTCCGTGCGCTGCGCCCGTACATCCGCGACGTGCGCCCGGTCCTCATGGGCGTCGACGGCGGAGCCAACGCGCTGTGGGAGGCGGGCCTCAGGCCCGACATCGTGGTGGGTGACATGGACTCCGCCACGGAGGACGCCCTGCGCGCCGCGGGCGAGCTCGTCGTCCACGCCTACCCGGACGGGCATGCCCCCGGCCGCGACCGGCTGGATCGCCTCGGGCTGCCCTACGCCGTCGTCCCCGCGCCCGGGACCTCGCAGGACGTGGCCATGCTCCTCGCCGCCGAGAAGGGCGCCCAGCTCCTCGTCTCCGTGGGCGCGCAGTTCAACCTCGTGGAGTTCCTCGACAAGGACCGGCGCGGGATGTCCTCCACGTTTCTCACCCGGCTGCGGATCGGCGAGATCCTCGTCGACGCCAAGGGCGTCTCGCGGCTGTACCGCCCACGCCCGGGGGTCGCCCCGGTCGCGCTCATCGCCGTCGCCGGGCTCATCGTCCTCGGGATCACCGTTGCGGCGACCCCGGGCCTGAAGGACGTCGCCGACCTGCTCTGGCTCAAGCTCCAGGTGCTGCTCGGGCTCGAGTAGCCCGGACGGCCACGCCGTGTTCGACTTCCGCTACCACGCCGTCTCGCTCGTGGCCGTGCTCGTGGCGCTCGCCGTCGGGCTGTTGCTCGGCGTGGCCATCGGCGACTCGGGCCTCGTCTCCTCCGCCGAGCGCGACCTGCGGGCCTCACTGCGGCGCAACGTCGTCGAAGCGCGGGGCCAGGCCGCCGACGCCCGTCGCGGGCTCGCCGAGCGCCGCGCCATCGAGGCCGGGGACTTCTTCCCGCTCATGGTCGGGGGCCGCCTGCCCGCCGCCCGGATCGGGTTGATCGGGTTGGGGAACGTCGACGATGCGACGGTCCGCCTCGTCCAGCGCGCGCTGGAGAACTCGGGGGGGCGCCTCGCGTCGGTCTCCGTGGTGGGCGAGCCGCCGGCGCTCGCCGCCCTGGCCAAGGTCGCCAACCCCGCCCGCCCCCCCGAGCTCGCGGGCCGGCCCGAGCGGGTCGGGCGCCTCGCGCGCCGGGTCGGCGTCAGCTTCGTCCAGGGCAGCGCCCTGCTCAGGCGCGTGCGTGCGCGGCTGCTGCGCCGCGGCACCTCGAGCGGCGCGCTCACCGGGGTGGAAGGAGTCGTCCTCGTGCGCTCGACCCCGGAGCTCACCGGTGAGGATGCGACGGACACGACGGCGTTCGAGGACGGTCTCGTGCGCGGGCTCGTCGACACGGGCGTGCCCGTCGTGGGCGTACAGACCACGGCGCAGGAGGAGACGGGCATCCGCTGGTTCCAGCAGCGCAACCTCGCCTCCGTGGACGACCTCGACCTCCTCGAGGGCCGCGCCGCGCTCGTGCTCGCGCTGGCGGGGGAGAAGGGGTCCTTCGGGGTGAAGCCGACGGCGGACGCACTGCTGCCCTCGGTGGTCCCGCCCGGGCGTTGACGGGCCGTCCGGCGGCGAAACTAGCTTCTCGTGGGTGCACGCCCTGCCCCTCCTGCTCTCGGCCGCGGCGGCGGTGCTCGTGGCGCCGTCCGGGCTGCGCGCGCTCCCTGCCCGGGAGAACTTCCGCGGCCGCTCACTGCCCTGTCCCGGAGGCGTGGTGATCGTCGCCGCGGCGCTGCTCGCGCTCGTCCCCCTCACCGCGCTCGCCGAGCTGGGCAACGCCGACATCCTCGAGCCCGAGCTCGGTCGGATCGCGCTCTACGTGCTCGGCGTCGCCCTGCTCGGGCTGGTCGACGACCTCCTCGCCGGCCCGGCGCGCGGCTGGCGGGGGCACGGCGGCGCACTGCTGGGAGGCGAGCTCTCCACCGGCGTCCTCAAGGCCGTCGGCGCGGTCGCCCTGGCCGGGCTCGCGCTCTCGGGTCGAGGGCTCTCCGACGCGCGCTGGCTGCTCGGCGTGCTCGTGCTCGCCCTGGCCACGAACCTCCTGAACCTCCTCGATCTCCGCCCCGGCCGCGCCACCAAGGCGCTCGTCCTGCTCGGCGCGGGTCTGCTCGTCGGGACGCGCGACCTCGACGCGCCCTGGGCGCTCGGCCTCTTCCTCGGTCCCGCGCTCGTCCTCGGCGCCCTCGACGTCCGCGAGCGGGTGCTCCTGGGCGACACGGGCGCGAACCTCCTCGGCGCCCTCGCCGGGCTCTGGCTCGTGCTCACCCTGGGCACCGCCGGGCTGGCCGTCGCGCTCGCGCTCCTCGCCCTCGTCACGGTCTACGGGGAGCTGCGCTCGCTCTCGGAGTGGATCGAGAAGACCCCCGTCATCCGTCACCTAGACTCGATCGGAAGGCCATCCGCATGAGCTCCGAGCCCTCGTCCACCCGCTTCATCTTCGTCACCGGGGGCGTGGTGTCCTCGCTGGGCAAGGGGATCGCTGCGGCCTCGATCGGACGCCTGCTCGTGGCCCGCGGGCTGCGGGTCGCCCTCCAGAAGTTCGACCCCTACATCAACGTGGACCCGGGGACCATGTCCCCCTACCAGCACGGCGAGGTCTTCGTCACCGAGGACGGCGCGGAGACCGACCTCGACCTCGGCCACTACGAGCGCTTCACGGACTTCAACACCCACCGCGGCTCGAACGTCACCACGGGCGCGATCTACAACACGGTCATTCGCCGCGAGCGCCGCGGGGACTACCTCGGCGCCACGGTCCAGGTCGTCCCGCACATCGTCGACGAGATCAAGCAGCGCATCCGGCTCATCGCCGAGGCGCAGGACGTCGACGTCGTCATCACGGAGATCGGCGGCACCGTCGGCGACATCGAGTCCCTGCCCTTCCTCGAGGCCATCCGCCAGTTCCCCGTCGACGTGCCGCGGCACTCGTGCATGTACGTGCACCTCACGCTCGTGCCCTACATCACCCACGCGGGCGAGCTGAAGACGAAGCCCACCCAGCACTCGGTCAACGAGCTGCGCCGCATCGGGATCCAGCCCGACGTCGTGGTCTGCCGCTCGGAGTTCGCCCTCGGGCCGGACATCCGCCGCAAGATCGCGATGTTCGCCTCGCTGCCGGTGGAGAACGTGGTCTCCGCGCGCGACGCCGACAATATCTACGCCGTTCCCCTGAACTTCCGCCGGGAGGGCGTGGACGACCTCGTCCTCGAGCACTTCGGCCTCACCGCCGGCGAGCCCGACCTCTCCGGGTGGGAGGCCCTGGTCCGCCGTGCCGCGAGCACCGAGGACTCCGTGCGCATCGCGCTCGTGGGCAAGTACGTCTCGCTCGAGGACGCCTACCTGTCGGTGGTGGAGGCGCTGCGCCATGCGGGGTTCGCGCACGGCACCAAGGTCGAGATCGATTGGGTCGACTCCGAGGCGCTCGGCGAGCCGGCCACACGGGAGCGCGTCGCCGCCGCGGACGGCATCCTCATCCCCGGTGGGTTCGGGGGGCGCGGGATCGAGGGCAAGATCGCCGCGGCGCGGCTCGCTCGGGACGAGCGCATTCCCTACCTGGGGATCTGCCTCGGGATGCAGCTCGCGGTGGCGGAGTTCGCGCGCCACCTCGCGGGGATGGACGGCGCGAACTCGACGGAGTTCGACCCCGAGACGCCCTTCCCGGTCATCGACCTCCTGCCCGAGCAGAAGGAAATCGCCGACATGGGCGGGACGATGCGCCTGGGGGCCGACCCGATCAAGCTCCACGCCGGCACCAGGGTGCGGGAGCTCTACGACGAGCCGGTGGTCTACGAGCGCCACCGGCACCGCTACGAGGTCAACAACGTGCTGCGGCGGCGCCTCGAGGCGGCCGGGCTCGTGGTCTCCGGAACCTCGCCCGACGAGCGCCTCGTCGAGGTCATCGAGCTGTCCGAGCACCCGTTCTTCGTCGCCTCGCAGTACCACCCCGAGTTCAAGTCGCGTCCCGAGCGGCCCGCGCCGCTGTTCCGGGGGTTCGTCGGCGCCGCGCTCGAGCGCGCCCGGGCGGCGCACGACCCGGGAGCCCTCTCCGCCGCGAGCCCGTGAGGCCGGCCGACGCCGGCGAGCGCGCCCGGCTCGGCGCCCTGTTCGCGGAGCTGTGCGCGATCCCGAGCCCCTCGGGGTCCGAGGCGGCGGTCTCCGCGCGGGTCCGGGAGGAGCTCGAGGGCCTCGGACTCGAGGTGGAGGCCGACGAGGCGGGGAACCTCCTGGTGCCGATCGCCGGGGCCGATCCTGGCGCGCGGACCGTCCTGCTCTGCACGCACCTCGACACCGTCGGACACACGGGCCCGATCCGCCCCGTCCTACACGAGGACACGTGGGTCAACGGCGAGCCGGACGCGATCCTCGGCGCCGACAACAAGGCGGCGGTCGCGCACGTGCTCCTCGTCGCCCGCCGTGCGGTCGCCGAGCCCCCACCCGTGGGGATCGAGCTACTGTTCACCGTGGGGGAGGAGGAGGCGCTGCGCGGGGCCAAGGCGTTCGACGTCCGCCGCCTGCGCGCCGACCGCGGCTACGTCTTCGACCACGCCACGCCGCTCGGCGAGGTCGTCCTCGCCTCACCCACCTACCACCGCGTGGAGGCGGAGTTCCTCGGCCGCGCTGCGCACGCGGGGATCCGCCCCGAGGACGGGCGCTCGGCGGTCCTCGCCGCCGCCCGCGCGCTGGCGGAGATGCGCCTCGGGCGCCTCGACGCGGAGACCACCGCGAACGCGGGGATGATCACGGGCGGCTCGGGCGCGAACGTCGTGCCCGAGCACTGCCACGTGACCCTCGAGGCGAGGTCTCTGGACGAAGCGCGGGTGGAGGAGACCGTCGCGGGGATCGTCGACCACCTCCAGGACGGGGCGAACGCCGAGGAGGTCGACCTCGACGTCGCGGTGGAGTGCCTGTTCCGGGGCTACCGGACGGCGCCCGACGCTCCCGAGGTCCGCGCGGCGGAGGCCGCGCTGCGCGCCCGCGGCCACGCGCCGAGCCACATCGTCACCGGAGGGGGGTCGGACGCGAACGCCCTGCGCTCGGCGGGCCTGCCGTGCGTCAATCTCGCCAACGGGACCGAGCGCAACCACCAGCCCGACGAGCGCGTGAGCGTCGCCGCGCTCGCGGGCGCCCTCGACGTGACGCTCGCCCTCGTGGCGGAGTGCGCAAGGACCTAGTGCTCCCGCTGCGCCGCGGCAGGGTGCTCGCCGCCGCACCGCCCGAGGGCGGCTGGCAGGTGCTCGAGGTCGATGTCGCGGGGGCGCGGCGCCCGGCGCACGCGGACACGGGCCTGCTGGGCGAGACGCGCACGGGTGACGAGGTCCTCGTCAACGTCGCCGCGCTCGACCTCGGGCTGGGCTCGGGCGGCTTCGACGTCCTGCACGCGAACCTGTCCCGCGGACTGCGCGGCGAGGGGGAGCCCGGCGCGCACGTGATCAAGCTCAACTACACGAGCCTCCAGCACGCGGTGACCCCGGTCGAGGCCGAGCGCGGTGCGCCCCCGGAGGGGCCCGTCGGATCGGTCCTGGGTGTTCCGGTCAACAAGCCGGTCGCCGTCCTCGCCCTCCACGGGCAGCTCGCCCCCGTCGCCTGGGCCTTCGCCCGCGGGAATCGGACCGGCCGACCTCTGCGCCTCGGCTACGTGCAGACCGCGGGAGGCGCACTCCCCGGGCGGCTCGGCCGCGACGCGCGCGCGCTGCGCGCCCGCGGCCTGCTCGCGGGCTGGATCTCCGCCGGGAGCGCGTACGGGGGAGAGGAGGAGGCGATGAGCACCCCGGGCGCCCTGCACGCGGGGCTGGCCCGGCACGGCTGGGACGCCGCGGTCTGCGGCCCCGGCCCCGGGATCGTGGGGTCGGACTCGGCGCTCGGCCACGGCGGGATGGAGGCGCTCGCCTCCGCGCACGCCGCCCTGGCGCTGGGAAGCCGCACGCTCGTCGTCCCCCGGATGTCGTCGGCCGACCCCCGCGCCCGCCACCGCGGGCTCTCGCACCACACCCGGACCGTGCTCGACCTGCTGCTGAAGCCCGTCACCGTCGCCCTCCCCCCGGGCCGGGAGCCCGGGCGTGACCCCCACGACTGGCGCCCGGGGGCCGCCGACCTCGACGGCTACCGCGCCGCCGGACTGCCCACGCGCACGATGGGCCGCACCCTGGAGGAGGACCCCGACTTCTTCGCCGCCGCGCTCGCCGGGGGAAGCGTGCTCGCCGCGCTGGCGGATGAGGGATGAGTGAGGCCGCTCCGCACGCGGTTCGCGCGGCGCGCGAGCGCGCGCACTACGACGCTCACGCCCGGGCCCTCGACCCCGCGGCGATGCCCCCGCGTCCGCCCGACGACTGGGAGGCGGCGGTGCTCGCCGGCGCCGGGCCCGTGCACGGTCGCCATGTCCTCGAGCTCGGCTGCGGGGACGGCTCGCTCTCCCTCGCGCTCCTGGCCCGCGGCGCCCAGCTCACCGCGCTGGACCTGTCGCCCGCCTCCGTCGCGCTCGCCGAGGCCCGCGCCGCCCGCTGGGCCCCGGACGCGCACGGGCGCTTCCTCGTCGCTCCCGCCGAGGCGACGGGCCTACCCACCGGCGCGTTCGACCTCGTGGTGGGCAAGTGGGTCCTGCACCACCTCCCCCTCCGCCCCGCCGCGCAGGAGATCGTCCGGCTCCTCGCCCCCCGCGGTCGCGCCGTGTTCGTGGAGACCTCGGGGCTCAACCCCGTCCTCGCCCTCGCCCGCCGGCTGCTGCCCGGCCGCCTGGGGGTCGCGCGCTGCGGTACCGAGGACGAGCGGCCTCTCGGCGGGCGCGAGCTCGCCCTCCTGGCGCGGATCTTCGCGACCGTCGACGTCGACTTCCCCGTCTTCTGGCTCGCGCAGATGGTCGACCGCCACGTGGTCCAGTGGCGCTCGCCGCGCTTCACGCGCGGCGCCCGGCGCCTCGACGCGGTCCTCGCCCGCCTCCTCCCGCCGGTCACGCGATACGGCTACTGGGTCCGGATAAGGTGCGCCGCGTGAGCCGCGACTGGGAGAAGACGAGCGAGGAGACGAAGTACGAGGGCAAGCTGGGCACCGTCCGGATCGAGACCCACCGCCACGCCGATGGGGAGGAGGTGACCCGCGAGGTCGTCGCCCACCCCGGCGCGGTCGGCATCCTCGCCCACGACGAGACCCACGTCTGGCTCGTCCGCCAGCCGCGGGAGGCCGTCGGGGAGCGCACGCTCGAGGTGCCGGCGGGCAAGTACGACGTCGAGGGCGAGGATCCACTCGCGACCGCCAAGCGCGAGCTCGCCGAGGAGGTCGGCCTCGCCGCGGGGGAGTGGACCGAGCTGCCGTGGTTCTTCACCTCGCCGGGGTTCACGGACGAGCGCGTGGACCTCTACGAGGCGACCGGGCTCTCCACGGCGCAGGCCGATGCCGAGGAGGAGGAGCGCATCGAGATCATCCGCTGGCCGCTGGACGACCTCGACGCCGCCATCGCGCAGTGCCACGACTCCAAGTCGCTCATCGCGCTGCTCCTTCTGCGCATCCGCTTGCCCTGAGGGAAGGAGGGGCAGGGCGGAGGGCGAAAGGGTCCTCCGCATGGCCGTCTCCGCCCCCCCGCGCCCGTTCACGGCGCTCGTGCTCGACTTCCTCGCCTACCTGGAGTTCGAGCGCGGGCTCTCGCGCAACACCCTCGAGGCCTACCGGTCCGATCTCCTCCAGCTCGGCGCCTTTCTCGGTGCCCGGGAGCTCGACCCGCTCGCGGTCACCCACTCCGACCTCGCCGCCTGGGTCGATCAACTGGCCGCGGGCCGCGACGGCCGTCCGGCGGCGGCCACCACCGTGCAGCGCAAGGTCGCGTGCCTGCGCTCCTTCTACCGCCACCTGCGCCGCGAGGAGCTCATCACCCACGACCCGACGAGCGAGCTGCGCGCCCCGCGCAAGCCCCAGCGCCTGCCCCAGGTCCTGTCCCGCGAGGAGGTCGCCCATCTGCTCGCCGTTCCCCGCGGCACGGATCCGGGCGCCCTGCGCGATCGTGCCCTGCTCGAGCTGATGTACGCCTGCGGCCTGCGCGCGTCGGAGGCGACCGGTCTCCGGGTGGAGGACGTCGACCTCGACGAGGGTGTCCTCCGCGCCCGCGGGAAGGGCGACAAGGAGCGCCTCGTCCCGGTGGGCTCGCAGGCCGTCGCCGCGCTACGCGTGTGGCTCGCCCGGGGCCGTCCGCCGCTCGTCGGCGTCGAGGACGAGCCCCGGCTGTTCGTCAACCTCCGCGGGCGCCCGCTCACCCGCCAGGGCCTCTACAAGATCGTCCAGCGCCACGCGCGCACCGCCGGGCTGGCCGCGCGGATGAGCCCGCACACGCTGCGCCACACGTTCGCCACCCACATGCTCGCGGGCGGCTGCGACCTGCGCGTGGTGCAGGAGATGCTCGGCCACGCCGACATCGCGACGACCCAGATCTACACGCACCTCTCGGCCCAGCGCCTCAAGGACGTGTACTTCGACGCGCATCCGCGCGCGCTCGTTCGGAGGGAGCGATCGTGAGCCGGTGGCAGACTGGCCCGCCGTGGCCCGCCGCCCGCTCGCGCCGCTCCTCCTGACCGTCCTCGTCCTCGCGGGCTGCGGGCGCGATCGGACCCGACCCCCCGATCTCACCCATGCCCGCGTGGGCGAGGGGTTCATCGCCCTGGACCTCGCGAGCTCCGGCCTCTCGCTGCGGATCCCGCGCGGCTGGCAGCAGTGGAGCATCCCCCTCCCGGGCCTGACGTCGCTGGGCTCGGGAGGAGCGAACGTCGCCGTCTGGCGCTACGAGCGCTCCGAGCCGCTGCCGTCCGGTCCCACCGCCCTGGCGCGGGCGCGTGACGCCCTCGTGGCCGGGGCGCGCCGGCGCGACCCGTCCCTCGTCGTCTCCTCCGCGCGCGTCGTGCGGATCGACGGGGCGCCGGGGGTGGAGCTCCTGGCCTCCGAGCGCGTGGGCAGCCTGCGCCGGCGCGTGCGCTCGACCCACGTCTATGCCTCCGGAGCGGAGATCGTGATCGACGCGCTCGCGCCGCCGCGGCAGTTCGCCGAGCTCGACCGGGCCGTCTTCCGCCCCGTCGTGGCCTCCCTGCGCCTCTCCGCGCCGCAGCGATGAGCCGACGCAGCCCCCTCCTCTGATGCCCGAGCTGCCCGAGGTCGAGACGATCCGCCGCCACCTCGCGCCGCGGGTGGAGGGGCGGCGCTTCGGCGCGGTCGAGGTGCTCGACCCACGCTGGACGGCGCCCGAGGCGCCCGATCGGATGGCTCGGGCGCTCTCCGGCCGGCGGGTCGAGGAGCTCGCCCGGCGCGGCAAGTACCTGCTCTGGCGGCTGGACGACACGCGAACCCTCGTGCAGCACCTCCGCATGACCGGCACGGTGCTGGTTGACCCGGAGCCCGAGCCGGCGCACACCCGGGTCCGCCTCCCCCTCGACGACGGGACACGGATCGTGGTGGTCGATCCGCGCCGCTTCGGGACGGGCCACCTCGTCGCCGACGAGGCCGCCTACCTCGGCCCGCGCCTCGGCCTCGAGCCTCTCGACGCCGGCTTCACGGTCGCGCACCTCCTCGCCCTGACCCGGCGCTCACGCGCGCCCGTCAAGGCCTTCGTCCTGAACCAGACGCACATCGCGGGGGTCGGGAACATCTACGCCGACGAGGCGCTGTTCCGCGCGCGGATCCATCCCCTGCGCCCCGCGGAACGGCTCTCCCGCCCGCAGGTGACCGCGCTCCGCGACGCCATCGTCGCGGTGCTCGAGGCGGGGATCGACGCCCGCGGCGCCTCCATCGACGACTTCCGCGACCCCGACGGGGTCCAGGGCTCCTTCCAGGACGCGTTCCGCATCCATCTCCGGGCCGGGCGCCCGTGCCTGGAGTGCGGCGGCCCGGTGCGCAAGCTGGTCGTCGGCGGCCGCGGGACCCACGTGTGCGAGCGCTGTCAGCCGCGCCCGCGTGCGGTCAGGCGGCCTTGAGCTCCGCGAGGTCGCCCGACCTGTCGAGGGCGACGAGCTCGCGGAAGCCGCCGATGCTCTCCCCGTCGACGAGGATCTGCGGGAACGTCATGAGGCCGGTCTTCCGGGCCAGCTCGGCCCGGCCGTCCGGGTCGCGTGCGAGATTGATCTCCTCGTACTCGACGCCGCGGGAGGCGAGCAGCGCCTTGGCGTTGCGGCAGTAGGCGCACGGCTCCGTCGAGTACATGACGACGTTCTTCATACTTCAGAAAGTATAGCTACGTGGCCGGGAGCCTGAAGACCGAGGGGATCGTCCTGCGCTCCCTGCGCTACGGGGAGGCCGACCGGATCCTCCACGTCCTGACCCCGCACCGGGGGAAGCTCGGGGCGATCGCCAAGGGCGTGCGCCGCTCGCGCTCGCGCTTCGGGGGGCGCCTCGAGCCCTTCGGGCGGGTGCGGCTCGTCCTCCACGAGGGCCGCTCGGACCTCCTCACGGTGACGAGCGTGGACACCGTCGCGGTGTTCAAGCGCCTGCGGGGCGACGCGCGGGCGCTCGACGCCGCCGGCCGGGCGTGCGACGCCGTCTCGCGCCTGTTCGGAGACGGCGACCCGCACCCCGAGGTCTTCCACCTGCTCGCCAACTTCCTCGCCGTGCTCGACGAGGACCCGGCCCGTGCCGGCCGCGGCGCCTCGCTCGCCTTCCGTCTGAAGCTGTTGGTCGCCGCCGGGCTGACCCCGCAGCTCGGCTCGTGCGCCGAGTGCGGGGAGGAGGAGGGGCTCGTCGCGTTCTCCGGCGCCGCCGGCGGGGTGGTGTGCGGCGCCTGCGAGGGGAGCGGCTTCCCGTTGGGCGCGGAGGCCCACGCCTTCCTCGTGGACGCCCTCGGGGCGCCGCTGGCCGCCGCGCCCACCGCATCGCGCCGCGCCCTCGGCCAGGCCGAGCGGGCGGTGGGGGAGACGGCCGAGCACCACGCCGGAATTCGCTTGCGGCCAGCCGCAAGGGAATTCCGCTGATCCGGCTGCGGCGATCCGTGCCGGTTCTGTGCCGGAAGCGTGACGAAGCTGCCGTGTCACCCCCGCGCCGTCCGGGCGCGGAGCGATCCTCGACGTCATGCCCCCCTGACAGAATCCGCTCACGTGAGCGCCGAGGTCTTCCCGCACCCCACCGGTCCGGTGGCCGCGCGCTTCGCCGGAGGGGTGTGCGAGCGCGAGGCGACCGAGCTCTCGGCGCTGGCCACGGCCTCCTACCCGGCGCGCCGGGAGCGCCCGGAGGAGGACTGCGGGCTGCGCACGCCGTTCCAGCGTGACCGCGACCGCATCGTGCACGCGAAGGCGTTCCGTCGCCTCGCCCACAAGACGCAGGTGTTCGTCGCGCCCGAGGGCGACCATTACCGCACGCGGCTCACCCACACGCTCGAGGTCACGCAGGTGTCGCGTACCGTCGCACGCGGACTGCGGCTCAACGAGGACCTCGTCGAGGCGATCGGCCTGGGCCATGACCTCGGCCACCCGCCCTTCGGCCACATCGGTGAGGACGTGCTCGACGCGTGCCTGCGGGCGCGCTTCGACCGCCCCTTCCGCCACTTCGAGCAGTCCCTGCGCGTGGTCGACGTGCTCGAGGGGCTGAACCTCACCGCCGCGGTCCGCGACGGGATCCTGCACCACTCGAGCCGGACGGAGGAGCCGGGGACGCTCGAGGGGCGGATCGTGCGGCTCGTCGACCGCGTCGCCTACATCAACCACGACATCGACGACGCGGTGCGAGCCGGGGTGCTCGACCCGGCGGACCTGCCCACCGAGGCGATCGGCACCCTCGGGCCGACCGGCTCGGCGCGGATCGACGCTCTCGTGCACGACCTCGTGGAGACCTCCGCGGCCGCGGGGGGCATCGCGCAGGGCGAGGAGGCCGGCGCGGCGATGGCCGAGCTGCGGGCCTTCATGTTCGAGCACGTCTACCTCGGCGACGCCGCGCGGCGCGAGCACGCGAAGATCCAGCGCGTGGTCACGTCGCTCTTCGAGTTCTTCTGCGCGCGGCCGGAGCTCGTGCCCGTGTCGCCCGTTGAAGCGGAACTGCCCGAGCGCGTGGCGGACTACCTCGCGGGGATGACCGACCGCTTCGCGATCCGCGCCTTCGAGGACCTCTGCGTACCCCGCGCCTTCTCGCCGTGACCCGCTATGCCGAGGGCTCGAAGGAGCGGGTGCGCGACGCCACCGACCTGCTCGCGCTCGTGGAGACGCGGACCGAGCTCTCGCGCAAGGGCGTGGACTCCTACTTCGGGCGCTGCCCGTTCCACGACGAGCGGACCGCCTCCTTCCACGTGCGCCCGCAGGTGGGGGTGTACTACTGCTTCGGCTGCCATGCCAAGGGGGACGCGTTCTCGTTCCTGATGGAGACCGAGGGGCTGGGGTTCGTCGAGGCGATGGAGTCGCTCGCCGAGCGGGCGGGGGTCGAGCTCGAGCGCGAGGAGGAGGACGCCGGGGCGGCCGAGCGCCGCGGCCACGAGAAGCGCCTGCTCGAGGTGCTCGAGCGGGCCGCGGCCTGGTACGCCCGGGCGCTGTGGGAGTCCGACGACGCGGAGCGGGCCCGGGCGTACCTGCTGGGCCGCGGGCTCTCGGAGGAGACGCTGCGGGCGTTCGGGGTCGGGTGGGCGCCGGAGGCGTGGGACCGGGTCCTCGTGGCCTCGCGCCGGGCCGGGTGGAGCGAGGAGGAGCTCTTCGCCGCCGGGCTCGTGCAGCGGGGCAAGGGCGGCCGCGTGTTCGACCGCTTCCGCGAGCGGATCATCTTCCCGCTGGCCGACGAGCGCGCCCGGGTGCGCGGGTTCGGCGCCCGGGCGATGCGCGAGGACCAGGGCGCCAAGTACCTGAACTCCGCGGAGGGCCCGGTGTTCTCCAAGGGCCGTCAGCTCTTCGCGCTGGACCGGGCGCGGCGGCCGGCGGCGACCGCGGGGGAGGTCGTGCTCGCCGAGGGCTACACGGACGTGCTCGCGCTGCACCAGGCGGGGGTCGCGACGGCGGTGGGGCTGATGGGCACGGCGCTGACCGAGGACCAGGTCGGGGTGCTCGCCCGTACCGCGAAGACGGTGGTCCTCGCGCTCGACGCCGACCGCGCCGGCCAGGAGGCGATGCTCAAGGCGGCGCGGCTCGCCGAGGGGCGGGGGCTCGAGCTGCGCGTGGTCGGGCTGCCCGAGGGCTCGGACCCCGCCGACCTGCTCGCCTCGGAGGGGGCCGAGGCGCTGCGCACGCGCTTCGGGCGCTCGATGCCGTTCGTGGTCTTCCGCGTGGAGCGGGCTCTGGCCGAGGCCGACACCGGAAGCGCCGAGGGCCGGGACCGTGCGTTGACCGAGCTCCGTCCCCTCGTTCGCGGGCTGCCGCCGAGCATCGTGCGCGAGGAGCTCGTCCAGCGGATCGCCGCGCACCTGCAGCTTCCGGAGACCCTCGTGGCCACGCTGGGCGGCGGGGGGAGAGGGCGTCCCGGGTCGGGCGCTCCCGACGGTTCCCGGGGGACCCGGCCCGCGCCCGTGGCCGCCGCCCTCGATCGCCGCGAGCGCACGGAGCGCGACTTCCTCGCGCTCGTGCTGGCCCTGCCCGCGCCGGGCGCCGAGGCCCTGGCCCGGCTGGACCCCGACGCGCACTTCACCACCGAGGCGACCCGCCGTGCCGCGCGCCACATCGCCGCCCACCCCTCCGATCCGCTCGCGGGGGCCGCCGAGGAGGACGCCGAGCTCGGCGCTCTGCTCGCGCGGATCACGGCCCGCGCCGAGCGCCTCCGCGCCACCCGGGATCTGCTGCGCCAGGCCGAGTTCATCCTCGACCTCGGCCGGACGGAGCGCGAGATCGCCTCCGCCCGCGCCGAGCGCCGTCCCCACGCCGACCTCGCGGCCCACCGCGATCGCGTCCGCCGCGGGATCAAGGAGCTGGAGCTCGGATAGGCGCGCGCCGGGGGCGCCTCTCCCGGGCGCTTTCCGTCCGACCCACGAACTAGTGTTCGCATCATGAAACGCGATTGGCTCGCCTCTCAGCTCGACTCCGGGCGCTCGGTCGAAGCGATCGCCCGGGACGTCGGCCTAGACCCCTCGACGGTCGGGTATTGGCTGAAGAAGCACGGACTGACGTCCCCCCACGCTCCCAGGCATGCCGCGCGCGGAGCGCTCCCGCGGGGCCCACCTCGAAGCGCTGGTCGCACGAGACTGCACCGTGCGTGACATTGCCGACGAGGTCGATCGCAGCATCGGCACCGTTCGCCACTGGCTCCGTCGCTACGGGCTCGAGACGACCCGCGAGGCTCGGCGGCGCAAGACGCGTGGGCGGCCCCTGGGCCGGACGGAGGGTGAGTGTCACCGGCACGGGCAGACGGCGTTTGTCGTGCGCGACGGCGGGCGCGCAGCTTGTCTGCGCTGCCGTTCCGAGCGCGTCGTCGCCCGCCGTCGGCGCTTGAAGGAGATCCTCGTCGCTGAAGCCGGCGGAACGTGTCTGATCTGTGGGTACGAGCGCTGTATCGGCGCCTTGGAGTTCCACCACCTCGACCCGGCGCAGAAGCGGTTCGGGCTGGGCATGCGCGGCCTGACCCGTTCCCTCGACGTCCTGCGGCAGGAGGCGCAGAAGTGCGTCCGGCTCTGCTCGAACTGCCACGTCGAGGTCGAGGCGGGAGTCAGTACCCTTCCCGTCGTCGCTGCCGGTCTCCCTGGTAGCCGCGATCCGGGGTAGCTCAATGGTGGAGCAGCGCCCTGTTAAGGCGATGGTTGTGGGTTCGAGTCCCACCCCCGGAGCTATGCCAGCCACTTTGCCCTCATGAAGCTCATCGCCTGCTGGGGCACGTTCGACCACCCCGGGGAGCACCCGTGCCGGACGGCGCACGTCGCGCTCGAGGAGGCGGGGTATGAGCCGGAGATCGTCAAGGCCTACGGGTCGACGATGCTTCCCGACGCGATCTTCAACCGGTCGGCTGCTCGGAGCGAGGCCAAGCGACTGACGGGCTCCGCGGCGGTTCCGGTGCTCGTGACCGACGACGGCGAGGCGATCGCTCCCTCGCAGGCGATCGTGGCGTGGGCGAAGGCGAACCCGAAGACCGCGACGGCCCCCGCGGCGGCCTGAGCCCGGTGCTCGCCGTCCTCGCGCGCTGGGAGGAGTCCGGAGCGCACTGGCGGGTGGCGGAGATCGCCGGCGGTCACGCCCGCGTCGATCTCTGCGCGTGCACGGGCGAGCGCGTGGACGTCCTCGAGGTGTTCGACCCCGCGGCCCTCGCCGTCCTGCGGGAACGTTCCACCAGCGACCCGCCCTGACGACCGATCGGTTCAAGCTCCCCGCGGGCACGCGCGGCATGATCCAGCGAGTCGATGTCGATCCCGAACGGGTCAGGGCCCGCGGCTGACCCGACCGCTCGCGTCACGCCGCCGTGACCGCACTACTCCCAGAATCGCCGCGCCGCGTGAGACCGCGCTCGGCCGCGAGGTCCTCGACCAGATCCGCGGCCCGTACCGCCCCGTCGTGCGCAGCCGCCCAGGACGCGAGCTCCCGGGCGCGCTCTCGCAGCCCCGGCTCGGCGAGCGCGCGGCGCACGGCCACCCGCAGCGACCCCGGCGACAGCAGCCGCCACGGCAGCCGGACGCCCACTCGCGCCCAGTCCGCCCGGACGGCGTTCTCGATCTGGTCCCCCGCCGCGGCGGCGACGACCACCGCGCAGCCGCCGCTCAGCGCCCGCGTCATCGTCCCGTGGCCGCCGTGCGTCACCACCAGATCGGCCCGCGCCATCGCCCGTGCGTAGGACACCCATTCGACCAGGCGCGTATTGGCGGGCACCGCCGCCGGCCCCTCCAGCGGCCGCCGGTTCCAGGCCGCGAGCACGCGCACCTCCTCGCCCGCCAGCCCCGCCAGAGCCGCCCGGAGCAGCCGGTGTGAGGGATCCTGCGCCGTCGACGGCGCGACGAGCACCACCGGCCCGTCCCCCGACGGCGGCGCCGGGTCCTGATCCCATGGCGGCTCCCACAGCAGCGGCCCGACCACGTGCTCCCACGGCGCCCACCCCCGCGGATATTCGAGCTGCGGGAACGTCCCGACCAGCACAAGCTGCCGCGACAGCCCCCCGAAGCTCCGGCCCGCCGGCCGCAGCCCGAGCCGCCGCCGCAGCTCGTCGAGCTCCCGCTCCCCCCGCCGGTGGCCCATCCCCAGCGGCCACTGGACCGCCCGCCACCAGGCCCGGCCCGCCGCCGTCCGCGGCAGCCGCGCCCCCAGCGAGTAGGCCGGAGCGCCGGTGGGCGGCCGCGGATGGACGTGGGGGATGAGCGTCGCGTACGGCACCCCCATCAGCTCGGCCGACAGCGCCGGCGCGAGGGTCAGCACGTCGTGCACGACGATGTCGGGCGCCCACGCGGAGAGCACCGGACGCGTCTCGGCGACCGCCCGCGCCACCGCCGCATAGGGCTTCAGCGGCTCGCCCGGCCGGGGGAACACCGGGTACTCGGGCGCCGGCGCGAAGTCCATCCCCGCGGCGCGGGCGTGCTCCTCCCACCGTGTCCAGCTCTCGAGCAGCACCGCATGTCCACGCCGCGCGAGCTCCGCGCCGAGGGCCAGCATGGGGAAGGCGTGCCCGGGGTCGCCGAAGGCGCCGAGGGCGAAGCGGCGCCGCGGCGTCCCGGGCTCGCCTACGCCGCCCCTCCGATGATCGTGGCGACCAGCCGCGACCGCTCGCTCACGCCGCCTCCTCCGCGAGCTCGGCCACCAGCCGCAACTGCTCGACCCGTTCGTCACGCGTGAAGGCCATCGGGGAGAGCATGAGCGTTCCCACTCCGGCCTCGCGGAACAGGCGCAACCGGTCGCGGACCACGTCGCGCGGTCCGCACAGCGACACCCGGTCGATCAGCTCGTCGGGCAGTGCCGCGGCCGCCTCCTCCTTCTTCCCCACGAGGTACAGGTCCTGGACCTCGCGCGCCGCGTCCTCGAATCCGTAGCGGCGGACGAGCGCGTTGTAGAAGTTCTTTGCGCGCGAACCCATCCCCCCGACGTAGAGCGCGAGCATCGGCCGCATGAGATCCCGCGCGGTCTCCGAGTCTTCGGCGACGTACGCGTTGACCGTGGGGGCGATGTCGAACGTCTCCGGCGTCAGCGTCCGGCCCGCGACGCGCGCACCCTCCTCCAGCGGCACCCGCAGCTCCTCCAGGTGCTCGGGATCGAGCATGAAGGGGATCCAGCCGTCGGCGATCTCCCCGGTCAGCGCCGTGTTCTTCGGCCCGATCGCCGCGAGATAGACCGGGATCCGCTCCTGTACGGGCGCGATCGTCAGCTTCAGTGCCTTCCCCGGCCCGTCCGGGAGCGGAAGCTCGAGCGTCCCGCCGTGGAACTCCACCCGCTCGCGTGCGAGCGCCATCCGCACGACCTCGACGTACTCCCGCGTGCGCTGGAGCTGGCGGCCGAAGCGCACGCCGTGCCAGCCCTCGGAGACCTGCGGCCCGCTCGGCCCGAGCCCGAGCGCAAAGCGCCCGCCCGAGATCTGGTCCAACGTGGCCGCGGTCATCGCCGTCATGGCCGCCGAGCGGGCGGGGATCTGGAAGATCGCCGAGCCCAGCCCGATGCGCTGGGTGTGGGCGGCCAGCCAGGCGAGCACGGTGGCCGCGTCGGACCCGTACGCCTCGGCCGACCACACGGAGTCATAGCCGAAGCGCTCGGCCTCCTTGACGATGTGCAACTGGTCGTCGGCCGAGAGCCCGAGCCCCCAGTAGCAGATGTGCACGCCGAGCTTCATTTCTGCAAGACCTCTTTCGTGGCAGGAATGCGCTTGCCGATCACCGACGGGCGGAGGTACTCTGGCGAAACCCTATGCGACACGACCGCCGACCGCCCACCGACCAGCTCCGCACCGCCATCGACTTCCTGCCGCCCGACACGCGCGTGGCCATGCTCGAGGGGGTGCGCTCCCAGGACATCATCGCCGGCGCCTACGCCGACCGGCGGGGCGGGGTATGCCCGATGCTCGCCGCCCACCGCTGCGGCGGGCGCACGAGCTTCATCTCCTTCGCCCGCGCCTGGGACAGCTTCACGCAGGCGAAGCGCGCGCGGCGCGCCGACAAACGCGAGCTGCACATCCTCACCGCTTACCTCGAGGCGAGCATCATCGCCTCCGAAGACGCCACGCAGGAGCTCGGAGACGCCATCGCCGAGCACCACGAGCTGGTGGCCCGTCGCCCGGCTCCCGTCCGCCCCGCCCCCGCCCCCGCCCCCGCCCCCGCCCCCGCGCGCGTCCGCCACGACCCCGCGCGCGTCCGCCCCGGCGACCCCGACCGCTCGGGCGAGCTCGCCCACCGCGCGGGCTGGGCGTGGATGCGACCCGTCCGGCGCTGGGACGAGTACGAGCGCGCCGTCGCCCGCCTCGAGGACGAGGCACAGCGGGTGGACGAGGACGCGCGCGAGGCAGAGCTCGTCTGACCGGGGCCGCCGGGCGCCGGGCGCGGTAGTGTCCCGCGCCGCCGTGGCCGAGCTCGACGTCAACCGCGTGGAGGACGGCCCCGAGCGTCTGCGCCTCGAGCTCGTGGGCGAGCTCGACCTTTACACCACCCCCGGCTCGACGACGCCGTGGTCGCCGTCGAGGGGGAGAAGTGGCCGTGCGTCTGCCTCGACCTGACGAAGCTCACGTTCATGGACTCCTCCGGCCTGCGGGTGATCATGCGCACCCAGGCCCGCGCCACCCAGGACGGCCGCAAGCTCATCCTGCGCCGCGGCCCCGAGCTCGTCACCCGGGTCTTCCGCGTCACCGGGCTCGAGCGCGAGCTCGAGTGGCTGGAGGAGTAGCCCCTGAGATGAGTGATTCCGCCGCCCGGCCGCTCGTTACACCTGGCGTAGACGGGAGTCGAGCAGCGCGGCCCGCGCCGCCGCCCGGCCCGGTACCCCGTGCACCGCGCCGCCGGGAAACGTCGCCGCCGAGCCGAGATAGAGCCCGCGCAGGGGCGTGCGGTAGGGCGAGAGCTTCGGGACGGGCCGGAACAGGAGCTGGTCGAGCTCGTAGGAGCCGGAGCCCACGTCGCCGCCGACGAGGTTGGCGTCGCGGCCGGCGAGGTCTCCCGGCACCATCACGTGACGGGCGAGGATGAGGTCGCGGAACCCGGGCGCGAAGCGCTCCACCTGGGCCTCCACGCGCCCGAGGAACATGTCGCGCTGCCCGCCCCAGCCCGGGTCGCGAGGCGTGTGGGTGTAGGCCCAGGCCGTGTGCTTTCCCGCGGGCGCGCGGGAGGGATCGGCGAGCGACTGCTGGCCGAAGAGCAGGAACGGCTTCTCGGGCAGCTCGCCGCTCATGGCCTGGCGCAGGGCCGTGATGAGCCCCTCGGCATCCCCCGCGACATGCACGGTCCCCGCGCGCCGGGCGTGCTCGTTCTCCCAGGGGACGGGACCGTCGAGCGCCCAGTCGACCTTGAACGTCCCGGGCCCGTGACGGAAGTGGACGAGGCGGCGGACGTAGAGGTCGGGGAGGGCCTGGCCCGCGAGGGCGAGCAGGCCGGAGGGGGTGAGGTCGCACAGGACGATGGGGGCCTCGACGAGGTCGCCGCCGGCCGTCTCCACCCCCGCGGCGCGCCCGTGGCGGGTGAGCACGCGGGTGACCGGGGTCCCAGCGTGCCAGCGCCCGCCGGCCTCCTCCAGCGCGCGGGTGAGCGCGTCGGCGATCGCGTCCGCTCCGCCCTCCGGGCTGGGCCAGCCCACCGCGTGTCCGAGGACCTGGAGGTAGATCCCCGCGATGGCCGAGCCCGCGCCGTCGGGCGGGACGTCGCCGTGCATCGCGCTCGAGTAGAGCCAGGCGCGCGAGCCGGGATGGGCGAACATCCGCTCGCCCACCGTCCGCGCCGAGGAGACCGTGAGCCGGGCGAAGTCGAGCATGCCGTGCAGCCGCCACGCGAGCGCGAGGCGGGCCGCGCCGGCGACGGGCGGGAAGCCCGACAGGAAGGTCTGGCGCACGGCGGGGAAGTGCTCCAGGAAGGGGCGGACCATCGTCTTCCACGCCGCTCCGTCGCCCGGGGAGAGCTCGTCGAGGGTCGCCGCGGTGGCGTCGACGTCGCCGAAGAGCGCTCCCCCGTCGCCACCGTCGAGCGGGTGGACCATCGCCACCGGCGGATGGATCCAGCGCACCCCGTGACGCTCGATCTCGAGCTCCTCGAAGACCGGGGACGCGATCCCCGCCGGGTAGACGGAGGAGAACACGTCATGGCGGAAGCCGGGGAGGGTGAGCTCCTCCGTGCGGACGGCGCCCCCGAGTGTGCCGGCCGCCTCGAGGAGCACGACGTCGCGGCCGGCGCGGGCGAGGGTCGCCGCGGCGGCGAGGCCGTTGGGCCCGCCGCCCACGACGACGGCGTCGGCCCGTTCCGCGCTCATCGCACCGCCCGGGCGATCTGGTGGAGCATCGACTCCTCGGCCGTCCCCATCCCCCAGAACGCCTGCTGGGCATGCTGCCCCGCGCGCCGGTAGGCCTGGTCGAGCGCCCACGGCATCTCGTCCCACGTCCCCGCCGCGCGCAGGAAGGCCTGGCCGTCCTGCGCGTAGAGGACGAGCCGGTTGCGGGCCCGGCCCATGAAGTGCCCCTCGTGGGTGGTGAGGTCGAAGCCGACGAGGGGTGTCGCGCCGTCGGGCACAGGCGGTGGCTCGTCGCGCCCGAGACGGACCATGTTCTCGTTGAGCTCGTCGAAGTACGCGTGCAGGCCGCTGGGATCGTCCGGCGTGACCAGGCGGGTGATCGTGACGTACCCGCGGGTGTAGGCCGGCAGCCGGGGCGCGAGGCGGGCGACGACCTCGATCTCGAAGGTCTGGTCGAGCAGCCCGCCCCTGCGCACCGGGGTGAAGCGCCCGAGGGCCGACGCGTAGTCCGGCCAGGTCTCGGGGCGCGTGATCGCGGCGATGACCGCCGGCGCCGACGGGACGGGCACGGGTGGATAGGTGTGCCAGATCTGGTGGCGCGGATCGGCGACGGGAGGCGTGGGCGCGCCGAGACCGGCCCCGCGCAGGCGGACCTCGGGGTCGTAGGCGTCGCGCTGGGCGGCGGTGGGGAAGGCGATGCCCCAGCCGCGCCGGGCGGGGTCGGCCCAGGCGTCGGGGAACCAGGGGCCGACGAGCTTCGCGGCCCCCTCGAGCAGCGCGTCACGGTCGAGGTCGCCCCGGGGCGAGGCCGTGAGCCGCGCCCGCATGAACGTCTTGTGAAAGGAGAGGACGTCGTACGCGCGCAGCCGCCGGTGCCCGAGCGCGTGCCAGCGGGTGGTGACGATCCCGAAGGCCAGGCGCAGGTCCTCGACGTCGCGCGCGGGCGCCGGCCGCGCGAAGTAGGCGGCGTTCAGGAAGTCCGTGACCCAGCCCGCGGCGTCCGGCGCCGCGACCGACGACCCCGCCGCGCGAGCGAACCGCGACTGCGGAGACCGCAGCACCCGCCGGGCCCCGAGCCCGGCCCCGACCACGAGGAGCGCACGCTGAAGACCCGGAGCCGGCACGCCGGTGGCCTGCCCCATGCATCCCACCCTCAACCTCCGGACGCACTACCGTCCGCCCGCCCGGCCCGGTAGCTCAGCGGTCAGAGCAGCGGACTCATAATCCGTCGTGCGAAGGTTCGACTCCTTCCCGGGCCAGTGGAGCAGCCGGCGTATGGGTACTTGCCCTCACCCGCGAGCGCTGCGGGAGAGGAGATCCGGCCCGACCTTGCGTGGCTCCCTCGCGGCTGCTCGCTCAGGCGTTCTCGGCTTGGAGCCAGCGGCGGGTGAGCGGCGTGGCCGAGAGTCCGTGCACGACGATGGAGCAGACGACGCAGACGATGGTGGTCCAGATCACGACGTGCTGCTCGGTCGCGTCGAGGGTGTGCGATTCGACGACGATGGCGGCGTAGAAGAGGGCCGCCACGCCCCTGACTCCGAAGAACGCGAGGAACAGGCGTGCCTTCCGGCTCATGAACGTGCCAGCGGTGGCGAACACGAGGACGGGGCGGATGATCAGGATGAGGACGGGGGCCAGCAGCCATCCGGCGACCCCGGGCGCGCCGAGGCCGGAGGTGGTGAGCATCGTGCCGAGCATGAGCAACACGAGCAGCTCGAGCGTCTTGCCCGCGGCCTCGGTGCCGTGGTGGGCGGCCTCGTGGACGTGGTGGTCGAACTCGTAGCGGCGGAACGTGTACCCGGCAGCGAACACGGCGAGCAACCCGTAGGCGCCGAGCGCCTCGGTGAGCCCGTAGATCACGAGCACGAGACCGATGACCACCACCCCTTGCATCTCCGAAGCCAGGAGTCCCCGCGCTCGTGCTCGCGTCAGTACGGCGGCGGCGGCGAATCCTGACGCCGCCCCGAGCGCCAGCGCGAACCCCGCCGCGTAGAGCAGGTCGGCGAGCAACCAGCCGCCGATCCATCCCGTGCCCCCTTGCTTGGCGACCAGCAGCCCGAGCACGACGAACGGCGACGCGAGCCCGTCGTTGAAGCCCGCTTCGGTATGCAGCGAGAGTCGTGGCTCGCCGAGGACCTCGCCTCCGGGGCCGGTGAGCCCGACATCGCCGGCGAGCACCGGATCGGTCGGGGCGAGTATCGCTCCGAGCAGCAGCGCCGCGCCGAAGGAGAGCCCCATGACCCCGACGCCGAACGCGGCGATGGCGAGGATGCTCAGCGGCATCACCACCACCAGCAGGGTGCCGATCGACAGCCACGAGCGACGGCGGACCTCGCGCTCGATGGTCAGCCCGGCAGAGAAGACCGCCACGATGAGCGCGAGCTCGGCCAGGCGCTCGAGGAGCTGGTGGTCGTCCTCGGGGTCGAGCGGGTGGACGTCGAGGAGCGCGAGTGCCACCGCGCCCAGGCCCCCCAGGGCGACGTAGAAGACCGAAGCCGAGAACGCTCGCTCGCTCTGATGGGACATCGCTGCCGCCCCGACGAGCACGACAACCCCGACGGCCAGCAGGGCGAGCGTGTACAGGTCACCAAGATGCCAGCCGGGAGCGAGGGCGAACACCGGCGAGACGAGAAGGAACGGTGCCGGCATGGAGAACCTCCGGGGAGTGGGCGGGCGGAATCCTCGCCGACCAGACTTCCCGGCACACCGGGAACGACTGTACTTCCCGAGGGGGCGGCAGCGATCACCGCGACGACGGCGTCGGCCCGGGTCACCGCTTGCGCTCGAGCCGTGGCTCGGGTATGAGGCAGTAATGGCGAGGGCGACCGAAGGGCCGCCACGTGGATCGAGCAGGAGCGTGATGCTCGTCGCGGGGGCGGTGGTGGTGGTCCTCGTGGCGCTTGCCTCCGGCTACGGCTACCACCGCGACGAGCTCTACTTCCTCGCCGCCGGTGACCACCTGGACTGGGCGTACGCCGACCAGGGACCCGTCACTCCGCTGATCGCCCGCGCCATGAGCGAGATCTCCGGGGGTTCGCTGATGGTGCTGCGGCTGCCCTCGGCGCTTGCCGCCGGTGTCACGGTGCTGCTGACCGGGTCTGCTCGCGCGCGAGCTCGGTGGCAGCCGACGCGCCGAACAGGTGGCCGCCACCTGCGCCGCGGTCGCGAGCATCGTGCTCGTCACCGGCCACCTGCTCAGCACTTCGACGTTCGATCTGCTGGTCTGGACCGCGGTCAGCTGGCTTGTCGTCCGGGCGGTGCGGACCGGCGAGGACCGGCTGTGGCTGGTCACCGGGGTCGTGCTGGGCGTCGGACTGCTCAACAAGCCGCTGCCGGCGTTCCTGGCGGTCGGGCTATTGGCCGGTGTCGCGATCGCGGGGCCGCGGCGCCTGCTGCGCAACCGCTACGTCTGGCTGGGCGCGGCGATCGCCCTCGCGCTCTGGTCGCCCTGGATCATCTGGCAGGCCGGTCACGGCTGGCCGCAGATCGACGTCTCGCGCTCGATCGCCGCGGGGGGCTCGACGAGCTCGCAGCCGTGGTGGGCGATCCTGCCGTTCCAGTTCCTGCTCGTCAGCCCGGTGCTCGCGCCGGTCTGGATCGCGGGTCTCGTGAAGCTCTTCCGGGACCCCGCCGTGCGCGACGTCCGGTTCCTCGCGTGGGCCTGGGTCGTGCTCGCCGTGGTATTCATGGCGTCGGGCGGCAAGCCCTACTACCTGGGCGGACTTCTGCCGGCGCTGATCGCAGCCGGAGCGGTGCAGGTCGACGGCTGGCTCGGACACGGACGGCTGCGTCTGCGCAGGGGGCTGCTCGTCGCGGCGGTCGCGGTGAGCGCAGCGATCGACCTGACCATCGCACTGCCCGTGCTCCCCGCCGACCACGCCGGCCCCGCGATCGCGGCGAACGCGGACGTCGGCGAGACGATCGGCTGGCCCGAGCTCGCCCGGACCGTCGCGAACGTGCGTAGGAGACTGCCGGGCGCGGGACGCGTGGTGATCCTCACCCGCAACTACGGCGAGGCGGGCGCGATCGACCGCTACGGCCCCGCGCTCGGCCTGCCGCACGCCTACAGCGGACACAACGCCTACGGCGACTGGGGACCGCCACCCGACGGCAGCGTCCCGGTCATCGCCGTCGGAGACAACCTCGCCGCGCACCTGAGCGGCTGCACCATCGCCGCCCGGATCACGAACCGTGCCGGCGTCGACAACGACGAGCGCGGGGTGCCCATCGCGGTCTGTCGCGGGCCATTGCGCTCATGGACGCGGGAATGGCCGGAGCTGCGCCGCTTCGGCTGATCGAGGTGGCTCGTCCCCGCGACCGGTCCATCGACCGCGCCGTGATCGACGCATGCGTGGAGCTGCTCGAAGAGGTGGGTTACCGGCTGAGCCGCGAGCAGATCGCGCGCCGGGGCGTCAGCCAGCCCGCGGTCAACCGGCGCTTCGACAGCGTCGACGACATCCTGCTCGCCGTCGCCAGTACTCCGCCTCACGGGCCACAGACGCTCGCCGGCGTCGATTCGCTCCGCTCGTTCCTCGTGGCGTCGCTGACCAAGACCGCGCGGACGTTCGGGGCAACGCGGGTTCGCCGCTCCGCGAGCGAGCTGCTGGCGGCGGCCGCGGGGGATGAGCGGATCGAGCAGGCGCTCCAGTCGACCCTCGCCGAGCTCCGCGCCGACGGCCTGGCCTGGGTCGAGTGGGCGCGCGAGCGCGGGGAGGTCGGTCCCGAGGTCGACGCCGAGACGCTGCTCGACCTCGTCAACGGAGCGGCCTACTACCGCCTGCTGTGGCGTGGCGAGACGATCGCCGAAGACGAGGTCGAGCCGCTGGTCGACCTGCTCCTCGCGGGAGCGGCGCCCGCGCCGCCGGCGGGAAGCTCTGGCGCAGCTCCTTGAGGAGTGACCATACGGGCCCGTAGGGTCCGGGACGTTGGACGCCGTGTTCCATCGGTCATCGTTCACCTCGGTTCATGGGCGTCAGGTAGCCTCGGATGATGGACGACGAGTCGATCCGCACATTGCTCAGGCGCCTGGCGCGGCCGCACGGCTCCGGCGGGAAGGTCATCGAGCGTGCCGCGATCCTCGCCGAAGGCTCGGAGTCCGAGGCGGTCCTGGCCTGGATCGCGGCCCATGACGGGCAACCCGAGGATCTGCCGCCCGCGGTCGCCGGCGGGGGCCTGCACAGCGCACGCCTGACCGACAGCAGCGCGATGCGGTCGGCGAAGCCGCGCCGGTACGTGCTGCCTCCCGGCGCTCTGTCCTGAGGCCGGCGCGGAGGAGAAGCCCGCCGGACGCTCCTGGGCGGCGCCGGTCGGGACGGCTACGGTGCGCCGATGGCCCCGAGCGAGAAGCCCCAGGTCGACGTCCCCGCCGATCAGTCCCCCTCCTACGAGCTCGAGCTCGAGGACATCGTCGTCGGCGACGGCGAGGAGGCCGTCGCCGGGCGCGTCGTCGAGGTCCACTACGTCGGCGTGTCCTGGTCGACCGGCCGGCAGTTCGACGCCTCGTGGGACCGCGGCAGCACGTTCAAGTTCGGTCTCGGGAAGGGGCAGGTCATCTCGGGGTGGGACCAGGGCGTGGCCGGGATGAAGGTCGGAGGGCGCCGCCGGATCACGATCCCGCCCATGCTCGGCTATGGGAAGCGGGGCGCCGGTGGGGTGATCGGTCCGGACGAGACGCTGATCTTCGTCGTCGACCTGGTCGGCGTGCGCTGAGCGGCAAGCGGAAGATCGCCGCCCGTCGCCGGCGGTGAGGCCGCTCCCGGTCACCGGCCCAACGTGCGCAGCGAGGCCAGCGGCGCCCGCTCGGTGAAATCCAGGTCGCGCGGGTGCGCGCCGGCCGGCCCGGCGGTGAGGTAGCCCTCGGGCTCCTCCCCGTCCAGCCGGCCCTCCTGCCCGAGGCGCCGCGTCACCGCGACGAGGACCGCGTAGGCCATGGGCCCGAGCTCGCGCAGCGGTTGGTGGCGGTTCTGGCGGACCCCGAGGTCGACCTGCGCGAGCCCGTCGAGCCCCACCTCGCGATAGGCGTCGATGAGCAGGCCGATCTCCACGCCGTAGCCCGTCGCGAAGGGGAGACGCTCGAGCAGCTCGCGCCGCGCCGCGAACTCCCCCGCCAGTGGCTGCTGGACGGCCGCGAGCTCGGGATAGAAGCGGTGCAGGAGCGGACGGGCCGTGAGCTCGTTGACCCGCCCCCCGCCGTCGGGGAGGGCCACGCCACCCGCCCGGAACGGGCGGCGGTAGCACCCCTTGACGAAGTGCACTCCCGGGTCACGGCGCAGGGGACCGACGAGCCCGCGCGCGAAGTGGGCCCCGAACACCGCCGAGTCCGCGTCGAGGAAGCACACGATCTCACCGCGCAGGACCCTGAGCGCGCGCCACATCGCGTCGCCCTTGCCGAGGACCGGCCCGAGCCCGGGCGCCAGCGCCTCCTGGGCGAGGACGGTCGCGCCGGCGGCGCGGGCCAGCGCGGCGGTCCCGTCCTCCGAGGCGGCGTCCACGACGACGACCTCGTCGACCTCCCCCCGCTCGCGCAGCTCCACGAGCGCGGAGACGATCGGCCCGACGGTCTCCGCCTCGTTGCGGGCGGGGAGGCAGACCGACACGCTCGCGGCGCCCGGGCCGTCCGCGGCGCCGAACTCGCGGTGGTCGAAGGTGCGCGCCCGCGACCACGCGAGCGCGGCGTCCAGGCTCACCCGCGGCGGCGCGGCGGTCGGTCGTGGACGGAGGCGAGCCGGGCCGGCGTGACGGCGCCGAGCGTCAGCCCGAAGTCGCGCGAAGCCACGTCGTAGAAGCCGGAGTGGGTCACCGGGTCGAGGATGATGCCGCCGAGCCACCCCACGCCGTACGTGAGCCGCGGAACCGCGCCGCCCCCCGCGTCGAACGGGGGCGGCGCGCCCGGGTGCTGCTAGGGGGTGACGTGCACGTAGACCCGGCGGGCCGCCGAGGTGAGGGTGCTGTTGTCCGCGCGGGCGCGGACGACCAGCGTGTTGTCGTTGTTCGTGTTCGTGGGGACGCAGCTGACGGCGGTGCTGGTGACGGCGGTGCTGCTCGCGCAGCGCGCCACGGCGGCATCGCCGTCGAGGGCGGGACCGGCGATGGTCGCGCTCAGGCCCTTGTTCATGAGCGACGTGCCGGCGCTGATGTAGACGTTGGGGTTGTTGGCCGCCTGGCCGGTGGTGCCCGGCTTGGAGACGACGGTGAACCCGCCCGACTGCTCGACGATGGTGCCGGTCTCATCGAGCAGGAAGAAGCGCGGTGCGGCGCCGGCCGGGCCCTGGTCGCCCTTCGGGCCGGGCTGGAGCTGTCCGGGGCGGAAGTCACGGGCCAGCAGGCTGCCGTCGATCACGTCGCTCGAGCCCAACGAGCTGTCCCTCACGTCCCGCCCGTTCAGCGAGCCGTCGCGGATCTCGCCGGTGCCGAGGGAGTTGTTGATCACGTCGCTCGCGCCCAGCGAGCTGTCCCTCACGTCCCGCCCGTTCAGCGAGCCGTCGCGGATCTCGCCGGTGCCGAGGGAGCTGCTGATCACGTCGCTCGCGCCCAGCGAGCTGTCCCTCACGTCCCGCCCGGTCAGCGAGCCGTCGCGGACGTCCGCGCCCGTGATCACGACGGCGGCGTACGACGTGCCGCCCAACGCGATGAACACCGCCATCGTCGCCATGACGTTCGCGAAGCTCAGGTGCGAACGGAACCTTCTCGTGATGCTCTTCATCAGCCCTCCTGGGGGGAATGCGGTTGCACGGGCTTGTACGGAACCGGGCCGCTCGAGTTGCGGGATTTCGGGTTGAGCGGGCTCTTATGGGCGGGGTCGTCACCATGGGTGCGTGAGCGTCATCGACTCCTTCCGCCTCGACGGTCGGGTGGCCATCGTCACCGGCGCGTCCTCCGGGCTGGGGGTCGCGTTCGCCGAGGGGCTCGCGCAGGCCGGCGCCGACGTCGCGGTCTGCGCCCGGCGCGCCGAGCGCCTCGAGGACACCCGGAAGCTCGTGGAGCACCACGGTCGCCACTGTCACACGACCCGCGCCGACGTGGCCGACGTCGAGGACTGCCGCCGCGTGGTGCGGGAGACCATGGACGAGTTCGGCCGGGTCGACGTCCTCGTCAACAACGCGGGGATCGGGACTGCGTTCCCGGCCACCCGGGAGGACCCCGACGACTTCCGGCGGGTCATCGACATCAACCTGAACGGCTCCTACTGGATGGCCCAGGCCTGTGGGCGGGTCATGCGGCCCGGCTCGAGCATCGTGAACGTCGGCTCGGTGCTGGGCTCGACCACCGCCGGGTTGCCCCAGGCGGCCTACTCGTCGAGCAAGGCCGCGATCATCGGGCTCACCCGGGACCTCGCGCAGCAGTGGACGGGGCGCAAGGGGATCCGCGTCAACGCGCTGGCCCCGGGCTTCTTCGCCTCGGAGATGACCGACCAGTACCCCGAGGGCTACCTCGAGCAGATGATGTGGCGGATCCCCGCGGGACGCGTCGGCGAGGCCATGGAGCTCGTGGCCGCTCTCGTGTTCCTCGCCAGCGATGCCGCCTCCTACGTGACCGGCGTGGTGCTCCCCGTCGATGGAGGGATGCTGACGACATGACCGGGCTCACCGACACCCACCGCGAGGTCTAGTCCACGGCGAGGACGACGAGCGTCGCGTCGTCCTGTAGCGGCTCTGTCCAGGACTGCGTCACGGCGTGCTGGATGGCCATGGCCGTGGCCGCGGCGGTCGGGGCCGTGGCCCCGGCGATCGCCTGCCGGACGCCGTCCATCCCGAACACGCCGCCGCCCGCGACGGAGCGCTCGGTGATGCCGTCGGTGAGCAGCAGGAGCCGGTCGCCGCTCTCCAGGGTCACCGAGGCGGGCAGGAGGTCGCGCTTGGCCTCCCCGGCGCCCAGCGGTGGGTACACCGCGCCGTCGAGCTCTGAGAGCGTGCCGTCGAGCCCGATCACGTACCCCGGCGGGTGGCCGCAGTTGAGGTAGGCGAGCAGGCCCGTCGGCGCATGCCAGCGCGCGAGTATCACCGAGATGTGGAAGTCGGGGTTCCCGAGCTGGCGGACGACCTCGTCCATGGTGTAGGCGGCCTCAACCAGGTCCTGCCCCATCCGCCGCGCGGCGCGCAGCGCGCCGAGGCCGGTCGCGCTCAGGCCCGCGGCGGTGGGCCCGCCTCCGGCCGAGTCGGCGATGGCCAGCCATGACCCGTCGCGGTTCTCCACGAAGTCGAACCAGTCGCCGCCCACCTCGTAGGAGGGCAGCAGGCCGCCGGCGATCTGCGCCCCGGTGACCCGGGCGATCCGCGGCGGGAGCAGGTGCTGCTGCACCTCGGCCGACGCCGTGGTCGGCTTGCGCCGGCGCGCGGACTCGATCAGGTCGGTGTAGTCCCCGGCGAGCTCGAGCGCCGCGGCCCCCTGCTTGGCGATGTCCTCGAGGGACTGGATGGGCATCCCCACGCACAGGAGGAGCGCGATGACCCGCCCGCGGACCCAGAGCGGGCACGCCTCGCAGCGCGGCATCGTCTCGCGCAGCGTTCCGAAGAAGACGGGCAACCCCTCGGGCACGATCTCCGGCCCGAGCGCCGGCGGCGCCGCGAGGGTCTCGGGGAAGTCCTCCGATCCCGCGAGGCGCAGGAGCTGCGAGCCGTCGATGTCCACGACGTAGAGCGCCACGGGGACCGCGGCGGCGCGGCGGGCCTCGGCGACGAGCTGATCGGCGATCAGGTGGGGCGGGACCTCGTCGAGGATGTGGATGACGTCGAGTGCGACGGGGGCTTCGCGGCCCAGGCGGCCGGGCGGCTGGTAGCCGAGGGTGGTGACCTCCGCGGCGGGCCCGTCGCTCTCCTGCAGGGCGGCGGCGAGCGCGTCCCGGGTGGGGAAGTGCCGGTAGAGGGTCGAGCGACCCACCCCCGCCGCGGCTGCCACCTGGGTCATGCTCGTCCGGCGGTCGGAGAACAGGGCGGAGGCGGCGAGGAGGATGCGCTCCCGGCTCGCGGTGGCATCGGCGCGCTGTCCAGGAGAGCCGGCTTTGGCGGGCGAGGCCACGGTCGGCAACGTACCCCGTGTGACCAGACGGCAAATGGAACAATTGTCCCGTTTGGAGTTCCATGAGGCGGGAAGGAACCACGTGTCCTTTGTCCCATCAAGGAGCAGACATGGCAGACACCAACACCGGCCTCGACTGGCACGGCCGCACGGTCGTCGACCGCGACGGAGACAAGATCGGCTCGGTCGAGGAGATCTACCTCGACGACCAGACCGGAGCTCCCGAGTGGCTGCTCGTCAAGACCGGGCTCTTCGGCACGAAGTCCACGTTCATCCCCATGCGCGACGCCCAGCCCGAGGGCGATGACAGCGTCCGCATCCCCTTCGAGAAGGCCCAGGTGAAGGACGCGCCGAGCATCGACGCCGACCAGGAGCTCTCCCAGGCCCAGGAGCAGGAGATCTACACCCATTACGGGATGGGCTACGACGAGTCCCGCTCGGACTCCGGGCTGCCCGAGGGCGGCGCCGCCGGTACGGCCGGCGTCGACCCCGACCACGACGTAGACACCACCCGCGACACCACGGGCCACGACACGTCCGGCCCCACGACCGACGACGCGATGACCCGCTCCGAGGAGGAGCTCCGGGTCGGTACGCGCCAGGAGGAGACGAGCCGCGCGCGCCTGCGCAAGCACGTGGTGACCGAGAACGTCCAGACGACGGTCCCGGTCTCGCGCGAGGAGGTCCGCGTGGAGACGGAGCCGATCACCGACGCCAACCGCGGCGCCGCCCACGACGGCCCGGCGATCTCCGAGGAGGAGCACGAGGTCGTGCTCCACGAGGAGCGCCCCGTCGTCGAGAAGGAGGTCGTCGCCAAGGAGCGCGTGCGCCTCGGCAAGGACCAGGTCACGGACGAGCACACCGTCGCGGACGAGGTCCGCAAGGAGCAGGTCGAGGTCGAGGGCGACACGCGGAGGGACGGCTAGCCCCATGTCGACGAACCACACCGATCAGGGCGCTCAGGACGCGTCGGTCGCAGAGCTGGTCAAGCAGCTCTCCGCCCAGACGTCCACGCTCGTACGGCAGGAGATCGAGCTCGCCAAGGTCGAGCTCACCGAGAAGGGCAAGCGGGCAGCCATCGGCGGCGGCATGTTCGGCGCCGCCGGTCTCGTCGCGCTCTACGGCGTCGGCGCCCTCGTGGCGGCGGTGATCCTCGTGCTCGCCACGGCGATCGCCGGCTGGCTCGCGGCGCTCATCGTCGCCGTGGTGCTGCTCGCCGTCGCCGGGGGGCTCGCGCTCATGGGCAAGACGAAGGTCCAGCAGGCCGGGCCGCCCGTGCCCGAGCGTGCCGTGCAGAACGTCAAGGAGGATGTCGAGGTGACGAAGCAGCGCGCGCAGGAGGGACGCCGATGAGCGAGAACGAGGAGCAGCGCGGGCCCGCAGAGATCGAGCGCGAGATCGCGCAGACGCGCGACCAGCTCGGCGACACCGCCGAGGCGCTCGCGGCCAAGGCCGACGTCAAGGCCCGTGCGCAGGAGCGCGCGGAGGAGGCCAAGAGAAGCGCGCGCGAGAAGCGCGACGAGCTCTTGGGCAAGGCCAAGGCCGCCACGTCGGGATCCGCAGGCGGCGGGGGCGGCGGCGCGGGCGCCGGGGCGCAGCAGGTCAAGGCCAAGGCGCAGGAGAACCCCGTCCACACCGGCGTGGCCGGAGGCTTCGTCGCCGGCCTGCTCGTCGGGCGCATCCTGTTCGGGGGGCGCGGATGAAGACGATCTTCACCCCGCTCTCCCTGGGCGTCGGCCTCCTCGCCGGGCAGGTGGGCAAGAAGATCTTCGACGCGATCTGGGACAAGTTCGACGACGAGGAGGCCCCGGAGGCCAAGCACCGCGAGATCGACCGGCGCAAGCTCGTGCTCGCCCTGCTCGTGCAGGGCGCGATCTTCCGCCTCGTCAAGGGCCTCACCGACCACGGCCTGCGTCACGCGTACGCGCGCGGCACCGGCGAGTGGCCCGGTGAGGAACGCCCCGAGTCCGACTGAAAACGACCGAGGAGCTCCATGGCCAAGAATGACCAGCCCGCCGCCGTGAAGGCGGGAGACCGCCCGGGCGACGGGGCGGACCCCGAGAACATCAACAAGGACGGTCCCGGGCGCCGGGCGGACTACCGCCCGCAGGGCGTCGACACCAAGACCGGCCTGCTTCCGACGATCAAGCGGACGTTCACGGAGTTCTCCGAGGACAACATGACCGACTGGGCGGCCGCGCTGACCTACTACGGGGTCCTCGCGATGTTCCCGGCGCTGATCGCGCTGGTGGCGCTCATCGGGCTGGTCGGTGACCCCCAGACGATCACGATGAAGGTGACCGACATCGTCACGAGCATCGGGCCCAAGTCGGCGGCCGACACGTTCGCGGGCCCGATCAAGTCGATCACGATGCAGAAGAGCGCGGCCGGCATCCTGCTGATCGTGGGCCTGGCCGCTGCGCTGTGGTCGGCGTCGGGCTACATCGGAGCGTTCATGAGGGCGTCCAACGTCATCTACGAGACGCCCGAGGGCCGACCGTTCTGGAAGCTCCGGCCGCTGCAGATGCTCGTCACGCTCGTCCTGTTGCTCCTTGTCGTCCTCGTGGCCCTGAGCCTCGTGCTCACCGGCCCCGTCGTCTCCGCGGTGGCCAAGCCCCTCGGCGTCGGCTCCACGGCGGTCTCGGTGTGGAACATCGCCAAGTGGCCGGTACTCGTGGTGATCGTCCTGCTGATGTTCGCCGTCCTGTACTACGCGACGCCCAACGTGAGGCTCCCGAAGTTCTCGTTCGTGACGCCGGGCTCGATCTTCGCGCTCGTGCTCTGGCTGCTGGCCTCGGTGGCGTTCGCGTTCTACGTGGCGAACTTCGGCTCCTACAACAAGACCTACGGTGCGCTCGGGGGGGTGGTGACCTTCCTGGTGTGGTTGTGGATCACGAACTGCGCGCTGTTGCTGGGCGCAGAGCTCAACTCCGAGCGGGAGCGGTCACGCGAGCTTGACGCCGGGGTGGAGGGCGCCGACCGCGAGATCCAGCTCGACGCGCGCGACGCGCCCAAGGAGCAGAAGACGACGTAGAGGGCCGGTGCGCTCTCAGCGGCGCATGTGCCGCATCTCGAGCTCTGCCTCGGTGATGCGGCGCATGCGCCGACAGACGTCGCGGTAGAAGGCGAGCTGTCGCTGGCGGCCGACGAGACGGAAGCCGAGCCGGGGGATGAGCGGGCCGCTGACGGCGGGGCGCGAGAAGGCATGCAGACGGAACTCCACGTCACCGCTCTCGAGCCACTTCCACACCTCGTAGTGCATCTCGCCCCGCTCGAAGTGGCCCTCGAGCGTCCGGTAGGACCAGCCGAACACCCGCGCCCGGACGCCTTCGACCGTACGCAGCTCGTCGTAGACCTCGCCGACCCGCACCCCGACGCGGAGGCGGATCAGGCCGAAGCGGACCGTGAGGACCATGGTGCGCCCGGCGAGCTCGTCTCCGGGGCGGTAGCCGGCCCGGACCACGGCCGGGTCCGCGACCTGGTAGTCGATCAGGAGCCGGCGCGCGGTCTCCCAGCTCCCACCGGGCGCCGGGTCGCCGCTGGGCTCGCCCGGGAGGCGGGCGACCATGTCGTCGACGTGCCACCCGCGGTAGTCCTCCTCGGCCGCGCGGGCCGGGTCGAAGTTCACGGCGCGGTCGAGCATCCCGTCGAGCCCTCCGGGCTCGGAGCCGCCGCTTCGTGGCGCGTCCACGCGCCGTGTCGTGACGACGATGCCTCCCTCCATCTTCCCGCCCGAGCGCTCGACGACCCGCTCGATGACCGACGTCCACATGTTCAGCTGGACTTCCTTCGCCATGCGCAGGCGCGAGTACAGGAGGTCGGCGAGGCGGTTGCCGCTGCGCGCCCACGACTCGATCGCGAAGACGATGACGCCCGGGGCGGGGGTCACGCGGAACTCGATCTGCCCGGCCTCGAGATGGCCCTCCAGCGTCGCGAGGCGGAAGGAGGTCCCGGTGGTCCCCACGACCCTCACGGGGCCGTTCCACGGGCCGGGCATCCGGACGACGTATTCATCGCCCGTCGAGAGCCGGTGCCCGTCGCCCGACGTCTTCTCGAACGGCCCGAACGCACGCGGCATCATCGCCCCCAGGTCGCCCGCGATCGCCTCGCGCAGTTCCTCCGGGCTCGTCCGCGCGCCGCGGATCTGCGTCCGGTACTGGCGTCGCAACAGCGCGCCGTGGCCGTCGCCGACCGCCTGGATGCCATCCGTGACGATCTCCGGCGGGAGGGCGGGCGGCGCGTCCGCGGGCAGCTCTCCGAGCAGCTCCCAGCGGTGCACCGGTGTCGTGCGCCACATGTAGCGCCAGGAGGTGAGCGCGATGCCGAACGGCCAGCCGAGCAGGGTGGAGAGGCTCGTGTTCCGGGGGCGTGACGCGGGCACGCCGGAGTCGTACCCATCTCGAGGGCGGAAGTGCCGCGATACCCGTGGCGGGGTAGGAGGCACGATCATGGTGGTGCGGACCCTGCGACGTCTCGGGCTGGCGGGCGCTCAATTTCACTTCTTCTCGCTGGGAACGATCGGGCTCTGCATCAGCTTGTGGATACGCGCCAAGACCGTCGGCGAAGATCGGCGCGGCAACGCGGAGCGCCGCGCCCTCTTCGTCGGCCTCTGGCCGCCGATGTTCTGGCTCATCGGCGACGCCCTGGACGCCGAGACTCGACGCAGGCGGCGCCGCTTCTAGCCGGTGAGCTTTCTCGGTCGCGGGCGATGAACTCGACACGTCGCGGGATGGCGGAGCCGGGCTCGGCAGACGACTGATCGGCGGCGGGAGGCCTGCTTCTCGTAGCGTGGCGCGGGGCGCCGACCAACTCCTGCGCTACACATCCCGCCCATGCTCGACATCCCCGACGGCATCCGCGCCCTCCTGTTCGACCTCGACGGCGTGCTCACGCAGACCGCCAAGGTCCACGCGGCGGCGTGGAAGGAGATGTTCGACCGGGTCCTGGCCGAGCGCGGCCTGCCGGAGTTCGACGCCCGCTCGGACTACGAGGCCTACGTGGACGGCAAGCCCCGTCTCGACGGAGTGCGCTCCTTCCTGGACTCCCGGGGGATCGCGCACGACGACGAGCTCGTGCGCCGCCTCGGGGACGAGAAGAACGACCTGGTGCTCGAGCTCATCCGCACCAGGGGCGTGGAGACCTACGCGGGCTCGGTCGCCTTCGTGCGCGTGGCCAGGGAGGCCGGACTGCGCTGCGCGGTCGTCTCCTCGAGCGCGAACACGAGGGATGTGCTGAGCATCACGGGGATCGCGGACCTCTTCGAGGCACGGATCGACGGCCTCGTCGCCGAGGAGCGCGGCCTGCCGGGCAAGCCCGCGCCCGACACCTTCCTCGCCGGGGCCGAGGCGCTCGGCGTCCCCCCCGCGGCGGCCGCGGTCTTCGAGGACGCGCTGGCCGGCGTCGAGGCGGGACGGGCGGGCGACTTCGGGTGGGTCGTCGGGGTCGACCGCACGGGCCACGGGGCGGAGCTCTCCGAGCACGGCGCCGACGTCGTCGTGGAGGATCTCTCGGAGCTCATGCAGGGGGACGCGTGATCGGGGAGGAGATCTACGACGTCGAGCCCTGGGCGATCCGCGAGCGCGAGCTCAACCTCGACCTCCTGGCCCAGAGCGAGTCCATCTTCGCCCTGTCCAACGGGCACATCGGCCTGCGCGGCAACCTGGACGAGGGCGAGCCCTACGGGGCGCCGGGCACCTACCTCAACGGGTTCTACGAGGTGCGCCCGCTGCCGTACGCGGAGACGGCCTACGGCTTTCCCGAGAACGGTCAGACCGTCCTCAACGTCACCAACGGGAAGATCATCCGGTTGCTCGTCGACGACGAGCCGTTCGACATCCGCTACGGCGACGTGCTGCGCCACGAGCGCGCGCTGCTCCTCCGCGAGGGCCTCCTCGTACGCGAGGTCGACTGGCGCTCCCCGACCGGCTGCGCGATCCGCGTGCGCTCCACCCGGCTCGTCTCCCTCGGCCAGCGCTCGGTGGCCGCGATCCGCTACGAGGTCGAGGCGCTCGACGATCGGACGCGGATCGTCGTGCAGTCCGAGCTCGTGGCCAACGAGCCCGTCCCCGCCCGGACGAAGGACCCGCGCGCGGCCGAGGTCTTCGAGGATCCGCTCGTCGCGGAGCATCACGGGCATCGCGAGCTGCGCGCCACGCTCGTCCACGCCACGAAGGCGAGCGGCCTGCGGCTGGCGGCGGCGATGGACCATGTCGTCTACGTGACCGAGGGGACGGGCACCGCCACGGAGTCCGATCCGGATCTCGCGCGCGTGACCATCGCCACGGAGCTCGGCGCGGGGGAGACCCTCCGGGTCGTGAAGTTCCTTGCCTACGGCTGGTCCTCCCGCCGTTCCCGGGCGTCGCTCCGCGATCAGGCGGAGGCCGCGCTCGCCTCGGCGAAGCGCACCGGCTGGGACGGCCTCGTCCGCTCCCAGAGGGAGTATCTCGACGAGTTCTGGGGGCGGGCCGACGTCGAGATCGACGGCGACGCCGCGCTCCAGCAGGCGGTGCGCTTCGGGCTCTTCCACACCCTCCAGGCGGGCGCCCGGGCCGAGCGCCGGGCCATCCCGGCCAAGGGCCTGACGGGGACGGGCTACGCCGGCCATACGTTCTGGGACACCGAGTCCTTCATCCTCCCCGTCCTCACCTACACGGCACCCGACGCCGCCGGTGACGCCCTGCGCTGGCGTCACTCCGTGATCGGTCTCGCCCGGGACCGCGCACGCGAGCTCGGCCGCGCCGGGGCCGCCTTCCCGTGGCGGACCATCCGCGGCCAGGAGACCTCCGGCTACTGGCCCGCGGGCACGGCCGGCTTCCACATCAACGCCGACATCGCCGACGCGGTGCGCCGCTACTACGCGGCCACGCTCGACGAGACCTTCGAGCGTGAGGCGGGCGTCGAGCTCCTCGTGGAGACCGCGCGGCTGTGGCGCTCGCTGGGCCACCACGACGCCCACGGGACGTTCCGGATCGACGGGGTGACCGGGCCCGACGAGTACACCGCGATCGTCGACGACAACATCTACACGAACCTCATGGCCGCGAAGAACCTCGTGGCCGCCGCGGACGCCGCGGGGCGCCATCCCGACGTCGCCGCCGAGCTCGAGGTGGACGAGGAGGAGATGGCGAGCTGGCGCGAGGCCGCGCGCTCCATGGCCTTCCCCTACGACGAGGAGATGAAGGTCCACCCGCAGTCCGAGAGCTTCACCCAGCACCGCAAGTGGGACTTCGCCCACACGAGCGAGGACCAGTACCCGCTGCTGCTGCACTTCCCCTACTACGAGCTCTACCGCTCCCAGGTGCTCAAGCAGGCCGACCTCGTCCACGCCCTCTACGTCTGCGGGGACCGCTTCACCCTCGACGAGAAAACGCGCGACTTCGCCTACTACGAGCCGATCACCGTGCGCGACTCGTCGCTGTCGGCGGCGACCCAGGCGGTGGTGGCGGCGGAAGTCGGGCACCTCGAGCTCGCCTACGACTACCTCGGGGAGACGGCCTTCGTCGACCTGCGCGACCTCAAGCACAACACGAACGACGGGCTGCACATCGCGTCCCTGGCGGGAGCCTGGATCGCCGCGGTGGCCGGCTTCGGCGGGCTGCGCGACCACGGCGACGTCCTCTCCTTCGCCCCCCGGCTGCCCTCGCGCCTGACCCGGATGGCCTTCGGGATCGTCTACCGCGGGCGGCGGCTGCGGGTGGAGGTCGGCGACGGCACGGCGCGCTACGAGCTCATGGAGGGCGAGCCGCTCGAGCTCGTCCACCACGGCAAGCCGCTGACGGTCCGGCCGGGCAGGCCCGAGGAGCGCAGGGTGCCCAAGCCCCGCTCCCCGAAGCCCGTCCACCAGCCTCCGGGCCGCGAGCCCCGGCGCCGGCACGTGCGCGACTGAGGCGCCCGCCTCGCCCTGACGGCGTGCCGGTGGTGGACGTACTCCCCGGGGCTCGTCGCGGAGCGCTTCGGCATCCTGGAGGGCGATGGCACTCGAGGACGACCTGGAGGCGATCTCCGGTCCGCGCCAGGTCGTGCGCGACCCTGAGCTGCGCGCGCCCTACGAGACCGACCGGACACGGCGCTTCTCGGGGACGGCGCGGTGCGTGGTGCGGTCGGGGTCGACCGGAGAGGTCGCGGACGTGCTGCGGGCCTGTGCGGAGCACGGCGCGGCGGTCGTGCCCCAGGGCGGTAACACCGGGCTCGTGGGGGGAGGCGTCCCGCGCTCCGGGGAGGTCGTCCTCTCGCTCGCGCGGCTCGACGCCGTGGGGGCGGTCGAGCCCGCTCTCGCCCAGGTCGAGGCCGGCGCGGGAGCGACGCTCGCGGCGCTCCAGGCCCGCGCTCGAGCCGCCGGGCTCGACGCGGGGCTGGACTTCGCCGCCCGCGACACCGCGACGGTGGGAGGCGTGGTGGCCTGCGACGCGGGGGGCGCGCGCGCCCTGCGCCACGGCACCGCCCGGGCGCGGGTGGCCGGGCTCGAGGCGGTCCTGGGCGACGGCCGGGTCGTCTCGCGGATGTCCGGCCTGCTCAAGGACAACGCGGGCTATGACCTCGCGGCGCTGCTCGTCGGCTCTGAGGGGACGCTGGGGGTGATCACGCGGGTGCGCTGGCGGCTCGTGCCGCGCCTGGCGAGTCGCGTCTCCGCGCTCGTGCCCCTCGCCTCCGTCTCCGAGGCCGCCGAGCTGCTCGGGGTCCTGCGCCGCGACCTGCCCACGCTCGAGGCCGCCGACTTCTTCCTCCACAACGGACTCGAGCTCGTGCTCGAGCACCTGAAGCTCCCGTCGCCGGTCTCCGAGCCCGCACCGATATATCTGCTGCTCGAGTGCGCCGATCGCACCGATCCGACCGGGGCGCTGGCCGAGGCCCTGGGCGACCGGGCGGCGCTCGTGGCCACGGACACCGGCGAGCGCGAGCGCCTGTGGCGGCTGCGCGAGGCCCACACGGAGGCGATCTCGGCCCGTGGCGTGCCCCACAAGCTCGACGTCGGCGTCCCGCTGGACCGCCTCGGCGAGCTCCTGGAGCAAGTCCCCCAGGCGGTGCAGCGGGCGTGCCCCGGCGCGGAGACGATCCTCTTCGGCCACCTCGGCGACGGGAACGTCCACGTCAACGTGCTCGGCGCGCCCGCGGACGACCCCCGCGTGGACGATGCGGTCCTCGCCCTGGTGATCGACCTCGGGGGCACCATCGCGGCCGAGCACGGGGTCGGGACCGCCAAGGCCGGCTGGCTCGAGCGGGCGCGGGGGCACGAGGAGGTAGCGGCCATGCGCGCCGTCAAGCGCGCGCTCGACCCGCACGGCGTGCTCAACCCCGGCGCGGTACTGGCGTCGCCGCCCGCGGCGTCCCGGGAGGAGCCGGAATAGGAGAGTCGTGGACCCAGGAGTCGGGCCTCCTACCCTGGATCGCTTCATGGAGACGGCAGGAATCGGAGTGGTCCGCGGGCTGCGGGCGCGGGTCGACTTCGCCCGCGTCCGTGCCGTGCACGTCGTCGTGGCGATCGAGCTCACGGCGATCCTCGCCCTGGGCTGCTGACGTTCTTCGCGTACCCCATCTGGTCACCGGTCGACGAGGAGCCGCACTTCGCCTACGTCCAGACCGTCGCCGAGCAGCAGCGACTGCCCGTGCTCTTCCAGGACACCGTCTCGCTGGCGACCCACCGCCTCGGCAGCCAGACCGCCCTGGGGTTCTACCGCACGATCCACGGCCGCCCGATCCAGTACGAGGCCTTCCAGCCCTCTCGACCTCGCCCTGCTGTTCGGGGCCATCGCCGTGTTGTGGCGGATGGCGGCTTGTGTGCTGCCCGAACGCCGGACCCTGGCCTTCGCCTTCGGGCTGACGGTCTTCCTCTGGCCCGGGGTGATCGTGCGCTCGGTGAACATCTCCAATGCGGCGCTCGAGCTGCTGCTCGGGCTCGCCTTCATCCACGTGCTCTGGCGCGCCGACGCCTAGCGCGACGGGCGGAGGCTTCTGGGGGCGGGCGTCCTGCTCGGGCTGGCGCTGCTCACGAAGACGACGCTCGTCTACCTCGCCCCGCTGCTCGTGGTCGTCGCGGCGCGTCACGCCTGGCACGGCCGGCCGCGGCGTTGGCGTCTGCTCGCCACCGCGCTCGTCACCCTGGCCCTGCCGCTTGCGCTCATGGCCCCGTGGTTCGCCTTCAACGAGCTCCAGTTCGGAACCCTGACCACCAACGCACAGGCCCGCGATCAGCAGCGCTTCGACTCCTACGGCCGGAAGTACCACTACACGGCGAACCTGGCCAAGCGCGACCTGCCCCTGCTGCTCAACCCCTTCGAGCCCCAGGAGTGGCAGTACCAGACCGGGCTCAGCCATCCCGCGCTGTTCACGGGTTTCGACTTCCTGCGCGTCTCGCTGTTCGGGGCCCCGCTGCTCCTCCTGCTCGCCGCGGCGCGATGGCTGCGCTCCCGGCACACCGCGTTGCTCCTGGTGCCCTGGCTGCTCGCGGTCGTCCTGCTCGCGGTCAGCTCGGTGGGGGCGAACTGGTCGATCATGCTGCCCCGTTACACCTATCCGGTGCTCCCCGGGATCGCGCTGTACGGCGCGGTGGCGTGGCGACGGCTCGGCCGCGAGGAGCGGGTACCCCTCGCGGTGCTCTCCGCGACCCTCGTCGTCCTCGCCGCGACGTGGGTCTATGCCGCGAGCGACTTCCTGCTCTGACGGTTCCCGGGTGACCGCGGAGCGCGGTTCGGGTACGACTACGATGATGAGCATCGAACCCGCCGACGAGCTCGACCTCCTGCTCGCCGAGGACGCCGAGCGGACGGACGACACCCCCATCACGTACACGCCGGACGCCCTGGCCCTGCAGACCCAGGACGCCATCAAGCAGTTCCTCAACGAGGCGGGCCGCTTTCCCCTGCTCAAGCACGACGAGGTCGTCGAGCTCGCCAAGCGCGTGGAGCGTGGCGACCTCGAGGCCAAGGAGCGCCTCGTGCAGTCCAACCTGCGCCTGGTCGTGTCCATCGCCCGCAAGTACCAGGGCCACGAGCTGTGTCTGCTCGACCTCATCCAGGAGGGGATCCTGGGGCTCATCCGCGCCGTGGAGAAGTACGACTGGCGCAAGGGCTTCCGGTTCTCGACCTACGCGACGTTCTGGATCCGCCAGGCGATCCAGCGGGGGATCGACAACCAGGGGCGCACGATCCGCCTGCCCACGAACATCGCCCAGCGCGAGCGCAAGGTCGCCCGGGCGCAGCGCGACCTCGCGACCCGCCTGGGTCGTGAGCCCACCGACGAGGAGATCGCGTGCGAGGCCGATCTCGACCCGGCGGCGGTCGCCGAGCTGCGCTCCTCGCCGCGGGCGGTCACCAGCCTCGACCGGCCCGTGGGCGCCGAGGAGGAGACCTCGCTGGGCGCCCTGCTGCCGTCCGACGCGCCCGAGCCGGGCGAGGAGGTCGAGGTCACCCTGCGCGAGGAGTCCGTGCGCCAGGCGCTCGAGGAGCTGCCCGAGCGCGAGCGCACGGTGATCAAGCTCCGCTACGGGCTCGACGGCTCGCCGGACCCGCTGCCCTCCACGGAGATCGGGCGACGGCTCGGCGTGTCCGCCGAGCGCGTGCGCCAGCTCGAGCAGCAGGCGCTCGGGCACCTGGCGGTCACGCGCGAGATACGGGCGCTCAGCGTCGTCTGAGCCGCTACCGTCGGCGGGGCCATGGCCCGCCGTACGCTGCTGCTCATCCTCGCCGTCGTCGCGCTCGCCTGGCCGACGTCCGCCTCCGCCGCGGAGCCGGCGCAGCGCTTCGACGGGACGAGCCGGGGTGGGGCGCCCGTGGTGCTGCACCTCACGGCGACCCGTGCGAGCTACGACGTCCACGTGCGCGGACGCTGCTCGGGCCGGACGCGCTTCGACTCGGGGCTGACCGGGCGCGGGGCGGAGATCGCGAAGGACGGGCGCTTCGCCGCCGGGGCCGATGGCGTGCGCGGCACCTACGCCGGCCATCGCGGCCGCTACGTCTTCCTCCTGGGCGCCCGGCGCCAGGCCGAGACCGTGCGGGGAACCGTTCGCGTCTCGTTCCGCTCCGGAGGTTTCTCGTGCGCCACGGGAACCGTGCCCTTCGTCGCGTACCTCGACGGGTCGCGCGGCGCCCCGTACCGGGACAGCCGGGCCGCGACGGGCCGGTACACCGCCGCGGGCGACGGTATCTCCGGGCTCCGCGCGAGCGTCTTCGAGCCCGCCCGGCGTCTCGAGTCGGTCTCCTTCTCCTGGCGGATCCGCTGTGGGGGCAAGGACAAGGTGTTCCTCACGGGCCGCGAGGTGTTCGACGCGCAGACGCTCATCCGCGGCCGGGTGGTCGCCGGCGGGCGGCGGTCCGTCCGTCTGGCCCGCGGACGCATCTCCCACGAGGCCTACCGACTCGAGGTGCGGCTGTTCGTCGCCGGCGGGGCCTACCGGATCGCCGGCACGTGGCGCCTGCGCTCGGCGATCACCCGGGGAGACCGGGTGGTCTACCGCTGCTCCAGCCCCGGGCTGAAGTTCGCGGGCGATTTCCGCGGGCCGTGAGGGGCGACCACAAGCGCCAGAAGCTCGTCCTCGGCCCCACGCCCTGAGGCGGACGCTCGTCGCCCTCGGCGACTCCATCACCCGCGGGGGGGATCCCGACGACGTCGTGCGCGGGGTGCCGCAGCGCTCCTGGGCGGCCTGGCTGGCGGACGCACTCGACCTCGGGCTCGTGAACCTCGCGGCCGACGGCGAGCTCGCCGCCGGCGTGCGGCGCGAGCAGCTCCCCCGGGCGGGGGAGGGGCATGCGTTCGCCGTGCTCTACGTGGGCGCCAACGACGCCCGCGGCGCCGGCTGGAACCGCGCGGGCTTCGTCGCCGACACGCGGGCGATCCTCGCTGGGCTGGCGGAACGGGCGCAGACGGTCCTCGTCGTGGCCGGGCCCACCGACCTCGGCCGCCCGCCCGCGGGGGAGAAGGCGACGGCGGCGAACGCGGTCGTGCGCGAGGAGGCCGCGCGGGCGGGCGTCGCGCTCGCGGACCTCGGCGATTGGCCGCGCGGGGCCAGAAGCCGGATCCGAGAGCTCGTGTGGCCCGACCACGTCCACCCCACCCCGCTCGGCCAGCTCGACATCGCGGATGCCGCGGCGCACGCACTTCGGGCGCCGCGCCTGCCCTCGGCCGGCGTCGTGGTGCAGAGGAGCCGCGGCGCCGACCTCCGCTGGTGGGCGCACCTGGCCCGGGCGGAGATCCACGACCGCTGGCGGCGGCTGCGCGAGCGGATCCGGCCGGCGGGCTAGCCGCCATCCCCGGCCGCGATGGTCGAACAATCGCGCGGCCCGCGGATCGCCGCAGCGCGACATCCGCTCCTCGGGGGTCGCGAGCGTCGTCGGCGAGGAATGGCGGCGCGGACGAGCTATCGTCGGCGCATCACCTCGAGCGCGATCTCGGTTTTGATGATGGCCCTGCGTTCAGGGCATCTCGGCGCGCTCTAGCTCTTCCCGTCGACACCGGCCCCACCGATCGGGGTCGGCTCATCGGATGCCGGCCCCGAGGGGCCAGAAAGGCAGGCACCGATGAGCAGGCGACGGTTCTACGTCACGACGGCAATCCCCTATGTGAACGGGGATCCACACCTCGGGTTCGCTGAGCGTCTTGAAGTACCTGCTCACCGGGAGTTCGGTAGTTCGGTGAAGCCGGTCTGCTCGTAGGTATGGCGCGCCGGAGCATGCCCTGGGTCACCGCCCGTCTCCACCATCGTCAGCGCCATGCCGTTGTCCTTGAGCCAGTGCATCGCGAATGACCTCAGACCCGCCCCGACGCCCTTGCGTTGATGGACAGGATCGACGGCCAGCAGGTAGATCTCGCCGATGCGCTCGTCGTGATCGGGGTGTACGGCGACGAAGCGGGCAACAGCGTCGTTGGCTTCGGCGACCCAAACGTGGATCGTCTCCGTGTCCAGAGCGGTCTCCACTGCTCGAGCGACGCGAAGACGGGCGCCCACGCTCGCAGCGAGAGAGCCACCACCGCGGATCGGTCACGAGCTTCGAGCGCGCGAACCGCTGAGGTCATCTCGACATGCTCGAGCGGATCGGCTTATGCGAGGCCTCGCGTCTCGGGTCGGGCGAATCGCTGGCGGGCGGCCTGCCGAGACACTCCCAGGGCTACAGCGATGTGGTTCCAGGACCTGCCGCGCACTCGGGCGACCTCGACGGCCTCCCGTAGCCGGGTCTCGTCTGCGCGTGCCGCATCGGAGGCGGCGGCGATCGCTCGGAGGTCCTCCGTGTCGTCGATCTCGGCGCTCGCTGGGTCAAGCTCATCGGCGAGCTGCTCGAAGCGCTGCGCGGCGTGCTCGATCTCGTCATCTGTGTGGCGCATGATGTTCATCTCCTCACGCGAGGAACTGCTGGAACTTGGGTCGTAGGGCCATGGCGTGGATGACCACCACGTCATCCCCGTCCAGGTCGAGCACGCCAACCTCCAACAATGCTCCGTCGCAAGTGGGTCCGATGAGCATGGTCAGGTCGTCGTCCATGGTGATCCAGCGCACGGCGTTGCGAATCGCGTGCCCGATGTCCTCTTCGGCGATGCCGTGTTTGCGGGCCGGCTCGCCGATCCTCACCTAGACAAGGTAGCTTGTCTAAGGTAGCGGCGTCGAAGAAGCCCTAGGGCGGCCGGGTCCAGCAGGCATTCCAGCGGCAGGCTCGCGGACAGCACGGCGAGCGCGTCCTCGGCCAGGTCGACCGCGGTCACCCCGCTCTGCGGCGATCGGCGCGCCACCTCGACGAGGGTGTGCCCCTGGCCCCGCGCCGAGGTCCACCACCTCATCGGCCGGGCCGCTGAGCACGAGCTCGGCCAGTCGCTCGTGCACATCCTGGACGTCGACCCTCGCCGAGCGCTGTCGCACGGGCCTCAGAGCTCGCGCAGGGCGGGGGCGTCGCGATCGCGGGCGGAGACGAGCGGCTCGTCCACGGGCCAGGCGATCCCCACGGCAGGGTCGTCGTAGGCGAACCCCGACTCCCGGGCGGGGTCGTAGTAGGTCGAGCACTTGTAGACCACGTCCGCCTCGTCGGAGAGCACGGCGAACCCGTGGGCGAACCCGACGGGGACGTAGAGGGCGTGCAGGCGCTCGTCGTCGAGCTCCCAGGCCTGCCACTCGCCGAAGGTGGGCGAGCCCGGGCGGATGTCGACCACGACGTCCCAGATCCGCCCGCGCGCGCAGCGCACGAGCTTGGCCTGGCCCGTCTGGAAGTGCATCCCGCGCACCGTGCCCCGCTTCGAGCGCGAGTGGTTGTCCTGCACCCAGCTCTCCCCGGGCAGCCATTCGGCCCGGAACGTCTCGGCGAAGAACCCTCGCGCGTCGCCGAAGACGGCGGGCTCGAAGACGATCGGTCCCTCCACGAGGAGGAGGCTACGGCCGCGGCGTCGAATGAGGCACCGCCCATGAAGCGCACCCTCTCGACATCGCTGGCCGAGCCGCCCCACGGCCACCAGATCCTCTCCGCCTACATCCGCGACCGGTTCGAGGACTTCTCGCGATCGCAGAAGGACGTGGCCCAGTACATCGTCGACCACCTCGACGAGGCGGCGTTCCAGACCGCGGAGGAGCTGGCCCGCCGGGCGAACACCTCGAGCTCCACGGTCGTGCGCTTCTCGCAGGCGCTCGGCTTCGAGGGCTTCCCGGAGCTCCAGCAGGCCGCGCGCGACGAGTACCGCCGCCGCCCGCCCGAGGGTGGGGTGGCGCCGTCGCCGGCGCCGCTGTTCTCCCTCGACCACACGGAGTTCGAGGCCGCGTTCGCCGCCGACCACGTCAACGTCGAGGACACCGCCCACAAGCTCTCGCGCCCGCAGGTCGAGGCGGCGATCGACGCGATCGCCTCCGCGCGGAAGATCCTCATCGCGGGCGCCGACCAGATGGCGTTCTTCGCCTCCTACCTGCGCCACCTGCTCATGCTGCTCGACCTCCGGGCCGAGACGGTGGCCTCACCGTCGCAGGAGGCCCTGGGCCGGCTCTCGCGGATCGACTCCGAGACGCTCGTCATCGGGCTCTCGGCCGGGCGGGCGCATCCGCTCATCCACCGCACGATGAAGCTCGCGCGCCACCGCCACGCCCCCACGGTGGCGATCACCGACGCCACGCTCTCCGAGGTGGCCAAGCTCGCCCAGATCCGCCTCTACTACTCCTCGAACTCCCCGGCCTACGTGCGCTCGCACACGGCTCTGCTCTCGCTCATCCAGGCGCTCGCGTACGGCGTGTATGCGCGCGATGCCTCCCTCTACGACACGCGCATCAAGGCCTTCCGCCTGAAGTAGCGCTGAGCGGCGGGCGATAAACCCGTCCGCCCGGGGAAGGCTCGAGGTATGCGCCGCACTCTGCTCCTCGCTCTGTCTGTCGTCCTGCTCTTCGCCTTCGCCTCCTCGGCCGAGGCCCGGGTCGTCGTCAACCGCTCGATCGCGGGGATCTCCCCGGGCCTGACGCCCAAGCAGGTCCGCGCGCGACTCGGGCGCCCCGGCCGGGTGAACCGCGCCGGCCGCGCGATCATCGGCTACCACTACGACGCGCCGCGCCTGAAGCTCTTCGTCTCCTTCGCCCTGCGCACCCATCGCGCGGACGCCGTGGGCACGAGCTCCGGGCGCCAGCGCACCGGCAGGGGCATCGGCATCGGGTCGCGCCGCGGGGCGGTTCGCCGCTCCTACCGGGTCAGGTGCACGCGGTACTCGTGCACGACCCGCCCGAGCCGCTCGGGCACGACGACGTCGTTCAACTTCTCGAACGGCCGCGTCTCGGGGATCGGGCTCGGGAACAGCCGCTTCGACTGAGCCGCCGCAGCAGGTGGGGGAGGCCGGCGTGCCCGATCTCCCCCTCGGCGGCATCGGCCCCGAGGCTAGAATCGCCGCGATGCGCGACGAGGCGACGTTCGGGGTCAAGGTCGGGCTGGCGGAGATGCTCAAGGGCGGCGTGATCATGGACGTCGTCACCTCCGAGGAGGCCCGTCTCGCAGAGGACGCGGGCGCCGCCGCCGTCATGGCGCTCGAGCGCGTGCCCGCCGACATCCGGCGCGACGGTGGCGTCGCGCGCATGTCGGATCCCGCGATGATCGTGCGGATCAAGGAGGCCGTGACGATCCCCGTCATGGCCAAGGCGCGCATCGGCCACTTCGTCGAGGCCCAGGTGCTCGAGGCGCTCGAGGTGGACTTTGTTGACGAGTCGGAAGTCTTGACGCCGGCCGACGAGGCGCATCACATCGCGAAGCACGCGTTCAGGATCCCCTTCGTCTGCGGCGCGACGAACCTCGGCGAGGCGCTGCGCCGCATCGGCGAGGGCGCGGCCATGATCCGCTCCAAGGGCGAGGCGGGCACGGGCGACATCGTCGAGGCGGTCCGCCACATGCGCTCGATCACGGGCGACATCCGGCGCCTGTCCTCCATGGACGCGGCCGAGGTCGCGACCGCCGCCAAGGACCACGCGGCGCCCGCGGAGATCGTCCGCGAGGTCGCCCGCCTCGGCAGGCTGCCGGTGCCGCTGTTCTCCGCCGGAGGGATCGCCACCCCGGCCGATGCCGCGCTGATGATGCAGCTCGGCGCCCAGGCCGTGTTCGTCGGCTCGGGGATCTTCAAGGCCGAGGACCCGGAGCGCCGGGCCCGGGCCATCGTCGAGGCGACGACCCACTTCCGCGATCCCGCGCGGATCGCCGCCGCCTCCGAGGGGCTCGGCGGGGCGATGTCCTCGCTCGAGGCGCGCAAGCTCGGCGCGGACCAGCTCCTCGCCGGTCGCGGCTGGTAGCCCGGGTCGGCATCCTCGCCCTCCAGGGCGGCGTGGAGGCCCACGTGCGGATCCTGCGCGGGCTCGGGGCGGACGCCGTGGAGGTGCGCACGCCCGGGGATCTCGGGGGGCTCGACGGGCTCGTCATCCCGGGCGGGGAGTCCACCGTGATGACCCTGGGCATCGCGCGCGAGGGGCTCGCCGGCCCTCTGCGCACGCTCGCCGGCACGGGGACGCCGATCCTCGGCACCTGCGCGGGGATGATCATGCTCGACCGCGCGCACCTCGGGCTCATGGACATCGCGGTGGAGCGCAACGCCTTCGGGCGCCAGGTGCGCTCCTTCGAGGCGGACGTCGAATTGCCCGGCGTGGGAGGCCCACCTCTCCGGGCGGTGTTCATCCGCGCCCCCTGGGTCACCGACGCGGGGAAGGGGGTGGAGGTGCTCGCCGAGGTCGATGGGCATCCCGTGGCCGTGCGGCAGGGGCCTCTCCTCGCGGTGTCGTTCCACCCCGAGCTCCTCGGTGATCCGCGGGTGCACCAGCTCTTCCTGGCCGCGGTGAAGCCCGCGGCCTGACGCGGGGTATCTGTCCTCATGCACGCGACCGTGGAGCTCGGGGCCGCCCTGCTGGCGGCGGTGGTGGCGATCGCCGCCGTGGCTTCGCGCGCGCGGATCCCGACGCCCGTCGCCCTCGTGGCCGGCGGGCTGGCGCTCGGGTTCATCCCCGGGATCCCCGACGTCAACCTCGACCCGGACCTCGTGCTCTTCGCCTTCCTGCCGCCGCTGGTCTACGCGGCGGCGTTCTTCGGCTCGCGCCGCGAGCTGCGCGACCACGCGGGGCAGGTGGGGCTGCTCGCGCTCGGGCTCGTGGTCGTCACCGTCGTCGGGGTCGCCGCGGTGGCGCACTGGGTCGCCGGCCTGGCGTGGGCGCCGGCGTTCGTCCTCGGGGCCGTGCTCGGTCCCACCGACCCCATCGCGGCGACGGCGATCACGCGGCGGCTCGGGGCCCCGGAGCGCATCAACACCCTGCTCGAGGGCGAGGCGCTGATCAACGACGGCACGGCGCTCGCCGTCTACAAGATCGCCCTCGGGGCCGCGGTGTCGGGCACGTTCGCCCTGGGCAGCGCCGGGTTGAAGTTCCTCGGCGTGGCGCTCGGCGGCGCGGCGATCGGCCTCCTCGTGGGCTGGGCGGCCATCCGGGCCCGGCGGCGCATCGAGGATCCGCAGCTCGAGATCGCGTTCTCGCTGCTCACGCCGTTCGTGGCCTACCTGCCGGCCGAGCGCGTGGGGGCGAGCGGCGTGCTCGCCGCGGTCGTGGCCGGCCTCTACGTGGGGTGGTACTCCTCCGAGGTGGTCTCCCCCGGCACCCGGCTCCAGAGCGCGAGCTTCTGGCGGGTGGTCCAGTTCACCTTCGAGTCCGCGCTGTTCCTCCTCGTGGGTCTCCAGACCCCGGACGTCCTGAGCCGCATCGACGGGGCGCCGCTCTCGCTCATCGGGGAGGCGGCCGCCGTCGTCGGGCTGATCTTCGTCGTGCGCTTCGCCTGGATGTTCGTGGTCGTGCGTCTGTCGGGGGTGGCGCCGCGCCAGCTCGTGGTGCTGGGGTGGAGTGGGATGCGTGGCGCGGTCTCCTTCGCCGCCGCCCTGGCCGTGCCCCTCGCCGTGGCGCAGCGCGACCTGATCCTCTTCCTCACCATCACCACGGTATTCGCGACGCTCGTGCCGCCCTCGCTCACGCTCGGGCGGCTGGTCTGCGCGCTGGACCTCGGGACCGGGGAGGAGGAGCGCCGGCGCGAGGTGGACGTCCGCATCCGCCTCGCCCAGGTCGCGCTCGACCGGCTCGAGGAGGTCACGGGGGACGAGCGGCCGTCCGAGGAGGTGATGGGGCGCATGCGCGGGCTCTACGAGGCGCGGCTGGACCGGCTGGAGGCGGTGCGCGACGATCCCGCCGGCGAGGACGGGGACTCCCGCTCCTCGCGCCCGCTGCGCCGCGCGCTGGTGACCGCGGAGCGTGAGGAGCTCGCCCGCCTGCGCGAGGAGCGCGAGCTGTCGCCCCAGGTCGCCGAGGAGATCCGCGAGGACCTGGACCTCGAAGAGGCGCGACTGGCGAAGGAGCAGTAGCTGTAGCCCACCACCGGTGTTGATCGTCCGAGGTCCCGGTGGTCGCCAACGAGCGCCATTCCGGCTCGCGCGAGAGAGCGTTGAGGGTGTGACGGCGCCGACGACCGGGAGGCGTGCCGCGAGGGGATCCTCGAGCGGAGCGGCGCCCGCGTCTACGAAAGCTCCCGCCGCCGCTCTGGGCCGGCGAGCCGGCGCCCCACCCGGGGGTACGTTCAATGGGTGCCGACCGCCCATCGCCGCATACAGGTGACCGAGGATTCGGAGCTGGCCCGCGCGTTGCGCTCCGCTGCGCCCTTCCTTCCGGACGGCCTGTCCCGGGCCGGCCAGGTGCGCGAGCTCGCGCTCGTCGGAGCCAACCGCCTCATCGAGCGCGACGCGGGGGGCGTGGACCGGGCCGCGGGGCTGCGCCGGCTCGCGGCCGGCTTCGCCGATCCCGCGCGCGCCGGCGTCGACTGGGGCGCCCTACGGGAAGGTAAGCGCCACGCCTGGCCCGCCGGCTGACGTCCGTGTGGGGCTCCTGTCCACTCGTGGTCGACACGTCGGCCTGGTCGCGTGGACATCGGCCAGAGGTTCGCGACGCCTGGGTCGAGGCGCTGCTCTCAGACCGCATGCGCCTGTCCCCCGCCGTCAGGCTCGAGATCCTGCTCAGCGCACGAGACGCAGAACGCTTCGACTCCACGCAGATCGAGCTCGACGCGCTCCGGACAGCTCCGCTGAACAGCTCCGTGCTGCGAACCGCGGAGGGTGCGATGCGTGCACTCGCGCATCGCTCCTCCGGTGCGCACCGGATCCCGATCGTCGACTACCTCGTCGCCGCCGGAGCACAGGAGGTCAACGCGACCGTCCTGCACTACGACGCCGACTACGACCTGCGCCGCGGTCATGGATTTCGAGTCGGCATGGCCCAGCCCGCGAGGCTCGTTGCCTTGAGCTAGACCACCAGCCCGTGGCGCACGGTGTTCTCCGTGACCACGTGGGGCTCGACGAACTGCAGTAGGTAGTCGGGGCCCCCCGCCTTTGATCCTGTCCCGGAGAGGCGGTTGCCGCCGAAGGGCTGGCGGCCGACGATCGCGCCGGTGATCCCGCGGTTGACGTAGAGGTTGCCGACTGGGGTGCGCTCGGTGACCTCGACGACCGTCCGGGGGTTACGGGAGAAGAGACCGCCGGTCAGCGCGAAGGGAAGGGACTCGACCTCGTCCAGGGCGGCGTGGAGGTCCGGGACGCGGGAGACCGCGAGCAGGGGGCCGAAGACCTCCTCGCGCAGGACGGGGGCGCCTGCCGGCAGATCGGCGACCACCGTGGGCGAGCAGTACCAGCCCTGCGGCGGGACGTCGCCCCCGCGGGCGACGATCCGCCCGTCGCGGGCCGCGCCCTCCGCGTAGCCGAGCACCCGCTCCTGCGCCGCGCGCTCGATGACCGCGGGGACGTCGGTGGCGAGATCGTCCGCCGGCCCGCAGCTGAGGGCCTCCACCGCGCCGGCGAGGCGCTCGAGCAGGGCGTCCGCCACGGCCTCGTGCACGAGGACCCGGGAGGCGGCCGAGCACTTCTGCCCCGCGTAGTCGAAGGCCGAGGCCACGAGCGCGGGGACGACGTCGTCGAGGTCGGCGTCGGAGTCGACGAGCACGCAGTTCTTGCCGCCCATCTCGGCCACCACCCGCTTGACGTGGTGCTGGCCCTCACGCGGCTCGGCCGCGGCGCGGACGATCTCCAGCCCGACGGGCATCGAGCCGGTGAAGGCGATGACGTGCACGCCGGGGTGGGCGACGAGCGCCGCACCGGCCTCGCCCTCCCCGATCAGGAGCTGGAGCACGCCGTCGGGCAGCCCCCCGGCGCGCAGGGCGTCGGCGATGAGCGAGGCGCATCCCGGCGACTGCTCGGCGGGCTTGAGGACCACGGCGTTGCCCGTGGCCAGCCCCGCGGCGGTCATCCCGCAGGGGATCGCCACGGGGAAGTTCCAGGGCGCGATCACCGCGACGACTCCACGCGGGCGGTAGGCCATCCCGTTGCGCTCGCCCGGGACCTGGAGGAGCGTGACGCCCGCGGCCAGGGCCAGCGCGCCGCGCGCGTAGTACTCGAGGAAGTCGATGGCCTCGCACGCGTCGGCGTCGGCCTCGGGCCACGGCTTCGCGCACTCGCGGACCATGAGGGCGGCGACCTCGAGGCGCCGCTCGCGCAGCCAGGCCGCGGCGCGGAGGAGGACCCCGGCGCGCTCGGACGCCGGCGTCCGTGACCAGCCCCGGCCCGCCTCGGTGGCCGCGCCCACGGCGGCGTCGGCGTCGGCCGCGGAGCCGACGCCCGCCACGGCGACCACGCGCTCCGGGTCGCCGGGGTCGGTGGACACGAGCGCGTCGCCGTCACCGAGCTGCAACGGCAGCCGGGCGTCCACCGCGGCGAGCGCCTCCGGGAGCCCGGCCCGCACGCTCGCCCGGCGCAGCCCGAGGATCGGCTCGTTGACGAAGGGGGGGAGGCTCCCGCTCACGGCGCCGCCAGCAGCTCCTCGAGCGCGACGCCCCGGGCCTGGTCGGCCAGGAAGGAGTCGTTCGCGGTGTTCTCGAGCAGGCGGCGGACGAGGTAGGCCATCCCCGCCACGAGGTCCCCGACCGGGCAGTAGGCACGAACACGCTGGCCGCGGGCGGCGAGCGCGGTCCCCAGGTCGTCGCCCAGCCCGCGCAGGATCTGGAGCTCGAGCTCGTGCGGACGCCCGGCCAGCTCGTCGTAGGCGATCGCGTGGGCGACCGAGCGGAGGTTGTGCGAGGCCACGGCCACCCGCACCGCGGGCCGGGCGTCGAGCAGCCGCTGCGTCAGGCGCTCGAAGTTCCGGTCGCACTCGGCCTTGACCTCGAAGACCGGCGGCGCCCACCCGTGCTGGCGGGCCTCCACCACCTCGTGGTCCCAGTAGGCGCCCTTGACGAGGCGCACCACGAGGGGCGGCTCGCGCTCCACCTCACGAGCCCACACGAGCACGCGGTCGAGCGTCTCGGAGGAGTCGGTGAGGTAGGCTTGGAGCACGATTCCCGCGCTGGGCCCATGCGCGAGCTCCGGCTCGGCGAGCAGGGCGAGGACGAGCTCGAGCACCGCCTCGCGGGAGTCCAGCGACTCCATGTCGACGTGGAGGTGGGCGCCGCGGTCCCGCGCCCGGCGGAGCAGGGGGCGGAGACGCTCGGCGGCGTCGCGCTCGCCGCGCTCCGGCGCCGCCGTGCGCAGCAGGGGGGTCAACGCGGAGATCTTGACCGACAGGTTGGCCTCCGGCGCGCCGGGCCAGCGCGCGTGGGCGGCGGCGAGCTCGTCGAGGGCCGCGGCGCAGCGCGCGGCGTACACGTCGGCCTCCGCAGCGCTCACCGTCGCCTCCCCCAGGAGGTCGACCGAGGCGAGGATTCCCCGGCGGTGCAGGCGCTCGAGCACCGGGAGGGCGCCGTGCGGGTCCTCGCCGACGATGAAGCGGTGGGCCATGTGCTTAACCCGGATTGTGCATGTAGCAGCAGCGGCCCCGATGATCGGGGCCGCTGAACTGTCCGCCTGAGCAGGGATTCTTCTGGTTGTCGAGTCCTGAAGACCGAGCTTGGGAGGATCACCTTGAGGGTG
>JAABUN010000894.1_pt1 | contig 72759 bp, 89 predicted proteins | sample 5559311 | NCBI WGS metagenome assembly JAABUN01 (sample SAMN10711877, study PRJNA513370) | rock metagenome | isolation source: Antarctica rocks | place: Antarctica: Victoria Land, Siegfried Peak sud | reverse complement strand
CCCCCTCCCAACGCCCTCGCCTACTTCAACTCCCTCTTCAACCTCTTCTGGACAACCCGCAACCCCGCCTCCCAAAGCGCCTCCCTGGCCTTCCCCTCCCAAACCCTCTGGGCCCTCACCGTCATCTACGCCCAATCCTACACCGTCTACGCCACCATGCTCATAACGCCCTACACCCGCGCCCCCTTCCGCGTCGCCGCCTACATCGCCTTCGTCCTCAGCGCGTGGTGGGTGCAGTCCTGGGCCTGGCACTCCATCACCGGCCTCCTCCTCGCCGACGCCGTCGTCAACATGCGCTACGCGGAGCGTGCGCAGCGAGGCGTCAACATATGGCGTACGCGGTGGAAATGTCCGACGTGGATACCGTGCGTGGTGCTGATGGCGGCCGGGTTGGCGATGCAGTATTTGTGGACGGATTGGAGGCCGCAGTATGCGGATCGCGAGTTGAAGGCGCATACGGGGCTGTATTATTCCGGAGGTTTGAATACGCAGGTGGATGAGCGGGAGCCGCAGGCTAGGGATGACGATTATCTTTTGCTCTTGGGGTTCTTTCTGTTGCTGGAGTCTTCGGGTTTCATGCAGAGGATCTTCTCGAATTCGTTCTTGGTGTATATGGGAAGAAGATCTTTGAGTGAGTTTCCGATCGCGGTTCCATCTTAGGACATTTGCTGACGTTGCGGTATGCATAGGTTGGTTCTTGTTGCAAAGCATCGTCATCTACACGGCTGGTATCAAGCTTTTCATGCACCTTTCCATCGAGAGGAATATGTCGGTAGAGGGATCCAGATTGGTGTGTCTGCTCGTCTGCGTGGCAATTGTCGCCTTTGGTGCCGAGTTGTTCCATCGGCTGGTGGATTGTCCATCGAAGGCATTTGCCCATATTGTCTTCGATTGGATAAGGAAGTGAGAGACATAGACTAAGAATAGAAATATACTATAATATAGAAGTACTTTTCAAATATTGATGTATCACGCGACTTCTACGCGTTGGAGAAGGATTCGATGTCATTATTCGAAGCAAGCGTGCTACAGCAGCCGTCTACCGCTGTTTGGTGATCACTGTCGAGTATAGATATGCCAATGGAGCGTAATGGTACAAAGAAAGTATGGGCCGCTGGGGCCAAGCACCCGGTCATCAGTGACTCGCGAACATGCCAATGCTAGGAAACAACACATCTATACGTGGAATTCTGACCATTGGACTTCGAAAGGAGAGGCCACAATGTCTAACCAGCGTACCGCGTCATCACATCGCACCCCTCCCCTTCATGTACCCAGGATATTGATCGTATTGACTCGTGTTGAAACTTCCCAGCTGTGGACACGACAGTCCATTCAGATTCGAAGCGATGTTCTGCGCCAGCGATTGAATCGCCTTGGCGACATCCCCATACCGTAAGGCAAGAAAGCCTGGAGCCTCTGCTTGGATGACTTGCAGGATAAAGCATCCTAGGTTGTTGCCTTTGGCCAACGTAGCACTATTGAAGACACCACTGGTAAGAGAGCCGATATCGAGTCCTACGAAGGAGTTATTGCCACCTGTGTTGCCACCGATAGACAATAAACGGGGGTCTCGGATCCCAAACTGGAGGACATCGGCAAGGTATCTGAGTTGGCCCTTTAGCTAGAGGCTCTGACCTGCACATGACGAAGACTGATAGGACGTACCTTGGAAATGTGTAATCATCGCCAACAGATCGCTTGTACCAATTGTCTGGTATTCGCTCGTACTGTGCGGGATCCAATGTTAGCGCTCCTCTTCCCTCTCAGGTATCATTTCTAAAATTACTGAATACATCTGCCTCCAATCTTCCCACAAAGATGCCGACTTGAGCACAAATACAAAGGTGTGACATGGGTAAATACATACTCCAGCTTTGTACGTGAAGGATCCGCTTTGGCCCGAAACGGCAAAAAATGACTTGAAGGTTTCCTTGTCGAGGTATCCATTGGGATACTCGGCCGAGTGATTGGCCATCATCGCACTAGGGAACGCGTAGCCGGCAGGAGTCGCGAGAACGCCCGCTACTGGTGGGAAGAAGAAGTAAGGATTACCGGCAATTGAGTCATTGAAGCGTGCTTGACGAAACGGTAGCAGAGCCGAATACTGGTCTGGTGCTGCCTTGATGCGCCTTAGTAACGGACGCATCATGTCGAGACAGAGCCTAGAGACTTACCATATTATCAGGCAAGGCGTCATAGTATCGTTGAAATTGATCGAGCTGCAGCTGATAGTTGTCCCCTCTTGCAAATCATCAGCCAAGCCTCTTAATCTCAGACGGACGAAAGGATCCATACGTTACGTAGAGATCCCCGCGTGTGGGAGAGGTGTCGCCTTCGTAGTTGTTGTGGGACCCACTCAGCCCGGGAGGGATCCCAAGAAGTCCCAAGCCTGACAGTATGGTTTGGCTTATAGCAGGTCCGCCGATGGAATATCCGGGTGACAAGGACAAAGCGTTGCCATCGAAAAGGGTTCCATATAGTGCAAGCAACCCACCGAGATCCGTCCCCATTCCGTAGGCTGCCTCTGTCAGCGTGATCAGGCAGCACGATAGTAAACAATATCTGACAAGACAGAGGGGAAGGGAGAGGTGCTACAGGACATAGCAGCGGGCAGTGATGGAGAGTTTGGTAAATGCAAGTTCACGACAAAGGATAGCTCCATGGTGGACCAGTACTGACCAGCGTTGACAGCGGCAGTCATGGTGACCATGTCTGCGACACCGTTGTGAGGTAAGCTGCCATCAATGAGTACATATTCTAGGATACAGTGAGGGGCGTACTCACTATCCATGGTTTGCCAGTGCATTGAGACCAGGACATGGACCACGCTGATCGCCAAGATCGAAATTAGGTGCTACCCATGCATGCTGGCCGGTCGTAGAGACATGCTGTGTCGTGGAATCGAAAGGCAGTTGTCGCTTTACTTGTTTGTTCATGGCCAGATGAGGGCAGTCCTCGGCGGTCTTGGCTTGAGTGGTCAATGATCGAGCATCCTTGAAGTTGAGCTGCGGAAACGCTTCGATTTCAAGTGCACCAAGGCCGATGAACACTATCAATAGATTCCTCATCGTTGATGGGATCTGCGAGGTAGTTGTTGAGGTTTTCGGTTGGTGGTTGATATTTATTTTGAGAGGTGAAGATGTTGATGTCTAGTGGTTGAGCATTCGGGGATGGGGATGTGATGAAGGAAGGAAAGGAAGTCTGGAATAGATGAAGAAATGTAAAGTACCTACCTTATGTCGTAATGAAACCTTAAATACGACAGGCAGAGGACGAGGATCTCCTGAATCTCCTGAAACTGGCAGGAACATCCCATCGGAGAGATGACAACGTCATCTATACATGTAGCTTGCCGAACCCACGTGGCTATTCTGCTCATGCATATGTACGGTACGGTAAGGTACGGTATGGTACCTTACTTTACCTTGCTTGCTTCCCTGCAATGTGATCTATTACGATTCTATATCAGCTCATGCTTAATCTCTGATATCTATAACAGTTTTGTCAAGCTTCCATGTGACACATGATGTTGACCTAGGATTCTTCTACTATTGCATTATCATGTCTGACATCATCTTTCCCATTCGTCTTAAAGACTCAGGTCCTGGGCCAGGTATGCGCCTACCAATCCCCAGGAATCGATTTGCCTCCATCTTGAGCATGGACTATCTGCGATACCTCAGTCGGCCATTGAGCAGTGGATGAAGCAGATATGCCTTTGCTCGCTGTACTACGCTATCCAGCATAATGATTGTTAGTACGACAGGGATTATCTTGGTGTCTCCTCACTAAAACAGTCCCTGTCGTACTAACAATTATGATGCTGGATACGGTAGTAATCACTGTCTCAATATTGCGAGCACAATGCTCTCAGCCAAGCCCAATCACGTGGAAATCTTACTGTGCTCATGCCAACATACAGATCCATGAGCGGATGATTCTTGTCTCCCTTGGCATGCGTGTTCGATACGGTCAGAGCAGCGGAGTACCGCTCTACACTTGGCCATGCCTGTGTTGGACTGTTCCGGTTGCGGTCACCAAATGCTACTCCGGGCACAGCGTATTCGGAACTGTAGGAGTAGGTATCTATCGAGTGTTCAGCGTCTCAATTGAATTTCGTGGTAGGTGAGGTGGATGGATTAGCAACAACTGATGTCGACCCTCCCCTGTACTCGAAGTCTCCTGATGCGAACCAAGATTCGAGTCGACGGTCCTTGCCTAAGTCTGATACTGTCAGCATGGCTACATGTCAAGGAGATATGTGCCTTACTCCTCTAACTCAATAATAGACAATTGACAGTTCCATCTTGTAGGCTCAAGTCGTCAAAGCTTGTTCCGGGTTTAAAGGTTTGGTCAATTAAGTAAGCACTTGGCTGGATAGGTATCAGATGCCGATTGACCCATGAAATACCATGATCGACCAATCTACAACAGTAGGAGGCTATGAAGTTCGACAAGGCCTTTGTAAGTAGATGTGGTTGAGTTGTCCGTATATATGGACGGATAGACAGCGTTAGCCACAGGACAATCAGCTGCTAACACCCAGCCCATAGTACTTTAGCAAGACGCTTTTACCAAGAATCCAACTCTTAGCTCGAGTTACACCATGACAGCCGCAGCACGATGAGAGATACCAAAACCCTATCTATGACTCCAAATGCTATATACTAGGACATTGTGTCTGCTGCTGTTTCGACGAGGTTTTCGTCAGAGGTGATGCATTAGTGTCAAATTGATGAGACTAGCGGCGGGAAGTCGGTCATAACGGCCAACGGATTTGGTGGAGCGGATGCGAAACATGTGCCAAGCCGGATGAGCCGATCTCTAGGCCCCTTGGGACTAGCGTGCCCGAGTACGCACCGCTAGGTTAGGTAAGGTGGTAAGCTAATGAGCAAATTTCATGCAAAAAACCGAAGTGACGATCATCTGAAGCTATACAACGTAGGTTAAATCACAGGCAAGGTGGCTAATATATAGAGCCACGTCCCTAAGCCTGCGTTGGTTGTTACCGCCATGCCGTTCAACAATCAATTCGTGTTGCAGATTGACCGTGGATATCGCCCTTTTGGTCACTCGGAGATGCTCGAATCGTCTTACGACCTCAAAGGAACGCATTCTCGGATTGGTCTCAAGCCATTGACATCTGTCATTCCTGCTGCCATAGCGGCCTTCATACTATTCGTGCGATTACTACACCCTTTCTCTCGACATCGCCCAAGATGGATGAAAACTTTCATTACTGAGCTCAACGGAATTGAGCACAAAGTCCGGATCAAGGACAAGAAGCGCTATCTAAACTCCTCAACAGCCTTACTCATTGTCGTTCCAATTGGGCTTGCCCTCCAAATTGCGACATCGTTATATCCCGCCTACGATGTTACAGAGCTACCTCCCGTATTGGCTTGGGTAAATTGACCAAAGTCACTGAACGACCTTGACTTATCTTTCCATTAGGCCGTCATTGCTCTGTTGGCTACCATTGATCGCCCACGAACCGCTCCTCTCGGAATTCTTCCAATCGTGGTTGGCCTTTTCGTGACGCGTCTAGCACGGCTTGTAGCAGTGCACTCTAGTTTACATATTGAGAACATACTATCACTTGTGGCATTATCTTCAACCTTCTTCACAATACTGATAATTCTTTCTATGCCATTGCGGGATCCGGCTCTACCAAATGACCAGATCAGTCCAACGTATGAACAGCCAACATCGCAGCTCCGCAGCCCTGAAGATAATCTGATGCTGTGGCAATTCTTGACTGTATCATGGATGTCGCCACTGATCACACTGGCCTCTACCAGACAGCTGAACGAGGAAGATGTGTGGAGTTTGTGCTTTGAGTTTCAGCACAAGATGCTACATGAGACTTTCCGAGAACTGAAAGGCTCAGTGGTGAGGCGCCTTTTGACCGCCAATGGCATTGATCTAGTCATCATCTCTTCGCTAGGGGTGATATCGTCCCTGGCCAGTATGGGATTCCGTTGAGGTAGCATCGAGCGAAGACAGACTAACCGCGAATCTAGGACTGAGCGGACCGGTGCTCTTACAACAAATTTTGCGCGCTATGGAAGAACCCAAGGCTTTAAGGGGTGATGCCGTAATCTTTGCCATAGTAGCTCTGATGGTTCGACTGGTCGCCACGCAGGTTAGTGTACTCAAATTATGGTATAGCAGAAGAAGTTATGAAAGGTCCAGGGGAGAAATGATTACTATGATCTTTGAAAAGACGCTGGCACGAAAGGTCATGAGTGCACCTAGACTGTCTAAGCCCGAAGAGCATGCCATTGGAGACGCCGACTCTCTTTCGAGTCTTACCAAAAAATCCAGCTTCCACCCATATACACTATGGAGTAAGGTCTACGTGCAAATGAGAGGAATATTCCGTTTAAAATCAGCTTCGGTCAAAATTAGGGAGCCGGCGTCCATGGGCAAGATCCTCAATCTCATGCGGTACGCACCACAGCTGATCTGGATCCCCTTAGGTGGCTAATTGTCTCTGTAGGAACGATGTTTATGAGGTCTCGCAAAGGTCGTTGCTCATTCACTTTCCTTGTTGGGTCTCTCTGCTAACACCATGTACGTAGATTTTGGGAGTTTGGAACTTTGATCACTACTCCACTCAAATTAGTCCTGTCAATTGTCCTAGTGTGAAGATTGATTGGCTGGCCTTGCCTTTTTGGTGTTGTCACGATATTCGTAGCCCAGGGAATGAACGCCATCATCACTAAGGTGTTATTACGGTGGGAGAGACTCCGCCGAAAAGCCACGGACAGGAAGCTCGAAAGCATCTCTCAATTTGTGGAGGCCATTCGCCATTTACGCTGGTATGGGTGGCAGGACTTCTGGAAGGACCAGATCTTGCAGTCTAGGCAAAAGGAGCTGAATCTCCGTGTCATCACGGGTATTTGGCGCACACTCATCACGTTTTTGAATACCTTCGCTAGTGGCCTCTTTCCAGTAACGGCATTCTATGCTTACACTGTGTGGGCAGGCCTGCCACTTCGGGTTGATATCGCCTTTCCTGCACTACAACTCTTCGGCATGCTTGAAGATAGCCTCAGAGATATTCCAGATCTCATCTCGACGCTACTCAACGCCAAGATCGCCGTGGATCGCATCGAAGATTTCATGGGTGAGCCGGATAGAGACCACGGGCTCGAGCCAGATCACTCTGGGGATACTCAACTGGAGTTGAGTAACGCTTCATTCGCGTGGCCCGGGACATCAGATCCCGTGCTTCGCAATATCTCTCTTGCCTTTCCTGTGGGATTGACAGTCATATCCGGTAAGGTGGCTGCGGGCAAGACAGCTTTGTTGCAAGCCCTACTTGGTGAGCTAGACAGGCTTGAAGGCGACGCCACTCTACCAAGCCGAATGGTCGGATATTGCGCACAAACACCTTGGCTGCAAAGCATGAGTATCAGAGACAATATATTGTTTTCCAGTCCATTCGAGGAAGGACGCTATGAAAGAGTACTCGAAGCTTGTGCCCTCACCCAGGACCTTGCTGGGTTCAAAGATGGTGATCTCTCAAACATCGGAGAGAATGGTATTGGCCTATCTGGCGGTCAGAAAGCTCGCGTGGCTTTAGCTCGGGCTGTCTACAGCCAAGCCAAGGGTAAGGGATCTGCGGCTCGTGTCACTGCTCACATTACCAATCGAGTATGCTAATACCTTCGTAGTCCTCCTGCTCGACGATCCACTGTCGGCGTTGGACCATCAGACCGCCTGCACCATCGTTTGCAAGTGCCTTGATGGGCCATTGGCAGACAGTCGGACTGTTGTCCTAGTCACTCATCGAACAGAGCTGTGCCGTGGTCTTGCGAAGCAATTGATCGAAATATCTGAATGTACAGCTCGTGCTCTTGACCCTATTTCGGGGATATCTACTGAGGTCTCGAGGGTGATGTCCTCGGAATCAGAGAATACAAGTGGGGAATGGAGCCAAGGACAAGAACAAGAGAAGGCTAACGTTCCTGTTAAGTTCATCGAAGATGAGAAGAGAGTCCACGGAGGCGTAAGGGCCGCGGTCTATTGGGAATATATTAAAGCAGGCAGATTCACGTGGTGGGCCATTCTGTTATGCATTTTAGTATTGGGTCGGCTTGTTGATGTTGGAGAGACTTGGTTCCTCAAATCATGGGGAGAGTCGTACGACAAACCTTCAGTGCAGGCCACCTCTGGTCCGTTCGATGGCCTGCCTTCCCCGGAAGATAATGTTAGACCCTGGCTCCTAGGATTTTTCTTGTTTGCCGCAGTCGAATCCACCTTGTCTGTCATTTCGCAGTCCATTATGCTGGCCATTGTCTACTTCGCTGGTCGTCAGATGTTCGAGGATACACTGGAACGGGTCAGCCACGCTACGTTCCGCTTCTATGATATCACGCCTGTCGGGCGCTTGATGAATCGGATGACTTCAGATATCGGCACTGTCGATGGGAACGTCAGCTCGCTATTCACGTCTGTTGCGTGGTTGATTATCAGGTGGATGATCTCACTCGTCATTATCGGTTCAGTCACACCCATCTTTCTGTTATTCGCACTAGTAATGACTGCATCGTTCGTGGTGATATTCAATCGATTCTTGCCTGCGTTACAGAGTCTCCGTCGGCTTGAGGTAGGGTTCTAAAAAAAAGATGATGGATTACAATACTGACTGTCGAATACAGATGGTCTCTCTGAGCCCGCTGATGTCGAACTTTGGTGCTTTGCTGGAAGGACTGATGACCGTTCGGGGTTTGTACCAAGAGAACCTTGACTGATCCATTGCTGACCCACCTCAGCCTTCTCCGTCCAGAGTCGGTTCCAAGATGGAATCATCGAAGTGACCGACGCGTTTCAAAAGATGGATCACTTTTACTGGTGAGTACTCTGCCAGCGCCGCTCGCTATCTGGGTCGATTCTGACGCCGCTTCTCTGAAAGGAGTCTCCAGGCTTGGTTGATGTATCGCTTTGAGGCAATGTCAGCTATCTCAACCTTTCTAATCACTTTGCTTGCTCTCTATACGGGTGTGTCGCCCGGTCTCACTGCATTTCTTCTGACCGCAGCAGCCCAATGTAAGTATCCAACCCCACTCAATGTTTGCTATTCTTCACCGGATTAGAGCCTGATTGTGTTTGCAGTCGTTTCGGCAACCCATAGCCTGTGCAGACTGTACGGATCGCTTCAGATGAGCTTTGTCTCCGTCGAGCGGGTAGTCGAGCTCCTCCACCTGGAACAAGAACCCAAGGGAGACATTAAACCAGCAGCTGCTTGGCCATCTTACAACGGGGACATCGTGTTCGAAGATGTCACCATCCGGTATGCGCCACATCTCGACCCAGCTTTGTCCAACATCTCGTTCCGCATTCCTGCAGGCTCAACGGCTGCATTACTAGGACGGACCGGTTCTGGCAAAAGCACTCTAGCGCTCGCTTTACTCGCCACTATTCGTCCCGAGTCTGGCCGCATCCTCATCGATAACGTGGACATCTCGACAGTCGATACTCAAGCCCTACGCAGCCGGATCACATTCCTCGCCCAAGATCCTGTACTATTTCCCGGCACAATGCGACACAACCTCGACCCATTGAAAGAATACTCAGACGACGCCTGCAAAGCAGTACTCGATCGTGTCTGCAGCAAGCACAACTGGACCCTAGAAACGCAAGTCGACGCCGGCGGCAAGAACTTCAGCCAAGGACAAAGACAACTGGTTGGGCTGGCGCGCGCAGTGCTAAGACGGAGTTCCATCGTCATACTCGATGAGGCTACGGCTTCTATAGACATGGAGACGGCGATGGAGATACAACAGATTTTGCGCGAGGAGATGCGGGAGAGCACGGTGATTACGATTGCGCATCGTCTGGAGGCGGTGAAGGATGCGGATCTCTTCATTAGGCTTGAGAAGGGGAGGGTCGCTGCGGTGGGAGGTGCGGATGGGAGTTAATTGGGCCGTGGCGTCTGGATGGGAGGTAAATGGATCGTGGCGTCCGCGGTGGTGAACGAAGTGATGATCGAAAAGTTCTTGGCGGTTGCGTTCCTTATATGAGAGCTCGATGCTCTATAGATATAGATGGCTCATTTCCCCCAGACACTTGGTGCTCCGCCCATAGAGCTTGGGAACTATGCTACGTATCCCCGCTTCCTTTCCAATTAGCTAGACCATTCATGCCCCCTTGTCATTCCTGCTGTGTACCCCGCTGAGAGGTAAAACATTTATACCTTCACGCGAGCTCCTAAACTCTCATCCTCGGCACTCACTTTTCTAAAGTATCAATAGCTGTGCCCTTACAGTCATATTGGATAATCTAGTGGCTTGATATGTTGTAAAATCTAGTACAATATTAATATCAACAATATACAAGTCCATCTTGTTGCTCCCAACCAAATATCGACTCTAGCTATTATACTACTTTTATGTTAGCTGCGTGCTGCATTAATCAACTCATCTTATTGCTCTTACTTAGACAGTACGATTCTAAGCGTCGAAGGCGAGGTGGTATGAGCAAGATTAGCATATGGCCTGCAAGTGAGGAGGGATCCGCTCTCAATCAGGGATGGGTGAACTGGCTTTACACCGCGATCAAAATCACTCTCGACTGCGAAGCTTACTCTACAGAGTACGACAAGGAAATCGAATGGACCTTCTACGGCATCGCTGAAAACACGGTGTCGGCAGCCATAGACTTCGAAGCTGTGCACAACCAGATCCAGGACTTGGCGGCGGATTCAAAGGCGTTTGCACACGCAACAGTTACACACTAGGCGTTGCGGACGGACTGCTGACGTTCGCGGAGAAAGCGGTTAAGAAGACCGAGGAGGAGGCTCGTCAGTACGAAATGAGGGCTCTGGCTGCGAGGATCAGGGAAGAGGACATGAAGCGGCAGACGGAGCTTTATAAGCTGCGCAACCCATCGCCGGAGTCGACTCCCGAGCTCGCATCAGAGGATGAAATGAACATGGATGAGACTGACAATCCTGGCGACATTGAAGGTGCCGATGATACCGGTGACGTATCTGACAACGGAGTGGTGCTAGTCTACAGTAAGAGACATGATGCAGGGGCTGCAGCAGTTACCGTCGATATGAAAGCCGATTTTGATACCGAATTGGACAAGCTCATCGTACCTGACTCCGTGGCTTCCACCAAAAACCTCGGGTTGCCATCACGCAAAGAATATCTAGACGACGACGCTGTACTCCCATCCACGGAAGAAGCCGATGAGCCGACTGAGATGGTTGAGACTGCAGGATGGAAATCGATGGGGCAGCTTTCGCACTGGCGGGAGATATCAAAGGATATTGGAAAAAGCGTTTTGGAAGAGAACAATATCAAATTGGGGAAACATAGAAAGTGGAAGAAGCGGAGTATCAAAGACAAAGCTGCGTTCAAGAAAGGACAGAAGGGCAGTAAGAAGATCGAGATGAGAGCGGCGAGGATTGAGCAGGGTGAATGAACGAATGATCTGAAGCTTGAAACAGCGGACTCGGGTCTGATTATTGACGGCTGAACTCCGAGCGATGGGCATTCCAGGTACGATTTTCGAAGCATAGAAATCTTCGGCCAGCGATACAGTACATAGAGATATCATTTGATAGTCTCAGCGTGGAGAAGCTGAGATTTATACTTCATCCTAACAATATCGCATGCATCGTCTCACATTATAACGGCTTTCATATGCTGTACTTACTCCACTATACTATTAGCCATCGAGGATAGATGCGGGCGGTAATGATATCAAAAGAGAACAAGGGGATAATATAAGGGGAATGAGATCTTGAATCCTGGCGTCGGGGAAAATTCCTTGAATCGGAGATCAGCAAGCTTAGTCACCATGCTATACGGTGACGCTACGAAGGGAAGGTTACGCGAGCGTCGGCAGAATGGCACTAGCCCCAATATATCACAGAGAGGGGAAACTTTCCTTTTTGATCCCAGCCGGGTATGATGGCGGACCTTGGTCCTTGGCGACTCACGACAGAGCCCAGTACTCAGTCTGCCATGTCAGTCCCTGCTGGTAACTGCGGCCTTATCACACAATTGTGATACTCTGGATATGGAAAGTTCGCACCTCCTGACCAAGTGCTACATGAACGAATACTTAACACCCGAACCTGCCCAGCAAAAGCATCTCTTCCCTAGCCATCAGACCTTTCCCCCCCACCAAAGCAGAACACCACCTTGAGAGCTACCATACCATCAGCAAGTCAAGCAAAGCAAAGCATTATCCCAGTGTTCAGCAGTAGGAACTATCGTACTTCCACCAGGTCGCGATGGACGACCTCCCAGCCTACACCCCGCAAGCCATCTCCGACATCCTTCCCATCTACCGACCCGAGAATGCCGCCAGCCAGATCCGCATCTACAAGCTTCGTCAAGCCTCTGCATGCACCCAAACGCTCACCTTGCACGAAGGCTCCGGCGTGCCCGCCATCTCCTACGAAATCAAAACCCACAAGACTGGCGGCTTCATGAACCGCAAGCCCCACATCGTCATATCCGCCCGCAATTTTTACCATCCTTTGGCCGAGGGAAGATTCGACCCTCATGGCACTGGGACCTCAATTGCGCATTTCAATCCTCGACACATCCAACGCCTTGAGTTGGAAAACTCGCAGGTCCAGCTGCTGAAGACTACAATCCACGGCTGCGATCATTGGTGGCAGCCTCATCCAGGGAACAAGAGTGTGCTAGAGTTGACCAATGAGATGGAGGAGATCGTTGCTCGCTTCATCTTTGCGGTACCAGAGTCACGAAGGACGGGGTCGGTGGCCGAGAATAAGAAAGACGGTGTGGGGATGGATCTTGGGGAACTGCAAGTGGTGGACGCTCTGGCTGGCAGAGATACAGGACGTGACGAGATCCTTTCCAGTGCCGTCGTGGTCGTTGAAAGAGCGAGGAGAAGGGCGATGAGTATAAGCGGGGCTGGTAGCAAGGGGCCCGCTGCATAGGGCATCAGTGTCTCGCAGCCTGGAGGCTTCGCCCGATTCTTATAGAATCGCCAGCCTCGATGAAGTAACGCAAAGCCCTTTGATTCTCATCAACACATACAGGTGGCATGAGAGCTGCACCGCTGTCGTCGGCGTCGTCTGGGAGGCTTATCATAATCAATTCAGTAGCTTCACAATATTCCCCGCCCATACACGGTTACAACCATTCCTGGTCCAACGTGATGCCACCAAGGACTGCAAGATGCTTACGGCATCAACAAGGAACCTCTGTCATAGCACCACCATCACCTACATGTCAGCCAACTGATAAGATCCTCTGTTTCCATGTGGTTCTTTCTCTCCGGTGCAGGCTAGCTTCGGCGACTACCATGTGTACAATACTTTCCTTACCGTCAATCAGTCACTCCCAACCCATTCAATACTAAATTCGTGGTCTTTGCGAGGAACAAGTATCCGCTTTTGCTTCTCGAACTCCTTCGGAGAAGCCGGCCAGTACCAGCGCTTCTTCATGGAGTGAGGCAACGAGCGCTCAAATACTCTCCCTACTCTGCTGGTGGCAAAGGCTTAATTTTAAGCTCAGTTGAGAATGGGCTGATCCTGTTGATTGACAATGGTCGTTCAGATGTGGATCCAGAGCCTGCTTCACTGCAACACCCTCTCTTGGTGCAACGTTTGGTTGATCTCCAACCAATCTACGCCAGTGCAGGAGTGACTGGACACTCGGTCTGGACGCTTAGTGCTATGAATCGAAAGAATCTTGTAACACATCTACTCTACGCACGGGAACTCATTCAGCAATTACTGAGGGGTCTGGAGCACCCAGTCATTTCTAATTCGGCTTCTCCTAATTATACACAATCCTAGTATCTATAGAGAACTTGATATCATCGAAAACATGCTGTTCTATTTTAGCATGCGCAGATGACCAATGACACATCGCTCTCCCAGTCCAAAGAACCATCGACTGATTCAATTCCGGAATCACCTCCATGTCTTCAGGACACTTTCAACCATCTATCGCTTACGAAACCAAAGTCACCTCCCACTGATTTAGGATTTGGTGAACACGTGGTCAGCAAGAATGTGGTGAAGTGAAAAGCTGAAACACCAGACCACTATCACTTCACTGCGTACCACCTCGGCCTATCCAATCAAATTGCTTTAATGGCGACGTCTTGCAGCGCTAATGGCTTTACTACTTCACTTCAATCTACTCAACCCCCTAATATGAATTCCCACCAAAGTCGTATCCGACAGGATTGAATATAGAGCCCAATACGCACTCTCAGGATCTCCGTTGTCGATCTCAGGCATCTTGGGACCCTTGAGCTTACAATGCTCTCCGCTCATTCACGACCCACGGATGAGAAATATCACATCGAGACAGGAACCAGCCGTATAGCCATCAAGGAGCGGACACGTAAGTGGTGGCTGCTCGAATGTCTTGCAGTCAGCGCTATGCTTCGTATCGTTACAATGTCTCTGTACCTCGGATATCGTATCAGATGCTTGCTTGTTGGCGACAATACTCTCAATATAACCAACGTTGCTATAGTGTGGCTGTTTTTCACCATTGAGATTTTGTTTGCAGGTAAGCTTATGATCAGCCCCATATACATACCTCAATTCATATCAACAGCTATGCGTTCTAGCTGCTCGAATCCCATCCATCTGGCGCTGTCTAAGAGTAATAGGGGCAGCCAAGACACGGCCTTGGCTCTTCCTGCACGGTGCCCATGTACCCACTGTCGATGTCTTCATATGCACTTGCGGCGAAGAGCTATCCCTATTATTGGACACAGTGAGAGCCGCCTGCAATCTTGATTACCCTCGCCACAAATTTCACGTTATCGTTCTCGACGATGGTAATTCTCCCGCCTGCAAAAAGATCATCGAAGGTCTTCGAAAAGAGCGATACCCAAATCTCAGATACAGCGCACGAGGCGAATTGGTCAAGACACATTCCAAAGCCGCAAACCTCAATCACGGTCTTGATTTTGTGACTCAGAGAGGCGCTTCTGACATGGTGGCTGTTCTCGATTGTGACATGATACCCGAGCGCGATTGGCTGCGACGACTCCTCCCTCACGTTCTTCAAGACCCGACTGTCGCTATAGCCAGTATACCGCAGTGCTTCTACGATCTCCCTCCCCATGATGCCGCTGGCCAACTCTCCACCGCATGTCACATGTGCAATGTAGCAGCCACCCAGCAAGATTTCCACGACGAGGCATGGTGCAACGGCTCCGGCTTCGTGGTGCGTCGGAAAGCCATTGATCAAATCGGCGGCTTCCCCACTACGTGTCTCCTGGAGGACATGTTGACATCGATGGAGTTGGTCTCGGAGGGATGGAAGTCCGTCCTTGTCGGCGAGCCCCTCCAATGGGGTACAGTGCCAGCCTCGTTCGCCGGAAATGTCAAGCAGATGAAGCGATGGACTGCTGGAAGCCTGACGCTTTCGAAAGCGATGCATGCTCGAAGTGAAACATCAGGCCGCACAGTCGCTCTTGTGGAATATGGCCTTGCACTCTCCATTGGGAAATCCATCTGCTGTTTCCTTGCATTGCTCATCCTGCTACTTTCAGGAAACGTCTTCGTCTTTGACCATGCCCCACATCAACTACGCATCCTTCTACATCTAGCCTTCCTAGACTTCGCAATTCACTCCCTACAAGGCTTTCTCGAATCAAGTCTTGCAGATCATTGCATCTCCATCCTACAAGACTTTCGTCAGCTCTGGATGAGCCCCTACCTTGCCCCGGACTTGTTCCGCTGGTTGTTTCCCTGGGCGGCCAACATCTCTCCTGCGCCCCCTTCAAGCCGAGTGGATGCATTATCGATTCCGAACACAGTGACGCATATAAATCCTCACTACTGAAGCGATTCAGATCGATGCTATGGGATAACTCGGGACTGTTACACTTGGTAGTACTCGTCACCTGTCTCACTGGAGTGGTCCTATCCATCATCCGCACCGCCCATGTCTCCAACAGCAATGACGTCTACCAAATGGCACGATACTGGTTCATACACGCGGGTTACCCTCCTGCCGTTCTCCTCTGGACAAGCGTCATCTGCAATGGCTGGGTACCCATGTCGTATGCCATCTGGAACCCGCATCGGCCTGAGCGTGAGAGCCTGCTCGATCGGGACCCGAAGACTGGGGTTGCGTACCCGACGGCGAGAGCAAAGGATCAGACGTATCGTCAGTCGGCGGAGTGGCAGTTCAAGGTGATGGTGGTTTACTATGCTCTGGCGACTGTGGGTAGCTGGATACTGTAGGGTGGTAGGGAGGTATGCTCTGGTGGCTTGTGTCACGACGGACATAATTCGACAACAACTGGCCCACGAACAACATTTCCGATTGGCTTGCCATGCAGCCACGCTACGCCTTACACCGTCCCCGCTGCACCAAAGAACAGCAATTGTGGCTTCGACAGGAGCACTTCCATGGATGTTGTCATCAAAGGGAACGAGGCTTGATGGTTGCACAAACAACAATACAATGCGAGAAGTGGAAACGTCATATACCGTCTTTGATACCTGGAGGGTCAAGAACTACAGCGGTAAACTACGTGATCAACACCATGCATATCTTTACATAAGTTCTTGAAGATACTACAGAGACTACTAGCCTGCTAACAAAAGACTTATTGCCCATGATAACGCATGGACTAAATTACCTTGAATCTCCTAGTTCAGTTGATTAGACTAGTCCCTTGGAGTGACCTTTCAGTGGAAGCTAACCCATAATCCGCCTCCCTATCATCCCTACCATGTACATGCGAGTACCTCAACCTCCGTAAACCCAACAATGGTGTTGTGATTTGAGATTCTGGCATAGGGTACGGGTGGTTGCGACGCCATATCTATATGATTTAGAAGGCGAGGTACAGCCGAGACGGATGTCAAAGTTGCCAGGACGTGGGATACTAAGGTAAATCCTAAGATGAGTATTCTACTGGCTGTGGCAGATCGTGTTTGAGGCAGTACCAGTATTTCTTCTGGGACATGAGGGGTGAGCAGGGTTTTATGATGATAGATACGGATCTATGGATAGCGTGATGAGGAGGTGAGAGGGCGTATAGTCGTAGCTGTAAGGTGGCATGGTGGTAGATTGTCACATTTCGAAGATTATGAATACAATGAAGAAGCAAGGTTTCAAGAGAGGATTTCATTTCAAACAAGTTCACTTGCAAATGTGCGGATCCCTCTGATCATCGTAGTCGTGCTGGAGACCTTCGATATCTGTCAAGGATTCCTATGATGGTGGTCAATGTATCGAGTATACCCACGCGCTCGAAGCTGATCTTGGTATGACCGGCGGTGACGATGCGGCGGAAACTGTAGACTCGATGGTTTTTGGAGTCCGCCTACCTATACCTACCGAACGGGGAATATGGGTGCCTCAGGGTAGGGAACGAGTGACTGAGGCACTGTGCGGCATGTTCGCCAAATGGTGGTTTCGGAGGGCACTAGGTTTGCACCTATGTGCAAGGAGGAGTCAATCGAGGCATCGGTATCCGTGTCTTACTATCGCTGAGGCCAGAAGATGTTTCACTGACTTTCCGTCTACTATCAGGGCGGCGTGAGATTCGTCCTGAAGAACCTGAGCAAAAGAGGAAAAGAAAGATTCTTGAATCGTCGACAAATGCCGTGAGCGTATTCACGTGAGAGTATTACACTTATCCAACCAAAGGGTGTTGAATGCCTGCGTAAAAGGATTAACCCTGCTCCGAGCCTCGCGGTCTTCCGAGCACAAGACAACAATGAGATCCCATGAAGCGTCATGGAGCGTACTTGATCGATATCACACCGAAGGTGGCATGCTGGTGTGATAAGATGCCAGTAGTGAAACCACAAGGATGCATCATCGCCATACGGCACCCTGACATCATGCAAACGTGCAGTATGGAGTAGGACTTGATGGATTTTGTATAAGCGATATCCTATCGTCGCCGTACAGATAAGGCGGACTCGCGTGTGTCAACGGAATTTGTCATATTGGCATGACCAGGCTGCCTTGGAAGCCCGGGATGGTTTCAAAGCGTGTATCGCTTCGTTCCACAGTGGGATGAGTATCGTGCAGAGTCCAGCTATTGACGCGGATATGACAATTTCCAGCGGAGCTGCAGTTCTTAGCGCTGCTCGACGCAGGTTATCGGCGATGGACTCTCGGAGATGAATCATAAGCCAGAACTTCCAAACGAGATTTAATGGCAGGAGGCATTTCAAGGATGCTTGACCGAGACGGCGGTCTCGAGGAAAGGAGAGCATTGAGAGGCGCACGCATACTTGCCTCTATGAGGCCGCTGACACATTTTCTTACCGGCGTCCCTACCCAGCCTGTTGGGTCAGTGGCTTACTATCATAGAGTGACACTGAATCATCAGGAATGCTGTGCCCCTGATACTCAAGAAGCGCACCATAGGCTCAGAGTTAGTACCTTGTTGCGCGTTATGCGCGAAACAAGGGCTGTGTACATATCCGCCAAAAATTCCGCGACGGCACGATGCGAATACAGTGGGCGATCCGCATATTCCTAAGCAACTCATTTCCTTGGTCATATAGGAGACCGAATCCATCCAACTGTCAGAATACATGTGCCTGCCTTTATCTAATTGCGCATCAGCTTGCTTTCATATCTTGCCTCGGATAACCGTACCAAGACTTTCATGCCACAGGTCTTACCTAGTCAAGCATTCGTCCCTGCCCAGGCCAATCTTTCGATAGGCTACTACTTCCGGAGGTTCTTCCTCAAAAGAAATGTCGAAGAAACGTGTGTCCAGCTTAACCGGTTGGAGTTTCGTGGAACAAAAGTTGAGAGAGGCACATCTTTTGGGAAGCAGCAGGCTCGACAAGGCGACTTCTTTACGTGGCTCTCCCTGCAGTTCTTCGTTCTCTTCGCAAGCATCGACTCTGCACCCAGGCTCCCGTGGGTTCTGGAGAAAGACGAGATTGCTAGAGTGCCCCTTGTGCCATAGGACACATTCATCATATTGACGGGTGGGATGAAGGCGTAGCTGCTTGCAAGGTGGCCATGCTGTCCAGGCAGATTATCCTACTGCTCCTACTCACGGTCGCGTGCGCAAGGCTATCTCGAGGGAATCTTCTTCACACACGCATCACTCATCCTTCCGGTATCACCACCACACAACCAAGAGGGGATCACCCAGCCTCCCCCACTGGTATACATGCCATGGCTTTGGCCAGACGGACGAAAATAGGCCTTCCAATGATAAATTGCAAGCAAGTCTGGCGGCATCAGCAATACGCGGTCATACCCACAGCAGTCGGCGCCGCAACGCTGCATGCCTTCTGGAAAACTCTCCAATGGAGATCTATATTTGATGTATCCTTCAACAATGCGGGACCAATCTTCACGATCACACAAGGAGCGCTCCAAGCAACATTTTCGTGTCTGGGCCAGGCAGTGCCGTGGGATTTCGTACACGATTTTGCGATGAACGCGGCAGAGTCTGTCCTCCAGGGCTGGTTGGAAACGTTCGATGCTGTATATGAGCAGGAAGCCACGGGGATCACGATGTGGGTCAGCTTGCGGGTGGTGCAGAGACTGGATGCAAAGAGGAAGAGGCCGGGTTGAATATGAAGGGGCTTATGGGTTCTTGAAGAAGTAATACATAATTCATAATACATAACAGTCGGATAGAGTTGTATACAGCCTCCCGTGACCGTTGGTATGTTTTGAATGAGGCGGTTTTATCCATATCAAGCGCTTGCTTGACTTCCTAGATACAGTCTGTCACAGCAGCAGCGCTGGAATTCGTGCATTGTCGTCAACCAGCTTCGTCTCGACCAGCATCAGGGCTGCTACAGAGGCAAGACCTCCCGATCCGTAGCCCGTGACTGCCTGCGAGCTTGCTGCACCATGGTCTAACCCTCCCTCTTCCTGGCACACCTGTGTAGTCTTCCAGCTCTTCATACCACTCTCCCGGTCAACCATATGACTATGGCACCTGTACGGTAATGGTACCTCCAGCGTGACGCATGTTTGGAGGTGCAGGATGCTGTATTTCATGGTAGTGAGGTTCTGCTACAACTCCTGAAGGAGAGTATGTTCTAGGTGCCACGATCGGGGTAGAACTAGCAGATCCACACGCCATCCTCGCTCGGTTGCGCTCGTAGCTCAAGGTTCGTGCAGCTTGATTGGTTCTGTCTCAAGTAACGAGGAGCCTACGGATTTGGCCCTTACCTCCTTCCTTGTGGACTGAAGCGTGTAGCCAACCGTAGGATAGAACTAGTCTATTCTATATATTTCCCGCAGGACCAATGACGTACTTATCCTAGCCATGATTGGACTCTGTAGCGAGGAGTGGAGACTAGACCCCTCTGCGAAAAGGTAAGGTATCGATATTACACTATGATGTCTAGTCGGTCTGGCGTATACTATGGTAGTTCACTACGTCGGCAGGATGACCTTATCCCCCATCCACCTCTGTCCCTCCATAGAATACGACGACCATGGCCAGATCAAAGCCAATGGGCCTGAAATGGCGGTCTAGCACCCTCTTCATCGTCAGTACAGTCGGAATTGGCCTGTTTACGGACCTCTTCCTCTACGGCTTGGTCGTACCCATTCTTCCCTTCATTCTTCAAGACCGTGTTCATCTCCAGCCAGATCAAATCCAGAGCCATGTCTCGGCACTGTTGGCAGCATATGCTGGGGCTTCCGTCCTCTTCTCACCACCTGCAGGTATCATTGCAGACAAGCTGCCCACGCGTCAGCTACCCTTCCTCGTTGGCCTGACAGCCCTACTCTTGGCTACGCTCCTTCTCTTCCTCGGTCAAAATGTGGCAGTCTTGACTGTGGCCCGCATATTGCAGGGCATTAGTGCGGCAGTCGTCTGGACTATTGGGCTAGCAATGGTGCTCGACACCGTCGGCCCTGGGAACCTGGGCAAGACAATTGGCTCGGTACATTCGTTGCTTGACGTCTCCCCGCGTGTTGAAGGCTTCGCTAATGAGTGTAGATATTCGGTTTCATTTCGATCGGAGAGCTGGCAGCACCAGTCTTGGGAGGGGTCATTTACAAGCAGGCTGGGTACAGCGGGGTATTTGGCTTGGGCTTCGCCGTTATTGCAGTGGACTTCATCATGCGAATTCTTATAATTGAAAAGAAAACTGCAGCCCAATACAACGAAGGTGAAGAGGAGGTTCACGAGCCTATCGACGAGCAAGAAGACGTCGAGGACAGGCACGAGGGCAACGAGGAGGACCCTCTGATACCGAAGAAGGAGGAAGACAACTACAAAGTTCCTCCTGGGCAATCCAAGGCCATACGATTGTTCCCAATCTTTTATTGCTTGAAGGATCCAAGGCTTCTGGTTGCGCTTCTCTTGGCATTCGTACAAGCAACACTACTAGCCACATTCGACGCGACTATACCCACGGAAGCACAGCAGCTCTTTTCCTTCGACTCTCTCCAATCTGGGCTGCTGTTCATTGCATTGATCCTTCCATACCTTATACTCGGTCCAGTCGCGGGTTGGGCAGTGGATCGTTACGGTCCAAAGCCAGCGGCCACTATAGGCTTCGGATACCTCGCCCCTGTGCTCATCCTCCTGCGATTGGTCCACGAAGGAGGCAAAACACAAATCATCGTATACTGTGTCCTCCTTTCGCTGTGCGGGCTTGGAATGGGAGTCATCGGTTCGCCATCAATCGTCGAGGCGTCCTACGTCGTTCAACAGTATGCAAAAGCTAACCCGGAATTCTTTGGAGCGAATGGTCCATACGCTCAGCTGTACGCCATCAACTCCATGGTGTTCAGCTTCGGCCTTGCCGTAGGGCCACTCGTAAGTGGATCTCTCAAAGAGGCTGTCGGATACGGCAACATGAACATTGTGATCGCTGTGTTGTGCTTGATCACATCCGTGCTATCATTTGTCTACATTGGGGGCAAGCCAAATATATTGAGGAAGAGGTGAAGACAAGGCTGCGACCGTTGCTCGTATGGCAGCACTCATGCCCCAGATGAACACGTAGATTGCATGCGGCAGTCATCTCGTATCCCCGAGACGCCCGGCTCCGCAACGAGGATGTATATATCATGTGAATTGACGTATGTCACAAGCCTTTTCCTCGGCGCGGCTGAATAGACAGAGAGCCTTTGACGGTGTTCGCGATAGCGCTTGCGCAAAAGCTTCGCCTGCATTATGTCCCCTGCGTACGATTCTCTACGTCATTTGACACTTCACACGTCTGTTGTGAATTACCATCACCCAAAATCCCTAGCTTGCTCCCTTTCTGTATCCATAGGTGGAGGTCCCTACATCACAGACTGGTTACCTTTACTTCGTACGGAGTCTTATAACAGCACACGAGTATCCAGATGCACAATATGTTGATCTATCTATTACCTTTCATACCATTATCAACCAAAGCTTTAGGACCAGCAACGGCAAATATAGCAGCACTGTCCAATACCTCTTGGTCTCCAACCCCAGATCCGTTCCCTAACCCGTTCCCTGAATTCAAATGCGTGAACCGTCCATCATGGTCCACGGACCATTACTGGCAAGACGGCTGCCGCGGAGCATGGAGTTACGCTCGAAGTGTCGAAGCATGGCAAGCCAGCACACAACTCGAATTCCTACCCAACAACGAGCGACCCGAGTTCAGGCGTCGGCGAAGGATGGATACGCCCAGACGGTATAATATGGGTAAGTTGGCAATCACATATGGACAAGGAACGACTATTCGCAGCATGTAGAATGTTCACTTCTGATCATACTTGACCCTCTAGGAGGATGCACCGTTGCCATCGTAATGCTCAGCTTCTTCCCCCCAGAGGATCTGCCCGGCCAGCCTCCAGCTCGCACGCGCTATTCACACAGCGTTACGACATTCAACGACGTATGGCATGCCGGCCAATTCGTCTACGAAAACTGTCTCCAGTACGGACGACCGCCAGGGCCAGGCTGGAACAATGCAGGTAAGTTGCCTTTTCCAAAACAGTCAAAACATGTTGAGAGGCGGCCTGCTTACAATTATCTGTGTTGACTTGCAGGAGCCCGTCACAGCGTAGGTGTGTTCTTCTGGGCGACGAACTCTGAGATGGATATTCGTATCTCTCAGGGTCCGTGGCCTGGTGCGCAATTCAACGCTTCGTTGGAGACGTGGAATTATACGGCGATTGTGCATACTGCGTAGCGGCACAAGAAAGTATCTTTCGTTTAGCAACATTACTTGAACAATCTAGCATATCCCAATCGCGGATATCTGTATCTACATCACTCTAGATCCTATATCAGCTTAAGCTTCTATTTCTTACAACATGTCCGCAAGCAGGGAAATGAAGTCTGAGAGATAAAGAATAGAATGGAAATAGAATAGGATATGCGGAGTCCTAAATCCAACGCGTAAGGTAGGTAGTGATAAGTCAGAAGCAGACGCTAGGTCGCAGGTCTCCAGTTCCTATAGTTCAAGCCCATCACGTCACCACACGTACGCCCTCAATGTCGTTGACGTTCCACGCAGCACAGCCGCCATGCTCATCAACTCTCCTCTCCTCTCTCCCCCACACCCTAATACATCGCATAAAACCCCTCATCCCCACCGCCCTCAAACCAAGCCCATTTTCGCATCCACCCTCTCTCTCCCACTCTCCCACTATACTACAACCCCACAAAAGCCGCTCTCCCCCCATCTCATCATCCCCTCCCTCGCTTCCTCTCTCTTTCCCCTTGACTGGGCTTAAACGCTACACTCCGCCATCTCAGCGATGAGTATCAGCGCACGGATAGGTAAATTAGCTAACGGATAGGTAAATTAGCTAACGGCTAGATTCTCGTTCTACTGCATATTTCCGCTTCTAAATTGATGTTAGCGTATGAATGGCGATGTCATAAGGTATGTGGCGGGTTGTGCGATCTTGCTGTTGATGGTAAGAGTGTCGTGGACTTTGGGTTTCAAGACGGCGTGTGGTTGTGGGTGGGGAAGTCATGTCTGTTGTTGATGAGGAGGTAGCTGCGCTAGGTGGGGATTGTTGGTGAGAAGGGGAGCCTGTGTGTAAGGTGTTTGGGGTAACAGGTACAGCGTCTGCTGCTGCTTCGTTGATTGGGTCGTGTATGGATTGTGCCAGTCGAGACGCTTGGTGGGAGATATTGGTGCTTGCGATTGAAGTACTTGCAGTTCGCGTAGTGCCGTATCTTGGGCTAGTGGTTGGATATGAGTATAGAAGCTGCAAATGGGGGAAAGACGGATGATCCAGCGGTGGAAGAGACCGCTTGAGGTATCTGCCGGGTATTATGGACTCTTTTCCTCGCTCTTGAGGGACTTGCCACATGTAATCGTTGGGATGCTGATGGTAATTCTGTGGACTTCTATATGAATAGACGTGCGGTGGTTGTGGTAAATGACAAAGGTGGATATATATATCGTGGGCCTGCTTACGCGTGTTAGTAGGTTGTGATCATTGCGCAAGTCGCTAGGAATTATGTTGTCGAGTCTCCACGTTTGATTACTCGTGATTCAAATCAAGCAACTGCCTTATGGTATCCGAGTCGTTCTTGCTACCCTGCGTCGCTTCACTGCCTGTTCGATTTGTGTGGAGGGTTAATTCATTCGTGTGGCGAGGTCGTGGACCGTCGTTATATGAAGTCTTATCACTGCAACGAAAGGGGTTTCAGGTTCGTAAGCCTTAACGCTGATCCTTCCAAAACAGTTTCTGTCTGTGTTCGCTCTGTGAGCAAGGATGCATGTTAAGACGTAGGCCCTGATGGATTAGAATGGTTAACAATCAGCTGTTGCTTGTAGGAGTGAGAGTGTACATCGAGTGTTTGAGACATTTATTTGGTAGAATACAAGATGCTAGGTGCAAGAGGCGCCATCAAAGTCCTAGCGATGGGTTCAAACCTGCTCTATGACGCTAGAGCTTGCTATTGTACATTACGAAGTGACCACTCAACAAGACCCCCCTTGGAAAGAAATATTTGTTATAGATCGTGGTCAATTTTCGATTTCAAAATGTCTTGTTAGCCGGGATATCTCGAAAAGGTTCATCACCTTGCCTTGTAATACCGTACAGATTACTTCAACGTCAGTCGCTCTCCAAGACCTGTTACTCTCTGTCTTTCTTACGCCACGCACTGCGGCTGGCAGGCAGCACACCAGACGCATCCTCCCATTCCCTCACCTCTTCTCCTCGCGTGGTCGTAGTTTTGCGCAGTACTTGGGATTTGGCAATGCTCGCTCCCAGGTGACAACTCCTTCATCTTCCATCATGTCATCAAATGACAGCAGATCGTCGAGCTTGTAGCTCACCACCTGGTGAGGCGGCTTGATATGAAATAAGTAATGCGGCTCCGTCATTGCGATGCTGAAATCCACAAGCAAGCCACCTTTGTAATTTCGCGCTCTGACGTCCATTGTATAGATCCCCAGTTTTCGTATCCGTTTCAGATCTTTCAACATCTTCTTGACTATCTTTGGTGTGTAGGTGACATCCTCGGTGACTAAGTCTTTTACGATGGCTCGGAATGGCTTTCTTTCGGAGACTGGTGTATAATATTCGTCGCCAGGTCGTTGCCAATTGTCGACATCAAAGTCCCGCCGTAGTTCCTCTTCCACTTCAGCAGGCACATTCAGGTGGCCATGGCAACGTACTGCTACCTTTCCATTCAGATTGGCCTCGATGAGTCGCCCGTAGGCACGACACTCGCAGTAGAACGGGTCCATTTGAGCATGAAGAAGATCAATAGAGATAACGTCTCGCTGTTTTTCACTCAAAGCGGCACAGTCCTCAGTATCGTCGTAAAACTTGAACTTTTCGAACGCAGCAAGTCAGAGGAAGCTCAGAATTCGGCCCGCTTGAACCTGCAATCATACCATTTTGAGCGCATACGTTTTGGAAAGGATGGAAACCTCGAAGACATGAGCCTGTCCTCCGCCAGTTGTATCTTTGGAATCGTTCTCGCTGATCAATTGTTTGAAGTCAATGCGGGCCACATCGCCGTTGAAAGCATCGAGTTTAGGACCTTCGCATTGTGGTAGTAAGTGCTTTAGTTTGCGCTTCTTGGGCATTTCCCCTGAATCGAATCAATGATATCGAAATTAACGAAGACGAAGTGGAAGATTCTCGCATGTAAGCTAATATACCACTCACAGCTATGGGAGCACAACCTTCTTCAACCCATTCCTAACGGCGGCTTCTGCAGGGCGTAAAAGCAAAGTCTCAGGTCAAGTGTCCCAATCGCTATAGGCGGTTCAACGCGAAAATGACATTCGTTGCCTTCGCACCCTGATAACGGAGGCCGCTTGATTGCATATGCATTTTGGGAAGGTGCTCATTTGCCAAGTGGATTGCGGCTGCATGAGACAGTCGCACAGAATTCCCATGCATTGTCGTACAAGCGCTTGGATTCCCCAAACCAATAATGGTCCGATCCGACCCACCTTATCGCTCGGCGCTATCCAATGCTTGCCAATCCTGGCTAAATCACATTCGCCAAGTTGTGAAGGGGCTGACAGGTGCATGAATAGTTATCGCTCCCAATTCCGTGTATTGCATGGCGAAAAAGAGTCAAGCTATCGTATGCGCTATTTCTGGTGAGAATTCGAATCATTGGCCTAGCGATCTTAAATTAGCCCTAGATCCCCCTCTTGTTCGTGCGCTGTCGCACATACTTCATTCTGCATCTCAGAATCCTCACGCCCCCACGAATCAGTCACAATATGCCGACTTTGCCTCTGTTTCATACTCGCACACCAGCAGTCATGGATGGACGGCGACGCTTTTCTTAGCACGGCAGCTATGAGCCTCCCTTCGGGGGTCAGGCTATATAAGATGTGCTCAGGTTCGCCACCAGACTGCCATCCGAAGATACTAGGCATCACAACTCTGTGAAAACCCCCTCCAATTATTGAAAGAGTGGACCTGAACAAGCATGACGACTATCACGCAATCTCTCTTGGATCATCTCGGTAGTCGAAACCCTATGCTCGACGTGTCCAGATGTCGTCCTGGGAGAAATACCACCTCCAGGCGAACTCCGTGGACAAATCCTGGGTTGATAGAAGAATGGAACGACTTTGAGTGCGATGCGCTCAACAAGATATACGGTGGTGTATTGCGAGAAACCCTAGACCACCAACTCGCAACGGAACGGGTCACGGTGCCACACTTACCATTTTGTGAGATACACGACGAGAAATCCTTCGAGTCCATTGTCGTCCTGTGGAATCAGACTGTAGTATCGAAAGCCTTGGAGGCCACTTATGACAGGCTCAAGGACCGCCTTCCCTTGGATAAGGTCTATATGTGTTTAGGTGGTCAAGCGCAACTGCCCTGTACGGGTCGCCGGCCAGATTGGGCTGGCGTGAAACGGTCGACCGTGTCAACGGATGTGCCAGAAGCCAAATCAAGAAATATCCTGCCAGGGGACACCAAGGTGAGTAGCAAATGGTCCAGCACCGATATCGAGCACGGAGTGGTAGAAGAGGCCAAGAAGAAGCTTGATTGGATCCAACCTCTGGGGCAGGTCTACACCTACTGTGTCAGAGCCAACGCCCGCTATGGGTATGTCATCACTGCCGAAGAACTGGTTGTATTTCGAATCCGTCCCTCGCTCGAGTGCAGCACCGACAGCCCGTCTTGCGCTGATTTGGGCTCGCTCAAAGCTATGGATCCAAAGATAAACATTGAAAAATTGAAGGCACTGAATTTGACGAATGGAACACCAGCCGAAAGAGCAGAGGCAAATGGTACTTTGGAATTCAAGGCCATACCATGGGCACATCACTTTCAGAACCCACATGGCGATTGCCGGGTCATGACGGTGAATCTGGCTTTGTGGTGGCTGCATATGATGGCCGCGGAAAATAGTTTCATTGAGGAGAGATACCCACCCTTAAAAGACGCTGTGTGGTCTCCTAGGCCACAGAGCCAATCAGCCAGTGTTACGTCGTCAGACAGACTAAGACCGGCGCTCGCCAAGAAGACAAACAATCGTCGAGCTGGTGCTCCAAGCTTGGGACCGAAGCGCAGGGACAGGAAGCGACCCAGAGAGATGATCGGCGACACGGCATTTACTGGACAACACGCAAGTCCGCAGAAACGTCGAACGCGAAGACATGTATGAGCATCTGTTCTATGAGCAAACGAGAGATTGGCTGGTCCAACCTCTAAACGTTGGAAGCGGCATTGCAGTGCAAAGGGCATGACATGATGGAGAGGATATGGATCAAGCTAGAAACAAGTCGAGATATTAAGGGCAGCGTTCGTTTCGATGTAGTAACCTCTCACCCTTTCTCTGTATTCTCAATGTACAGTACTTCTATGCATTATTCAGAGGCGTATTGATCGAAAAACTCCTTCCGAAAAGTTGGCAACTGTAGCCTCGGGGGATTCGCATGACCGTGCAGGTATAGCCAAATGGAAGCGCCAATCGAGTCAGCTCACAGAGTCTTTGCCGATATCTAAGATCCACCTTACTGCGTCCCGAAAGACGTAAGACATAAACCAAGACCATCAGCACCGGACTAAGGTTTTACCGAAACGACATTAGCGCACAGATATTCCGGTTGTTTCTTGGCACGTTCTTCCTACATCAGTGTTTACCTCCATGTCGTGATTCGGTATCAGATATGGTCAAAAGATGTTACTCCAACCTAGTCGTCTCCTTCAAGGAGCAAAAGGTGCATACAGGCTGCTCGAGCCTTTGGGGTCTAACACAGTCTTCAAAGCACAATCTGTACATGCTCCTGATGCCGAACCTAGGTTGTAAGTCTCTTTCATCACCCTTTTTTGTGCTAATCCGCAGCTCACAACGTTTAGTTTCATGATCAAGAGCGCCACCCCACCGCATCCGCAAGAATCTGTCCCGGAATTTCGAGGTCAGCGATCGCCTGCGATGGAAAGAATGGCTCTCGCGCGTGAGTATGAGATATACGAGGGGCCGGGTCCTGTTAAGTCAAGCCCATTCATAAGGAAACTGCATGACGTGATCGGACCGTGGGAAATGGTTGAAGGCCGCGGTCGTGCTGGCTTTGACAAGAGCTCCGAGGACCCACCATGTTTGGTTTTCGAATGGATGGAGCATGTGTTGTGGAACGTGCGCGCAGAACACTATCGCCACGATTCTCTCCTTCCTAAGATGATTGCCCGTTCGGTTTTGGAAGCACTCGATCTCTTCGCATCTGCGAATGCGATTCATACCGGCAAGCTTCCTCTCCAAGGTCGCTCAAGTGGTGTTGACAATGTTAGATGTGAATCCAAACAACATATTTTTGTCAAATATCGACAGCGCTTCCCCAGTGGTGAAATTGGGAGATCTTGGAAATTGTATGTGACCGGAAGAAACATGTATGTTCTCTCTAACGATCTCAGTGATGCGGGAGGGCTTTGACAGATACCGCATACAATCTATTGAGTGTAGGGCGCCGGAGGTATGGCGAGGTTTGGGTTGCTGGCCGTCCTCTGATATATGGTCATTAGGTGTCACGGTCTGTGATCACGCACTCCACCTCAGAATCCAGCTAATGAGCCAGCTTGCGCACTGGCTGGGGCGTAAGACCATATTCGGCATCCGTGACAGAGTTGTCAAAGATCTTATTGAATCTTGGTGCATCGCTAAGATTAGCCGACTGGTTGCCCCGTTGGGTCCACCTGTCGAAAACCTTGAGTACGAGTCGGAATTTCTGACGGCTAGTGAGCTGTCTATGGGCACGTACATAGCTCCAGATTCCGGTGGGCCAGTACCTTTCATCAACGTGGGCACTCTACGTCAGGAGCTTGAGGCTCTATCTGGCCCAAAGGTGGATCCGGGTCTCCTGGACTTTATTGATTCTCTCCTCATCATGGACCATACCAAAAGACCAACCGCCGCAGAGGCTCTAACGCACCCCTACCTGCGCACCGCTGCATTGCGAAAGGGTGTGACAGAGCACCAGGTGAGGATAATAACGAGCGAATGAGGTTCCGAGACTAGGTGCTTCTAGGCAGGAAGGGAATGCCGTTGATGAGGAGTCTTCCCCGTCGTTGCAAGGTAGATATCCTTTTGAAACATGCGCTCGAATTGCCTGAGGAACGCAATCGATCGATGAAGCATGCCATGTACGACGCTTACGTGGCATAGATTTCCTACATAGTCAGATTAGCCTAACTCATTGACATGTGACAATAATGCAGTTGGTAATTAGAAGCCTGGAGGTTATCGCGAAGTTGAAAGAGGAGTGGCCCGAATTGGTGCGTAGAGCCCCTAACTTTAGTGGGGTTTCTAGCTTGAGAAATGCCCGCCGCGGGCTTGGCTTGGCGATGATTGGGCCCCTGATGGCCTACGCCGACGAGGAACGTACCAGTACAAAGAACCCTCATCTGCCAGTCTCAACAACGACCTTAGGGTCATGGCCAACAACCCAAACGTATTCCCCCCTTTTCTCGACTCCCCGTCCGGTCAAAACAACTTAGGCGGACCCCCGCGTCTGCCACCCTCGCCCATGGCCCAGCAGCAACAGCAGAATGCCAATGGCAACGGCAACGGCAATGGAGTTGCCCCGCCGATAAGTGCAGGGCAGCAGATGGACGTGAATTTCTTGTATCAGAAGGTGGTGGAGTTGAGTGAGGTCCTGAAAGAGAATCGAGAGAAGACGCAGGGCATTGTCAATGGCGCCGAAGATCTTGCTGTGAGTAGGTGCTATGAATGGTAGGGGGCGTTGGTTCGCCCGGGTCTCTCCATTCAGGTCTGCGTTTTTTCTGCCTACTGCTGACCCATACCGATTCAGACTCGTGCAGCTGCGAATGGAGCAAGCCCCTCACTCCAAGAAGCCGACACAGAGATCTCCTGTGAGTGCAATCACCACTTTCCAGGCTTCTACAGACTCGACGCTGACTACTGTCCCTCAGCTGCCCGCCTAGCCGACCTCGAGCGCAAACTTGCCCATGAGCAAACCAAAGTCCGCATTCTCCTCGACGAACAGAAAGAAAACACCAAGCTCATTGGAGACTACGAGCACCACCTGGGCGAGATCGTCAAAGACGTCCGCGAATACTCCTACAACAACAAGACCGAGAAGACAAATATAGCGAAGCATTGGAACAACCTCCTACAAGCGGAGAAGGACACTCATCTGGAGACGCGCGAGAAGCTGAACGAGTCGAGTTCTAAGGTCTTGAGATGTGCAGAGATGATGCGGGAAGCATATCGGCTACGATGTGAAGAGGAGGATGTACCTACTAGGGTGGTGGCGGGGCTGCAGAATGAGGTAAGGGCATACAGGAGTGCTTTGGGGATGGAGGCAGAGAAGCCTGAAGAGGAGTACGGGTGGGAAATCTTGAAGGACGTTCTCAATGGCAGTGGGGAGCCGTGAAAGGGTTCTTGGTTTGGGTATGTGTCGCATTTAGCGAGGCGTTTGTTATGATACCCCATGGTGCATATGGTGAAACATACCCTTTGGAGCGGAGGAAAAAAAATCATGGCCTCGTTTGGGATGGACGGTATATATGGGTATATCTATTGCTTTCTATACAGTTGGCATTCATCCACCTCAATAATCTCATGATGGTTGATCAATCCATCACGAGCAGTTATGCCGTGCACCATATCTTGCGTAAGACCGATCAGGTTCCTACTATTCACTCCCACAGTCTTGCCCAAGGATTGCCAGATAACCATTCTAAGCACCGAAGCTATTTGGACCGAGAGAATCTTGTAAAATGGCGATGGCTCAGCGCTGTCCGGTCATGGACATCTGCAAGCCCTGAGCTTATTGCGCGATCGCAGTCATATTGACGGTCAAAGCTTCCACAGCAGCACCATCAGACATGGATATATACAAAATTGCCCCAATACCCTAAACTCCTACTCAATTGCTCCTCGCACCTCCCTTCGCAGCCCTCAATTCATCCATCTTCGCAACCCGCTTCTTAAACTCCAGGTACTGGCACTTCTCGTACGAATGTCGCTCATCCTATACCACATCATCAGCCACTCCCCAACGGCTCCGTCCCAACATGTAGCCTACGACGCATTTCCACGGCAGATAGTACTGCTCGAATCGACACCGATTGAGGGGGATGGCTAGGTGGGCGCAACTGTCGCGGTAGGCTAGGGGAAGGCGGGCTGCAGACATTTCTTCTCGAGTCGCTCGACCTACATACGGACGATCGAGGGTCAGCAATAGATATGCTGATTCAATGGCAGTTGGCCGAGGATAGAGCTTGTGGCTGGAATGAATTGGATAGCTAGTCCACTTACGAGGCTCTTCGCTGGTACCCAAAACATCCTTCACAGTGTCTGTAGCCTTCTCAATTACAGTCATCGTGGCAGGCTGCTTTGTTGATCCAGCCTGCTTGCGAGCGCTTAATAGCGGCGATGTTGAAAACAGAGAACGCCAAGCCAAGCGGAAACCTCGCCAAGCCGGAAAGGACCCACCGAACTGTCTACATTAGGACTAGCGTGATGGACCCCTCGATTTTCACTTTACGCGTGGATCATTCTGGCGCGTCGTCCCACCCCAACGCTGAGAATAATTCCGATTACTTTTACAACATATAATAGTCCACCTTTTTCGTACCGGAATCACACAAGATCTCACATTCTGTACAACCTCGAGCAACGCCCTTTCTGTACTCGAAGTCGTTTGCATAAATTATCATCATTGTTCGAGTTCTTGCATTCCTCCTTTCCCCTACACTGCGGGTGATTACTGCGACTGCATGAAAGGAACTTCCGTCGCAACGGCTTCAGGTGCTGCGATGGATGGCATCTACTCGGCTACATATAGCGGAGTGAGTGCTCTTAATTTATGTCACTGTCATTTACTCAATGCTTATTACTTTACCTACAACCAGGTACCAGTGTTCGAGTTCAACGTCGAGTCAAACCATGTTATGCGAAGGAGGCATGACCACTACATCAACGCTACCCACATTCTCAAAGTCGCCGATTACGATAAGCCAGCAAGGACGAGAATATTGGAGAGGGAAGTCCAGAAGGGAGTGCATGAGAAGATACAGGGAGGGTACGGGAAATACCAAGGTCAGCAGAGATTCGGTCCTCGAATGATGTTCGCTGGAGCTAAGGTTCCTAGGTACTTGGGTTCCCTTAAGAGATGGCAGGACTCTGGCAGAACGGAATGGTGTCCTCGACAAACTCCGGCCCATCTTTGACTACGTCCCCGGAGATGTCAGCCCACCGCAAGCACCAAAGCACACGACCAATTCGAACAAGCCCAGGATACCAAAAGCCCCCACTGTCAAGAAAATACCCAGTAGGCAAACCCTGCTTTCAACACCGCATTCAATGCTGATGAACAGAACCGAAAGTGCTCCAGGCCTACAGCCAGATAAGCGAGGACTACGACAACATCAGTAATCAGCTCCACGATGACGATTCTCTTGACAACTCCACTATCGCTTCTACATCATTCATGGACGAGGATGATAGGTATGGAACGTATGCACCGCCGTCACGCAAACGCAAACGTGGACATGAGAACATGCTTGACCAACAGCACACGCTCTACGCCGACGAACTCCTTGACTACTTCATGCTTTCTGCTCAGGACACGCCGCTGCGCGTGACTCCACCCAATATGCCCGCAAGCTTTCAAATCGACCGACCCATTGACGACCAAAGCCATACGGCCCTCCACTGGGCAGCGTCAATGGGTGACCTCAATATCGTTCGCTATTTTCTCGACCGCGGAGCTGACAGTCTGGTCCGCAACAAGAGGGGCGAAACTCCAATGATCAGGGCTGTGCTGTTCACCAACAACTACGAAAAGGATACGATGCTCAAGCTCGTCCATCTACTACTACCCACCCTCAGAGCTACGGATCACCATGGCGCTACCATCCTGCATCACATTGCAATGACCACGAACAGCCAAGCAAAGAAGAGGTGTGCTCGTTACTATCTCGACATAGTCCTCAATAAATTGGCTGAATCTTGCACACCCCAAGAATTCACGAACTTTGTAAATTATCAGGATCACAACGGCGATACTGCATTACATATTGTGGCGCGCCACAACGCTAAGAAATGCATTCGAGCTCTTCAAGGCCGCGGTGTTCGAGGCGACATGGCGAATGATCTAGGCGAAACGGCCGATCAGATAATGCAACGGACTCGGTCGGTCCATCAAGATTTCCTCTCCTCATCACCGATTCCTACTCTTGCCAATGCAGCGAATGGCAATGAGATGGTCAAAGCCCCAAAGAATGGTGCGCCTCACTACCACAGCCAATCAGCCCGATCATTTAGCCAGTCTTACGGCCCCATGGCTCAAGACAAGGGGCTCCAGGTAGCTCTCGCATACGAAAGCGAAGTGCGAGAGAAAGACGACGATCTTTCGGAAGGCCAGCGCTTACAGGAACAAATCGAGAGCGAACGACAGCAGGTTAGACAGGCGACGTTCCAACAGTTCCAGGACGGCGCAGATGACATCAACGAGAACGAGACGAATCAGATGCGACAAGAAGAGCTCGAGTCCGTAACGGTGAGCGAGAGCTTATCCGAACAGATCCAACACAAAGACTTGCATCACGCTGTCCGCTCCGAAGAGCATCACCTATCGCCCACCGCACATCGCAACAGCAACGGCGCCGTTTCCGACATGGCCCAGCTTGAAGAGCAAGGCATCAATGCGCTCTTACTAGCCATCGAGCAAGTCAAGCGCAGAAAGCTGACGACTACGATCGTCGAGGCGCAAGGTGCGGCGGGCATGAGCCAACATGGCGAGAAGCTGAAGAGACTCGTGTCTCTTACCTGTGGGGTACCGAGTGGAGAGGTATCGGGCTTGGCGCCTGAGTTGCTGGAGGAATTGCAGCAGTCGAAGGTGGAGATTGGGGCTGAGGTCGCTGCGATGTTATCTTAAGACGTGAGTTGATGTATGACTGAGGGACTCAATTGTAATTACTGGTCGCATCGCTTGCACCGTATCGCGAATGGAAGAACATGAATCTTCAAATCAACATGTTCCCATTACAAAATACCACTTTGTCAACCACTTCCTCAACTCAACTCATCTCATCTCATCCCTTCTCCCCAACTCTCCATATCTTCCCCCCTCACCTCACACCCTCCCCCTCACCCTCCCCCTTCCTCACCACTCCAACCATCAACAATCAATCCTCAAAGCCCTACAACCTTCCACTTCCCAAGAAATCCACCCCCCCAAACCATCAAACCACCATCCTCCCCTCACCACTCACCACCAACCCCATCAAAACAACAGCAACAATGCCCTCCCAAATCCCCTCCCAAATCCAAGTCCGTTACCACACCTCACCCAATCAACCCCAACCCCACCACCAACGCCGCCGCCATGACTCCCTCTTCGGCACCGAAAGCGAACCGCAACCCACCACAATGAGCAGCACCAATAACCCCTTCGCTACCACCACCTTTAGCACCACCAATCCCGTGCCATACCAACACCCACACCCACGCCCACATCCACATCCACACTCACTCCCACACCCACATCCATCGTCCTCGCCCTTGTCCTCGCCCTCGTCCTCGTCCGAACGGAAAACACAAAAAGCAACACCAATGCACCAACCCCAAACCGCCCTCAACACACGCACACGCACTCTCCGCACGCCGGCAGTCCTCATCCATCACGATCCGAATATTCATGCGAATGCATCAACGCCAACGCAGGAATCTCACTCTCACTCTCATATTCCGACGTCCACGCACATGTTTAAGCCTACCGCTATACGCACACCCGTACCTTCCCCATCACGCTTCATCCACGACGCACTGAGGGGTGAAGAGGGATGTTCGTACGTCTCCTTCCTTTTCTCCTTTCTTTCTCCCAAATGTCCTCCCTTCGCTCCCTTCTCTCCCTTCTCTCTCACCTTCTCTCGCTCCTCACCTTCACCTTCCCTTCTCTCCTTACTATTCTTCGATCCCCCACGACTAAGAAAGCATAGAGCCCATTTCCTCCTCGCCGTCGCAAACAGCCGCCTCCATAATTCAAAATTCGGAGATAGAGATAGGACTGCAAATCCGAGGGAGGAGAGGATGATGGAAGGGGAGGAGAGGGAGGAGAGGATGATGGAAGGGGAGGAGAGGGAGGAGATTAGGGTCTTAAGGAATGATGTAAGTTTTTCTATTGTGTGTATGGGGATTGTGGATTGGATTTGTGGGTTTTGGAGGTGGAGAGGTGGATTTTGGATTTTAGAGAGGTGGAGAGATGGAGAGGTGGAGAGGTGGAAAGGTGGGGGATAGCAGGCTAATAAGGTGTTGGGGGTGTAGATTGCGTTTCTGGAGTGGTATCTTGATAAGGAGGGGGGGATGGATGGGAGGGGTGGAGACGGCGGCTGTGGCGGTGCTAGGGATGGAGATGGTAGAGATAGTGAAGGTAGGTGTGAGGAGGAGGCGGATGAGGAAGAGGAGAAGCTGGAGGAGGAGGAGGGGTTGAGGTTGGAGAGGTATAGGAAGGGGGATGGGGATGAGGTGGTGAGAGAGAGATTTGAGGGGGTTGGTGTCGGAGTCGGTGTTGCGATGTGATAAGGCGACGACGACGACGACGATGATGGTGACGGGCTAGGCTGGCTCTGCATGTGAGCATTATGAAACGGCGACAGAGCGTATCAGTGATTGTGACGGCAAGGTCTGTTAGAGCGATTAAATATGGTGAGATGCAGTAGGGATCGCAAGGTTTGCCACTTCACCAGCTTAGATAAGGAAAATGAGCTTACGTTCGCAGGTCCTCTATATTGCTTCCATCGTACGCTTTACGCTCCGTCTTCCTCCCAATAGCCATAATCCATTCCTTCCATGTCGTCTATTTCGCCCCATTGGCCGATTCCTTCCCACCCAATTCACAAAACGCCTTGAAAGTCGTAAACTCATCACCCTGGCTCTCAAGCACACATTCCGCCGTCGCCCCCACAAAAAACACATATCCAGCCTTCATCTCCTCGATCTTCGGCCCCACCCCGATGGTCCCTTCCCCATTGGTGCAAATGAAGATGCTAGGACCCTGGATAGCTTCAAAGGTAGCTTTCGCGCCCTTTTTCTTCAGCTCGGTGCGGACGACGCTGAACTCCTCGATGGGGGGGTCGTAGAGGATTGCGGTTGAGGAGGAAGAGTAGGCGGCGCTGTTGAGGGTGACGTAGGGGTAGTCGACGGGCGACATCTTTTGCTCCGAGATGGGCGCGTAGGAGTATGTTAGCATTGTGGTTAAGGTGGGGATGTCTTGGAATTTGGGGGTGAAGCCGGCGCGGACGACGTTGTTGGAGGAGGCCATGCATTCAATGACGTCTGTTTGTATTTTTAGTGGTGTCTTGGAGGAATGGGGTAGGAGAGGGGAGATACCTCCGCTAAGATAGGCGTGGATGTCGTCGGCTTTGAGGAACATTGCTTCGCCCACTTTGAGCTTGACGTAGTTGAGGAAGAAAAGGACGAAGAGGCCGATATCGCCTTCGAATTGCTTGTTGCAGCGAATGACAAGGTCGGCAAGCTCTTTGCCATTGTTGGATTGTCCGCCTTCTCCCGCAAACCTGTCGCCTTCCTTTTCCGCAGAAGCTACAAGCTCTTTCGCAGCAGAGGCGACAGTAGATTTTTCAATCTTCATTAGAGTGGAGAATGCGGACTGTAATGCCTTTTTGTTGCTTTCAACATCTTTATCGGAATCGGATGTTTCTTTCCCCTTCACGGAAGTTTCGAAGTCTTTGGCTGCTGACTCGCCGATGAGATTGCGCAGGGATGGGACTTTTGAGAGGAAATGAGAGATCTCTTTCAGGGGGCGGAAACCACAGAGCCCCTCGAACGGTGTTATCGCGATCGTCATTTCGGGCTTATGATTGTCGTCTACATGCACGGTCAACAGAGCTTACTGACAAGCTCGCAACTATCACTTGCTCATACCAGGATAATTCTTCGGATCCTTCGCGTGTAGCTTTTCCGCTAACTTCTTGTTTGGATGTGCTTGGATACTCAAAGCCTTCTGGATGGATAGGACCTTAAACAGAAATGGCAATTTCTCGCCATAGCGCTTGCTGATCTCTGGAGACATGAGCCCTTGATTGTCTTGAACGAGATCAAGCAATGTTCGCTGTGTCTCCACATCTTTGGATGGTAAAGAGGGATGCGTCCCCATCCATAGTTCTGCGTACGGCTTCTCTGTCTCGATTGAGAGCTTGTTGGACGGTGTGGCAGCAGCATACTTGGCTGCTGCCGACTGATGGCCGACTTTGCCTAGACAAGCTTTCAGGCCAAGATTCTGCCACTTCTGGAGCTATGATCATTACCCCAATCATAGCTATTGACACCTTCGAGGGATCAGTTAGTTCAAAGCACCAGTGTAGCCTTGAAGCATACCGCATTGCAAGCGGATCAGCGGAACTTGCATTCCTGCGTTTTGCTCTTCCAAGAATCAAAAGGCCTCGTATAGTCAGGCTTCGTTTCCTGCTATCGAAAAACTACGTTCTTCAAGGTAACAGCGACGATGCTGGATTGCTAGCGAATACTTTAGCAAAGTTGTCGAGATGTCAACTCTCGGATGCAGCAAGCGAACAGCCGCTAGCCCCGAAGCCTAAATCCGACGTATTCTACAATGACTTGACGAACATTTTTCTTCCTTCGCTCCCTACAATGGCGTCGCGCAATCGACCCCGAGGGGCCTTTGTCAAGGAGGATGCCAGTGACGCGCACGAGGAAAGGAATATGTGGAGTCAAATTATCACTGACATCAAGCGGTTGAGAGCGACTCATGCGCGGGCCGCTGAAGTTGCAAAAGCCCAGATCGAGCTGGAGGCAAAGATGGGCAAATGTAAGAACGGAGTTCCCCATTGCACATCAATATACTAAATTGGAGCTCTCCTGTTACGCCTCCCTCCAAATACTCCTATAAGAAGAACAACCTTGTCATTCATCAGGCATTGTCATTTTATGTAGCCCGACAGGCAATTGCTTTCCTGTGTAACCATCCAATCTTCGACCGTGATGAGTGTAGACCCCGACAAAAAACTTGCGGGGTCCTTCTGGCTTGGGCCTGATCTATGATAGTCACATTGAGATAAGACTAACCACCCGCAGCCCCCACTGTCAAGGAAATCGACGACCTTGCCGCCTTGTATCGAGAAGGTGTCAAGCTTGCGGAAGAGGAAGAGAAAATTCTCAAAGAAGAACCAAATGATGTGATCAAGAACATCGAGATCCTTGCAGCTCTTCGCTCAGCCAGCGAGACGGAGCCCGTCCGTCCTCCACAGGCGGTCTCCAAGCCTCGCAATCCCAAAAGACAAAAGCTGGAGACTGACGGCGCTGCAGATTCACCAGCAGCGCCTGTCATGTCACCCAGTGTGGTCCTACCGGGGCCTGCTGCAAGGATGAAGCACTCCAACGCTGTTCGAGCCGTATCAGTACCTGCGACTCGGGAGGTGAAGCCAGAGCCTATCGTCAAGATAGAGGAAGGCTCGGAGGGAAGCAAGGGACCTGCTGGCGAGAAAGCTGGCAAGTTCTTCGTGGGTGCTGTAGTTGCATATAAACAAGTCAGGCCGAAGGAAGATGGTAGCCAGTGGATTCAGTGCAACATTACCTCCATCAGTGAAGTTGGAGGCAAGAAGAGGTAAGACCTAGTAGAAAGCCCTTTCTTGTTCTTGGTTCATCTCTAATGACATCCCAGATACGAAGTACAAGATCCTGAGCCTGACGAGAATGGGCAACCAGGACAAGTCTTCTCGAAAATCTCAGCCGCTGCATTGATCGCCATACCCAAGGAAGGAGACGTTCTTGTGGACTTTCCGGTTGGAAAGCTAGTCCTCGCGCGATACCCTGAGACCACCACCTTCTATCGTGCTACCATAGCCGGAGGTAAGAAGGATGTCTACAGACTAAAATTCGAAGACGATCAGGGGCAAGAGATGGAAGTTTACAGAAGATTCGTTCTTGACGTCAATAGCAAGTAGGGTGCATCGAAAGGGCGTCAAAGGGGGGTTAAAATGTGGGACACCGCTGAGACGTGATACCCCAGTGCATATTTGGGAAATTGGATTGGAAAATCTCTATATTTATATAATTCATGAATCTATGCATGGCGAGAAGAAGAGAGCACTGCGTCTACTCAATAATTTCCTCCAGGGAGGGGTGCATGAAAGTCAGATAATGCCCTAAGTTCATTGTTGTGCAGCCTCTCTCGCACCACACTAGAACTCGTGAAAGAAGACCCATAGGCCACTCTTTAATGTGATGGCTCTCTGTGCGAGCGTCAAAACCTTTGAACGAAACAGGGGTAGATACATGACGCTAGTCAGACGAGCCGGGGCGGGACAGGGGTGTGGCGTCTGAAACGCAGCAAAGCGCGTTTCAACACGGACTTTTGCACGCACTCTTGCATATCGTACTGCATGCACGAAGCAGCGCAATCTCCAGCAAGTCTCTGACAACATAAGAATCAGCCATTGCCACCTCATACGCTCGTCACACATCTTTCATATCCTCCCACGACCAGACCGCAAAGGATCAGGCTATAGGACATTGCCTCGAGGAAGCTATCGATCAGATCTCAAGCCAACCATCTCATATCCCAGAGCTACCGCTCAACCGACTTATAGGCCTGACAAGGCCGCGCAAGCGTCCACACATCGACGATGGGAGGCCAAGTGTCAAAGATCATGGGCAAGATCTTCGGATCGAGAGAAATGCGCCTACTCATGTTAGGTCTCGATGCTGCCGGAAAGACAAGTACCTTCTCCTCCCCAACATCCTCGAACAGCAGCAGCAGCAGCAGCTAACATCGCCGCCCAGCAATACTCTACAAGCTAAAGATAAACTCCGACGTAACCACCATCCCCACCGTCGGCTTCAACGTCGAAACCGTAACCTACAAGAACGTCAAATTCAACGTCTGGGACGTCGGCGGCCAAGACAAAATCCGCCCCTTATGGCGACACTACTTCTCCGGCACGCAGGGCCTCATCTTCGTCATCGACTCGAACGATCGCGCGAGGATAGAGGAGGCGAGGCAGGAGCTGCACAGGATCATCTTGGATCGCGAGATGAAAGAGGCGCTGCTGTTGGTGTTTGCCAATAAGCAGGATATACCGGGTGCGATGACGCCGCAGGAGGTGCAGGAGCGGCTGAAGCTGAGCCAGCTGAAGGATAAGATTTGGTATGTGGTGCCGAGTTGCGCTACGACGGGGGAGGGTCTGTTCGAGGGCTTGGTGAGTGGTTATGCTTTGACAGAGGAGGGAAGTCCAATGAATCAATCTAACGCGTTACAGGGCTGGCTTTCGAATAATGTCAAGACGCCGCCACAGAAAGCCAGATGAGCTGCTCTGGATGATATGTCTCAAGCCCTTCCATGTCGACGATACCAATGTACGACCATTCCTTTACGCGCACGATTATCAGTCTACTTCGTCCGCAGCCATTTCCTTGCTCAGGATACCCCCAGCGTATTTCCTCCCACACGTACAACACCTTCCTTCTGATGTTGTGGGAGCCACATATCACTTTGTAATAGTAGTCTAGGGTTTTCTCTTCGTCACGGCATATTTAGGCTTAGCAAGCGGGTGTTTGTTGGACTTCCTTCAGCTTTAGGAGCAAATTATGACAGAAGAGCAATTGCAGCAAAGGGTATCATCTCCCGCAACGCCATCAAACGCAGCCAGAACCGCTCACAGTTCATCCCCTGCACGACCACCCTCCATACCAAGCCCTACCCCATCCCGTCCCAAGTGCCTCCAAAATCCCTACCCAACCCCCCTCCACCTCCCCCTCAAATCCCCCCCCTCCATCCCCTCACATGCCCCCCACCCAACCCCCACCTCCCCCACCTCCCTCGCCGGCACCCCCCCAAAAACAAACCCACTCATCACCACCGTCCCCTCCGCCAAAACACTCCCCTCCAACAGCCTCGCCCAATCCCTCACAACACACATCTTCCCCACCACCACCCCGCGCTCAATATGCACATGATCGCCAATACTCGCCGCCTCGATCACACACCGTTCCCCCACAAAGGTATGGTCGCCGATCTTCAACGGATGGTAGCTCACGACACCTTTGTGCAACCGCGAGGGGGGTTTGAGGATGGAGCCTTTGGAGATGTAGGTGTAGCGACCGATGGTGACGGAGGTGTTGGGGTGTGGGGGTGCGGAGGGTTTGGAGGTGGGGTCTGTGGGTTGAGGGGGGAGGAGGCGGATGAGGTCGCCGCGTATGCAGACTTCGGACTCGATGACGGTGCGGCCGCCGAGGATTATGTGTTGGGTGCCGTAGAGTTGGTTTTTGCGCGCTACTTTGTTGCCGGTGTCGGTTTCGATGTAGTCGCCCTTGGGCTTGGCGGTGGGTTTGGGGGGCATTCGTACGGTGAGTGGTAAGTGGTGGGTTGTGGAGATTTGGAATTGGTGAGCGGTGTGATGGTACAGGGGTGTGGTCGTGGAGATGGAGACTTGTGACCGGTGTTGTATCTATGAGTTTCTTAAGAGAAGTCCAAAAGTCCTCCGAGTAGAATAATAGTGTCCTGTCCCGAAGACTGGCTCGATGTTGATCGCGTTCCCGCCAATTGTTTCGTACATCAGTCGGCTTGCCCCTTCCAAAGCCGGAAACCCTGCACTCTCAGTGTAACGCACAAATATTTGGACAAATATTTGGACTCCGACGCGACCATTTCCTGCAAATTCTAGCTGCTGTCAAAGTCACGATCATCTTCCCAGTTCCCCAGGCTCAACACTTCAATCTTCTCAACTTCGCTCCATGTGTGCTTTGAGCAGCAATTGATCACATAGCCCATCCCATCACTCGACCCATTTGTTGCTTCCCAACCCTTCCGATAAGTCTTGACCTTCCGCTTTACCGCACATTCGTAGCACCAATTACACTTAGTACAGAATCTATCCTGCAGTAACAAACATCCAAAGCAATACACTCTCGTTCCCAAGCTTCTGTCCGCCATATTCACAACAAACCCGGGCAAGATCTCACCATTGGCTATCAAACAATGCAAACATTTTCGCTTATGAGCCTCCTTTCCCGTCTTGATACGTGCACCTATGATCTGATTCCTGGCGTAAGCTCTGTCCGGTTTGAAAGTTAGGCAAGAGCGACACAGATAGCCGGCTGTATCGCGGATTTGAATCTTCTTCTCCTCGAGAAAACAGTCGACAGCGAAGCTGTTGAGTCTTGTAAGTGATGCTGTCGTGTGAAAGTGGAGATTCGTTTGTCCGAGAGCGATGGCAGCTGATGGATGGAGGCCCAAGATGATATGATCCTGGACTTCGCCTGGTAAATCGCAAAGGTTCATGTCGGAGTTAATGAGTGTTGCGTTGGCTGTTGGGTGGAGGTTGCTTTTTCATGCCCTGGCCGGGCGAGAAGTCACACCTACGGAGCTAGCCTTCTAAGGCTAGCCTCCAAGGGCTTTGATAGCAGCTACGCTATACCTAGAATGTCTAGCGTTCGAGCCTTGGTGCCAAGACAGAGCACGTGATGAGTCGCGGCTTGGCAAGCTTCTACATAAGTAAGTACAACATGGAATCCAGCCGTTAAAGCTCTCAAAAGCCAATCATTCCGTGGATGTGCTGGCATGTTCACACGGCCATTGCTCTGCTTCGTAGAAAGGTTCACCCAAGACGACGAAGGTGACAAGACTGCAAAGCACACCACAGTTTAGCAGGATCGGACACGCTTCAGGATCTGAATATAGCATATTTCGCTCATTCACTATATGCAATAATAATCGACAATACTGTTTACAGTACCACGCAGGCTTACCATAATCCTGAGTTTTACCTTTGAGAATGATTCATTGTTCGGCAATTGAAAGCAATGCACGCCAAGTTTCCGCGATATCTTGCATTAATTCATTGATTTTCCAGCAAAGACTCTGATTTGATGACTTCTCTTGCACGGCTGCTGCGTAATGTTCGCGGATTGAGACTCGATTCTGGATCGTTAGCGGCGAGAACCCCAGCGATATTGGATACAAATGATCTAATCGAGGAAGAAACCCTTCCCCGGTATTGTGCGCAGCGTTATTATCCCGTTCATTTAGGAGAGACCTTCAACGGCAAATATCAGGTCGTTGCGAAGCTGGGCTACGGCGCCAGCTCCACCGTATGGTTAGCACGGGACATCCAAACGTACGTATGAGGATAAATCTGATCTCAAACCCATTGGCTTTTATTGACCCCAAAGTAAGGTGGTGGTGGCAATCAAACCCTTATGTGACGCTCAAAATCCTCACCAACGGCCTCTTCGAAAAGGACGCTGCCAGCACTGAATTAAAGATATCGCAGTGTATCGCCCACACGGATCACAAAAGTAGAGGTGCGCGGTTTCTGAGGACGGCGCTCAATTCTTTCGAGGTAACCGGCCCGGGTTCCACACACGTGGGTTTGGTTTACACGCCTATGAGAGAGTCTGTATCAACGTTCCAAAGACGTTTATCGAACGGCCGAATACCAGGTTACTTCTTGAAGCCTTTACTAGAGATGTTACTGGCTGGGCTCGATCATCTTCATACTAGATGTCACATCATCCACACAGGTACGCCTCTGGTCTACACCAAGTTCAAGTTCGCAAAGCTGACTCGACTTGATCGTTGCAGATCTGAAGCCCGAGAACATTCTGCTTGGTATTGAAAGTCAGGCGGTAATCGACGATTTGGTCAACGCTGCGGCTGAGAGACCCACTCCTCGAAAGATAGAGGGCACTAGGACCATCTACCCCTCTCGTAATTTTGGGGATCTGCAGAGTCCTCCACGGCCACCAAAGATCTCTGACTTTGGTTTGGCTGTCTGGGGGACTGTGTCTCAGCCCCATAATCACCCGATCCAGGCTGATCTTTTTCAAGCCCCTGCAGTGATTCTACGAGCTGGTTGGACCTATAGTGTCGATATATGGAACCTTGGAGTCATGGTAAGTATCCCTCAACAGTTATCCGTGACAGAATTGACGTAGATGCCGTGAAAGCTTTGGGATCTACTTGAGGACAAGACACTCTTCAATGCATTCAATCCTAGCAACAACGCTTACAGTCCAGAAACTCATCTATCCGAAATGACATCCCTTCTTGGTCCTCCCCCACCTGAACTCCTTAAACGAGGGAAAAAGACGAGTGATTACTTCACTGCAGAAGGTGCAAAGTCCTTTTCATCTGCCAGATTATCACATTACGGTCCTCGCTGACGCTGAACCCAAGGAACGTTATTACACAGGCCCAGCACGGCTTCAAACGCTCCTACCTTCGAGAGCTGCGTGACATCCTTGACTGGGGAAGACAAGAGACTCTTTCTCGAATTCGTGAAGAGAATGCTAAGGTGGAAGCCAGAAGACCGAGCAACTGCCGGAGAACTTCTTCAAGATCCTTGGTTGAACACTTAGCGAAGGAGGCAGCTACAACGTACGAATACCCGGATTTTGAAACAGTAACAATCTTTGGGACTCACAAACATTGCTTTTGTCATCAGCTCCCGCAAATACACGACTTGAGATGTGCTCTAATTGCCCATTCATCCCTGCCTATTTGGTCCTAGGAGGGGTCATGAAACGAATAGCAGGAGCCACATGGAGCAATTATTGAGACAAGGTATGGGTCAACGCCGATATATACGCATTAGTCACATCGTAGCGAGAAGATTTGACCATATCAAGCCGCCGGATTGAAAGGTCTCGCCAGATGCAATAGAAGTTTGGGTCGGATTGATTGGATCGGAGGTCTATGTAACAAAGACCCGGCAACGAAAGGCGATTGCAACTGGGCTCGACATACCCCATTCGGGCTCCAGCATGCTACATCTCTAGAATGCTCCGGAAGAGCTCACCCGGGCTCAAGTACCTTCGGGAACGGCTCACCCTCAACTCAGCGCCAGCAGCCGCTGCAGAAGCAGAATCCTCTTAAAAATCTTAATAAATTATAGCATACCCCCACAATATAAGTGCGCGACACACCCCGAGCCTTTGAAAACTTGCCAGAACATAAAGATATCATCCTAGCTGTAACAACAGCTAACTCTTCTCGCACCAGAGGATCTGGAAGATTCAAAAGAAGCGGGTTTATCAAGCGACGGATTTCGTCGCGGAGGGGAATGATGAGAGGAGAGAGGAGGCTTGGAGTGGGTCCTCGGTGCGGATTCGCGAGCTCTTCAGCTGGGAATCTGGTGCAGAAGTAGACTTTGATAAACAGGTTGACGCTTGGCAGGAAGTCGGCGGATGGTGTTTGGCCTGGGAAGCCTTGGGGAAGGGGGTGAATGTACCGGTTGGTTGATGATGCAGAGATCGCTAGTAATAAGCCGTTCTCCTGCAGCGATTATGAGCGAGCGTCTATGATTCAGCATTAACCAACATGTGCAGCATGTTCCAACGCCAGCATACTTGTACATCTTTGCTTCTTGCTCCAAACAACCCGCTTGGAAGATAACCAGTACATGATGCTAATGATTACCCCTTACTGCCATGCTTAGACGCATCTTCGCTCCATAAGCCGAGCGATACGCACCGAAGCTAGGAAGCATGTGGTCCTGGCCATCAAATTTTTGCACCAAGCTCGGATACATCCCTCGGAAGCTCATCGGAACGTCACCTTGATGCTGTTATCCATCAACCCCGCGATATACTCTCAAGTTTTCGAGCCTCCGCAGTCTCCGCTTGCAGTTGGTCGGCAGTAAGCTTGTGACCGTCCGGATCGAGCAGCTTCCTTCGCAGAAGGTCTGCCACCTCCCTCTTCTGAGCTAGCGTCCACCGGAATTTATTAGTAGGGAAGTTCAAGACAGGATCGGCATCATCAGCAATGATGACTGTTACATGCTGGAGCGGGAGGACTCTCATTATTTTCACCGGGCCTTTGATATCATCACTAGGTTTAATCACTTCATCGCGCGTCGATAGAGCAACTCGGCCTAGTTGCAGGGAACTAATTCTTCTGAAATTTTGGTCGTACGTTGCGTGGAGGGTCCGGAGTCCTTTGAATCCCTTTACGAACGTTGGTGTCATCAGCTTAGCCCAATCTTCCAACGGCTCCAATTCCCACTGCGTGTCGATGTGGATGGCGGTCAATTGCTTCCTCTGCACAAAGTTGCGACCGCTCATGAACATCCTCAATGTTATCGGATCTTCAAATGAGAAGGTGCTTGTGGTCCAGAGCAGGAAGCTCGCTTCTTCATACATTTGACGACATAGCAGTAATGGCGCCAGGCTCAGCAAGTTGCGTGGTCGATCTACTACCGGAATATCCCGCCAATTGAATCGGTCACAGTCGGCGAAGAATCTACCGTCCTCCCTGTCCCAGTGTTTGCAATGAGCGTGACGCTGTTTGAAGGGAGGAACGTAGTATTGTGGGTCCTGAAGGGATGGTATATTGCTATAGCCATTGGTGAAATCATTGTAAGCTTCGTCCTCCGACTGGGCAGCGGTGCAGACACAATAACGAAAGCCAGGGCTTGGCGACGTAGCCATATACAGAATGTGGATAAATCGGTCGCCAATCAAAAGGCGAAAAATCTGGGTGCGAATCTCGGGTGGAAGCCTTAAAAGGGGCGAGGTGGTGGTGTTGTGTTGATTACTATCCAGTCAGCTTCACTCGCCATGCTACCAGGCCACTTACAGTGCTTTGATTGACGCTGAACGTGTGCTTGTGATCGCGTGTCTCTTGCGCGGTGCAGCTGCTTGGACTATCGCCGCACTGCCTTTACGTTCTCGAAGTGTTCTCTTCATATTGTGACAGGTCGAGTTCCTGTTACGAGTGAGCACAAGACTAGCGAGATGAGAGAGAACGTTGATAATTGGGAGGATTCCCAACCTTTAAGTTGAATATCCCAATGAAGTTAGTGCCTGATCCCAGGTGTTGAGCTAGTACTATATTGTCTTAGTGGCTAGGCATCAGTGGAGCTAGTCCCAAGCAGGCGAGGAACACTTAAGTACCTTACAGCCGCTGCCTGTTTTGAATGGCCGGTCAACATCGTACTGCGAATGGTACAGACCATATTCCTATACACACTCATCAGACATGATTTGCGTGGTCGCAAAAGAGCTGAAAGCTAATATGATAGGGTTAATACCAGATTTGTGACCGCCACTAAACATTATCTTATGGCCGAACTTGGACTTATATCCAGTCCTTAAATCCTAACCCCATTTACGTATGCACTACTCCACAGGAATGAGAATATAAGGCAGAGGCTCGAGACATGGACATTGCTGGTCCAACCAACAATCCTATCTATTTCCACTCATCGTGTTCTTGTCCCCGCGCAGATTGAGACTTTGTCTGTTCTATCGTCCTCTTCTCTAGTCAATCTTTGCTTTCCTTGTCATAAAAATACCAAACAGTCCCCTTCATCCGTCGGTTTCATCTATCATAATGCCTGCAACAACTACTGTTGGAGACCAGAAGGTCGGAAGCGTCGGTTACGGCTTGATGGGTACTATACATGCCGGTTTATCCGAGCGTCATGGCTCACTTCAACCAGGCTTAACTTGGCATAATGCTGCCACATCCGACGAGAAAAAGTTCGCCGCCATGCGAGCTTCACTCGATGCAGGCTGCAACTACTGGAACGGCGGCATCTTCTATGGTCCACCTGACGATAACTCCCTGGTGCTCTTGAGCAAGTACTACGCCAAGTATCCCGAAGACGCCAAGAAAGTCGTCCTCAACATCAAGGGCGGTATTGAGAATATGACTGCTAACAGTAGTCCCGCATTTATGAGAGCGGAGATCGAAAGCAGTTTGAAAACTCTGGGCGGAAAAGGAAGGATAGATCAGTACGAATGTGCACGACGGGACCCCAAGGTTCCTCTCAAGGAATCTCTAGGAGCGCTCGCCGAAATGGTCAAAGAAGGCAAGATTGGAGGCGTGGCACTCAGCGAGGTGAACGCGAATACGATCAAAGAAGCTGCGGCGATCACGAAGGTTGTAGCTGTCGAGGTGGAACTTTCGCTTTGGTCGACGGAGCCACTCACGAATGGCATAGCGAAGGTCTGCTCCGAGGAAGGAATCGCAATCATCGCGTAAGTCTTTCCCTCTTCCTCCTTCGATCCCAGCACCAAAGAACCCTCGACAACTTCCACTAACAGCCGCGACAACACACAGCTACTCGCCAATCGGCAAAGGCATCCTAACCGGCCAAATCAAATCCGCTGCCGACATCCCCGAAGGCGATTTCCGCCGCATGCTCCCCCGTTTCCAACCTGAGAACTTCGACATCAACATCAAGCTCGTCAAGCAACTGGAGTCCATGGCCCAGAAAAAGAACTGCACCCCCGCCCAACTAGCGCTCGGCTGGCTCCTGACGCTGTCGAAGCAGCCGGGCATGCCGACGATCATTCCGATACCCGGATCTACGACCCCGGAGCGTATAGTTGAGAATGCGGGTGCTGTTGAACTGTCAGATCAGGAGATGAAGGGGATTGAGGGGATCTTGAATAGTCATCAGATCATCGGTGATCGCTACCATGCTGCGGGAATGAAGATGGTTAATGGCTAGTGGGGTGGTGGTTCGAGGGTTCGTCATCTGTATCATTCTGTAGGAGATCGAATCCGAAGACGATTTCTATCCTGATCATAAAACAGCTACATCCCACTACAACATCATACCAATGCCATCCTACCATGGCCGTCCCAATATATCCTACTCAAGAACGCAGCCCTTAAAACAGACAATCTGCAACCAGCAAATAGCAATCAACACACCAAAACCCTCCCCATCCCTTCCCATCCCTCTAATTCCTCCAATTCCATTCCAAAACCCACCGAAGCCCCCTCCCATTCGCGTATCCCATCCTTCTATCTCCATCTCCATCTCCATCTCCATCTTCACCTTCATCTCTATCCTAGAAAAGCACGTTGGTCCAAGAAAAAAATTGATCTCAACGCTTTAGTTTCGTACCCACTGCAAGAGCACCGTCGTTCTTTCTTTCTTTCTTTCTTTCCTTTTGGAAGAGTTGGTTCATGGTACCCAGGTAGCCTCTATTGAGTCGGTCCACGAGGGCGGACATATGAATTCGCCGCATTGATGTTGGTCTACTAGGACTGGGCTTTATACGTATACTTAGGACCTAGTTTCGACGTGCATACCCCATCTATACCCCCCCCCCCCTCCCCTTCCCTCCCCCCAGCTCCATTCTCTCCATTGAATTTCTCAACCCAGGCCTTCCATACTACATACCCATAACCATCCAGAATCACCCCAACCCAGCCCAATCCAACCCCATTCAAACCTTACCAAAATCACACAACTCACACCCTTTCCCCCTCCCCATTTCGTACCACGTACCCCCCCTACACTCCCATGATTCCGAATCCCCCAACATATCCCAAGACCACCTCCGCCTCCACCTCCACCCCAATCTCCACCTACTACCCCAGCTAAGCAACGAATCACGAAAGCTCGGTTCAGTCCACTTATATAACACAAGGAAAGAGAGATCTTAGCGAAGAGCCAAGATCGATTGGTTATGTATGTATGTATGTATGGAGCTCAAAGATCGAGGACGAAGGAGCAAGTGAGGGATTGGTGAGGGGTGGAAGTGCGAGCATACAATTCTTGCTAGCTGGTATTTGTCTTTTGTATAAGAGTAGAAGCCCACAGCCACATAGGCGACCAGTCCCTCCATATCGAAAACGAATTTCGCCCCAACCATACAACCCAACCGGAAGCCAAGACAACTATATGTAAAAGTCAAAAGGAATTAGAAAATAACGATAGATTTCATCACCTCAAATGTAGAAGAGACATGGATTCATATTTTACAGTAGGACATACATATACACGAATAGCAAAACATAGCATATCATACCATACCTTCACGACTTAAGATATCCATCGATCGATAAAAAAAACCCCCCATGTGTTATCTATGCTTTCCCTTCCCAAAAGAAAAAAAGGAAAAAGAAACGCCAGGGTATCGCAGAGTATGCATGCCCAAAAGACAGTAAGTCCACGCAGCGCAAACATGAGCATGAGATGTATACGAGGAATATAGGCGAGCACATCCCTCAAGCCTCCGTCGTCCCACTCGTAAGTCCGTTGACCATGCCGCCAGCGGCACCATGCATAATCTTCTCCTCCACCACCACCGCTTCATTGCCCATGCCATTTACAGGGCTATGTACCAAGCCATTGACAGGAGCGCCGTTCCCGAGCGTACTCTCTTTCGCAGTGCTATCGACGGTACCATTCGCAGTCCCATTGAGCGGGGTACCATTCTCCCCTCCGATCGGACGCGAACCACCCTTGCCTTCCAACTTAGCCAGCGCATCCTCCGGAGTCGCAGTCTCCTCCTCCTTCACTCCCACCATCCCACTTCGGGCCGGACTACCCTTCACATCGATATTTCCATTTCGACTCCTCGACCGACTAGGCGCCCAACTCCTCCTTCGACTCGACAATCTCCGTCCAAGACCTGCTCCCAGCCCCGCCGTGCTCCACCTCTTCCGTGCCCTTGGGGTCTCCCCGTCCGAGGCCTCGTTCCGCGGCTCATCCAATCGCAACTGTTTCCGTATTTCCGTGATCTCGGCATGATCCCTCGTATTCTTCATCCGATGACACCAGGTAACCTTGTCGCCCGCGAACAAGAACTCCCCACCAACCTGCCGAAAGTCGCCTCCGCTCAGCATATTCCGCCCGCTCCTCAGCTCTTGGATAAATGATCGCACCGACAGGCTCAACAAACCCTTCTTCATGTATTCTGGGCTTTGCGAGCCGAGACTGAGGGTGGAGGTCATGCCGAGGAGATTGTAGAGGCGGCGCGTGGGGTCGGCGTAGATAGGGAACGCGGATGCGGTTTCGCGGGCGTACATTGGGATTATGTCAGGCTGGCCGCAGCCTATAATGACGATCTCTGTGGGTGGGGTGAGGGTGGCGAGGGTGGAAGGGGGGATGGATTCTGAAAGGACACGGACGTATTCCTGGCAAACCTGTGGTCATATGGCGTGCGTTAGAAAGACTATGTTCGTACAGCTGTATGCTACCAGCCGGAGAGTATGCAGCCAGCCGGGAAAAGAAGGAAGGAGTACGTACACCGCAGAAGAAATGCCGTATGAAAACCACGAGAGCGCGCCTCGGCCCGTGCTCGTTATCTGAGTAGAGTGATTTGAAGGTATGCGATTTCTTATTCACATCTAGTACCGGAATGTCTGCGAGTTTCTCAAGAAGCTCTTTCGTCGGTGCTTTGTTGTTGACTCTGATGTCACCTTTAAAGTCTGCCGAGGGGTCTGCATGTTTGCCGTTCGATACAGCGCCATTGCCGGTAAACGTGGGACCGTTCGCCATGATTGCTGTCGTACTGTCGTTGCTGGTGCGTAAGAAGAAGAGCGCGAGGATAATAGGTATGAGTGCGATGGAAGCTGCAAGCAGTCCAGTGCCGACAGCGGTAGAGAACAAAGAACGTACGGAATGTGAGAGGGTGAAAGAGATGAAGTCGTGGACTGAAACCAACGTTGCAGGCCACGCTTGTGGCACGAATCCTCCTGAACTAATTCGATCCATCCTGACGGGTGACCTTCATTGGTGTGCAATTTCAGAGGAGGCGAAGTTTGATGGTCCCTGCTTTGGCCAGATGACTAGTCTCGATCAGGACTTTGCTCCCCTAGACCATACTCCTTTGAGCTTACGAAGCAGATAAGCGCGAAGATCGGCAGGATCTATTGCTTGATGTGGAATAAGGCTCGGCTTGATAAGCGAAACGGGAACAATGTGCGTGACAGGAAATGGACCCTGCACGACATGCCGTCCCAAGTGCCGTAGTTCTAGCGTCCGGACTCGTATAAATAGATGAAGCTCAAATGAGAGGCCAAACTCTGGGGGTAGTCATCGGTACACACCCAGTCCCCTATTGATATGATACCTATGCATTTTGCACGTTCCTTCTATCATGGCACTCTATATATATAATCCACTCTAATTCTCCAATATGACATTGGTCTTGAATTGAAAGGATTGTCACTAGCATTGGGCGTCATAAAGTGGTCACGCGTAGACGATCATTGGAGCGCCTTCGGTAAAGACTGATGTATTATATCTGACAATTAATCAACTAATAAAACATGCATGTTTAAATGGAGAAGGAATGTGTTTACCGCAAAGGAAGCATGTCCAAACCGTTGAAGATGAAGCAATGTGCATCGAAGCCAGTTGGTAGCATGACAATTTTCCGGCCGAAGACCAAGGCCCTTCCTAGTCCTGTAGAAGAACATTGCAGTAGCCATTGTATGATGCTGCTGCCTCTGCTAACATGCGTCTCAATTCCACCATCTGCTCGTCCCCTGCTCCTTTCTTGATTTTGAGGCATCGCTGAGACTCTTCGACCCTTCGCTGGGTCGTCTCTCTGGAAGGCTGGTCCTACTCTCAAATACCACGAAGCTCTCGCGCAGTCGTCACCGGTATGGCTGCCAGTGTACAAGAGCATCGATTTTCGTGCCTTTATTGATATTTCTAACAATTGATTCGCTTTTGAGAACAGATCAAAATCGTGTCAACTCGATGAGCGCGGTCCGATCAATCGTAATTACCGAGCCCGACCTGGCTGGCAAACGCCGTAGACACACTTCGGACGTCTTCGTCTTCACCACGTGGTAGACGACTACTGGCAGAACTCCCACCATAGATACTGCCATCTCCAGGACGTCCGCCAGATTCGACATAGCGCTTGAGACGGTCCGATTGGTTCAGACTAGCTTGCTTGGCATCATTGATGGTGAGACCAGCCAGACTGACGCCACCCTTTCCGCCGTCGACGGTGCTGGTCGGACCATTCACATCCGACTCGGTGGCAGCAACGGATTCGCCTGCAATGCTTTCGGTACCTGCACGGCTCTTGGCGCCGTTGGCGCGGCGTCCGTTGATCCCAGGCCAAGTATCTTGGAATCCGGAGAACATCTGGGGGTATTGCGAAGGAACACCGACTCCACCGACCGACGACGAATGCACCGACGACACGTCGTCAGGGATGTAGCCAACCAGTGACCCGGCGTCGTTGTACTCCTGGCGAGTCCCGTTGCGTCCGTTGGCAATGCCGTTGCTCATTTCAGAAGCACGGTTGTATGACATTTGGTAGCGCTGAGGGCCACGGTACAATTGCTTTGGTCTGCTGAATTGCAGCAAGGAGATCTGTAAGTTCGAAAGTGGCCCTTCCACCAGGCAATTCTTTTCCTTGAAGTGCAAGAGCAGATAGTGCCACAACGGATGCTTGGACAGAACCTTGGGGTTGCCCAAGATTACCAAGCCATACTTGGCGCGAGTGAGCGCAACGTTAAGACGACGAGGGTCACTCAAAAATCCGATCCCTTGATGGTCGTTCGAGCGCACGCAGGAGAGAACGATGAAGTCTTTCTCTCGTCCTTGGAATGCATCCACCGAGGCAACCTCGATTTCCTTGTAATTTTCCTTCTTGAACGTGCCGTTGGTCTGCATTGAGCTAACCACGTAGCTTCGCTGACCTTCGTACGGTGTGATAATACCAATATCACCGGGCTGTACACCTGCCTTGAAGAAGCGAGTGATTATCTTCTCCACATTCGAGGCTTCGGTGCGATTGAGGTATGAGGTTCCGGAAGCCGAGATTTCCTCGTTGCCAAGATTGGACCAAAACATCATGGGTGAGTCTATCACTGGCCAAGGGAAATCCACGTCACGACGAATACGCTGCTGCATAGTGACACCGTTCTGTAAAGACCCTTCGTAGAACATGTTGGATGGGAACTCGGATAGGCAGGGATGCATGCGGTACTGAACGTTCAGCCGAATTGGAGCGCATCCAAGAATGACCAAGCGTTCGAAAAGGGATTGGTTGAGGCCTGCTTTGGCCGCCTTCTTGTTCATGATGACAGGTCCCAACTGCTGATGATCCCCAACAAGTACCACCTGTTTGCAGCCAAGAACCAATGGAATCATGCACTCGGGCTCTGCAGACTGAGTAGATTCATCTATCAAAACAGTGCGGAACTTGAACCTTGCAAGACGTGGATCCCCGGCCCCAACGCAGGTACAACAGATCACGTCTGCGTGCTGCAGTATTTCGCGTTCAGCGCTGCGGGTGAGCTGCTTAAACTTCTTCTCATCTTGACTTGATAGTTCTCCCAGCTCGGCTTTGAGCTGGTTCAGCTTGACCAATTCGACGTTGCTGTCATTCATACGGACCTGCTCATGGAGAGATAGAAAGCCTACGGGAGACTCAACATCCTCGCGCGACTTGGCAGTAACACGGACAGTCTTCAGACCGGTTTTGTGGATCCGCTCGCAGAGCTGGTCCACGGCAACGTTGGATGGAGCACAGACCAGAACTTGGCCTCCGTTGATCTTGGCCAGGTGGTAGATGATCGTAGCAGATGTGACGGTCTTCCCTGTTCCAGGAGGGCCTGAATGGGTTAATCAGATGGCCCCGCAGGGACGGGGAAGACCAACCTTGAATCAAGCTGAGTGGCTTCTGAAGCACGCTCTTCACAGCGCTAATCTGACTGCTGTTCAGCTCTGGCAAGCCAGGGACGCTGTATTTTTTGGGCATCTGAGTCTTCATTGGTGCTGCAGCAACTTCGTGGCCCAGCAGGCGATGAAAGATGTAGCCAGACACACTCATCTCATCTACAGCAAACGTCTTCATGGCAAGCTGCATGCGATCGAATGATGTTGCTTTCCAGACATAATCTGCGCTGAAATTGTGGGTACACTCCGTGGGCACGGACTTATGATCGCCCTTGGCACGAAGCTCGATGGTAACTTCGTCCGACTGATTGTTTGGAATTTTGATCACGTAGCCTACGCCTTCCCACGGCGGACGAAGTTCTCCAGTGTACTTGATCCTCATCTCGTCTCCCACGGCAAGTTTGACATCTCCAAGCTCCAGCTTTGGCAGCACGAAACTGGCAAGGTGCTTGTTGTTCAGACCAAAGTCCCATCGAACAATAAGCCCATCTTGCGATTGTGACTCCTTCAACTTCCGGTCGTAATCCGCCTCGATCTTGACCAAGGGCCCAAAGACGTTCTGGTACTGGTAAGCGTCATCGTAGTGTAGCAGGACGGGGGCCGGCTCGTCATCAACACCTGCGCCTTTCTCCAAGTCTGCGATTGTGGCTGACACATTGTCCTTCCACATCTCTTCGAGCTTCGCAATCATCTGAGGGCTCAAGTGTCGAGCACGTAACTGTTCGGTATCTGAAGGGGCGGCCACCAGCCAAGACAGGAAAGATCGATCCTCAATCAGCGGTTGCCAACGTGACACATCCCAATTCATATCTTTGGAGGAAGGCATGGAGGCACACGGCTGACGACAGAGGAGTACCACAACGGTATCAGACTTGGCTGGTATGAAACCAAGCAGAAAGACGTTTTTTGTACCACAGTTGTAGCACTCCAGGACTGTATCTCCCAGCGACGAGTCTGGATGTAGCTGAACCTCCTTGTGGCGAGCGCGAACTAAGTGGTTAATAATATGAGACGAGGAAGTGTTGCCACGGGCGCTGCAGAACCACTTGCTACAAGCCAGACAGCGGACGACGGAGGCCGAATTGTGTATACCACAATATCTGCGGGAAAGAAGTGACAATCAGAGCCTGCTTTAACATGTCTCCAAGCCTGTAGCTACTTACGCGCATGCGTGTGGTGGTAGCTCTTTTTCTTCTTCTGGGCGCGCAACTGGTTTGCCATTTACGCCATCCACTGGCATACTGACCATGCTTTCTGTGTCATCATCGTCGAAGGCCTCGGTACCCTCTTCATCGTCATCATGTCGGCGTCGTCTGGGTCCACCTGTCAGGTTGCCTCTGCCATATTCGCGGTCAAGGATACTCTCATCAGGGTCGATAGTAGAGAGATCGTCCCCCGCGTTAATAGTAGAAGCCGAGTCTGATATCAAGTGGTTGCCCAGGTGGGTAAAAGCTCCTTCCATAGTGGCTGGTGCAATAATTGTACTTGGGAATTTTTGGCAGGTCGTGGGTTACCCGGGCTTTAGATTGGTGTGAGATTGGCAAGCTCTCAAAATCTCTTGAGGAGCTGAGGAAAACAACAGACCACCACTAGACTCCAGCACCATGAAAAGCAAACAGAAGGTGTGTCGTAAAGGGCCAGATGTAAGGTGTCGAAGGAGGAGTTGAAGGAATTCGATCGGCAATCGGCCCTAGAAATGCCAAGCCTCGGCCCCGCTAAGAAAATCTTCAGATCTCTCTGAGGTATCTAACTGTCTATTGTACACAATCTAGAAGAACGGAGTCTGTGTCGCGTGACACAAGGCACGCCGTAGGATCCTTCAACATGATTGTTAGTAGCACTCTGATTGCTGATCGCTACAATATTCACTGACATATCCCCGCTTAAGAGAAGGCAAGCCCGCCAACGAAGGGACTACCTTCACCGCCGTGCCCTCACCCTACGCGAAGCAGAGACTGCCGAGAAACGGGCAAAGCTCAAGGCTTCTTTGGCTACTGGCAAGCCGCTTGATCCTACTATAGCCAACGACAAGACCCTACGCGAGGACTACAAGTTCGATGAGAGCGCTGAAGCCCACAACGATATTGACGACGAGTACGCTCACCTATCCGGCATTGCAGACCCACGCCCCCTAGTGACGACTTCACGCTCCCCTTCAACCCGACTTTCGGCGTTCGCGAAAGAAATACGATTACTGCTTCCCACGTCTATACGTCTTAATCGTGGGACGCTTATTTTGCCCAATCTCGTCAGTAGTGCCAACGCCTCGTCATTGACGGACCTACTTCTCCTCCACGAGCATCGCGGTGTGCCAACAGCTCTCACAATCTCACATTTGCCGCATGGCCCCACGGCTTCATTCTCCCTACACAACGTTTTCCTCCGCCACGATCTTCCAAATTCCAGTAAAGGCACCATTAGCGAATCATACCCTCACCTCATATTTGAGAATTTTAATACTCCTCTTGGCAAGCGTGTGGCTCAAATTCTAAAGCACCTTTTTCCACCCCGAGAAGCAGCAACATCGAATCAAAAAGTTGGGAGCCGAATCGTCACCTTCAAGAATATTGAAGATAGCGTTGAAGTAAGGCATCACGTTTTCGTCCGCACGGGATATAAGGACGTAGAATTGGCAGAAGTAGGACCGAGGATGACAATGCGTCTTTTTGAGATCAGAGGCGGGACTTTGGAGACTAAGAGTGGGGACACGGAATGGCACATGAATCAGTACACACGGACGAGCAGGAAGAAGGAATATCTGTGATCAAGTTGTGGCTTACCCCATCCACGGAAGCCTTTCAGAAATCAATATTGCATCAGTCGTCGTAAAGAGGAAAGATGGCGTGTGTGGTCTGAATACGAGGCAGGCCATGGCTGACTGGCAGAAATTCTTGCTTCAGAGACATGTGCACAGATCAGATATCCTAAATGCTACGTCCTGGGAAGTCTGATCACAAGCATGCGCAGACCACCTGGGCCTAAGGTCTCGCACCAAGTCCTCCGAATTAGGATGTTCGCTCAGACGCACGCTTCATTGGAAACCTGATTCTCAAAGCTAGCACGAACAAGGAAGCGATGAGACCAGTAGTCCTGATTCTTTACACGGGGGATCAGGCATTATCGACCGCTAACAGCGCGACATGAGCCACTGTCGAGGCGCTCGGTGCTGTTCCTGTCATGCGCATCTCGCGCACGAAAGCCTCTATAGAGGCGACGAGCAAAATTCGAACGATAAGAATCTTCGTTCAATCGATTCAATACATCTATTCAAAAGCTCCTCCACAGCGACTGCTCCCCCAAAGATTGACCCTGCAACATGTACAATGATCAACATCTCAACCCTCTCAAATGTCACGTCATACGTCCCTCCCGTCCCCATCGAGCCTTCGTTGCCCAATTTCGCCTTTTGTCACGCTGCTTACGGTGCTGGCCTCAAGAGAGAAGACGGGTTGCATACTGGTGGCATCCTCCCTCATGGCACAAATGCTGTCACATACACTGTGACTCAAAAATTGGAGGACCGAGGCTCGCTGTACAATCTGCCAGTCGAGGTGTCGTATGCGGGTGTGAAACTCGCTGTCCAAGTCGCGGGTCCGGTCAAGATCAAGTCCATAGTGTTGAGACCGAACGATGTCAGAGGGATGGCGGCATATCTGGCGACATTCTGCGCAGGTAGATTAGGTATGGGTGGTTTTGTCACGAAAAGGATACAAGGCCTTGTGGATTATGTCACAGACCCCTTTGCGGACCTTGGCGCTCCAGAATATCCCGACTCGACGGCGTTCATCACGGTGACCATGAGTTCCCCAGATATACGTACCTCCGCTGGTGATTACGATCCTGCGATGGCTTTGTTTTTGCAGCGAACCGAGGAGGAGGCTTCGAGGAGAATACCTCTGTCGCTCCCCTTTCCCCGTCTTGAAATTGCACATCGTACAATCAGCTATGGCATACAAGCCAGGCGTATGCGGAGGCTGGGGACTCTGGCATGGTGGGATGTATTACCGGTTCAGGAAGATACGATCGGAATGTCGCATCGTACAACAGATATGGGTTCGAGCAATGTCACAGCAGCCAAAGTTCGGACGTCTCGCCGAGATAAAAGGTTTCGGTGACACTCGAGTGTTTGGAGACGTAAGGAAAATCAGCCTCATTGAATGCAGCGACATCCTTCACGTCCCATGACTGCCGGTCACACCCTTAACGGCAGAAGCGTTCGCCGACAAATTCGCAGCCCGGAAGCCTTCGTCCAGTGACGATTGTTGCCAATGCCCTCCACAAGTGAACGTCGCAAAAGGTACCAAGGCGCGAGGATTCGGACCGCAGAACGAACAGCCCTGGTTCAGACTCCGGCAGAAAGCGATTCCGTCGTGGAACGGGCTACCACAGCCAACCATGCTACACTGCTGCCCTGAACTCAGATTTCGCAACAGTGTCATGGAATTGGCTGGTAGGAGTGGGTTGGGGAGAGTCAATGACTGGTGAGTGGAGAGTATAACCAACAGGATGGAGGTCTTGATCAGCATCTTATTTTCGTCAATTCTTGAAAGATTTCACGATTTCAAAACAGGAGCACGGCCGATCTTTCAGGAATGAGGAAGTTTGCACAGGCGATATAGCGGCCACCAAACCTACTCAATGGATCCCACTAGTAATGCTTGCGAGATCCTTCAAGGCTCAGTATGTATTTCTGGTAGGGGCGCCTCTTTCTGATATGAGATTGCAGAGACTCTGATGCGCCTTGCATGGGTCGCAAGGGAATTTGCACTAGCACTTTGCCTTACCAGCTAACAAACGTCGTCTTTCATTCTATTCATTTCGCATTGGCACTCTTATAAGCAGCCGAGCCTGTCAGCTTGTATTATGTAATACCATTATTCAATCTTGTTAGCCATGAGAGTACTAACTTACCTACTCATCGTGATCGTCAAAGTAGCGTCTACATGTTCCCATGTACTACTACATGAGGCCGGCAATGGCCATTCAGTTCAGCACCGGCTTAGAGACCTGCAGTGAGTGGCGCGAAGGTAAATCAATCATACCTATGATCCAATCGTTCTCAGTCGTTACAAGCCAGTCGCTCGACGTTGTTATGCGCTGCGTGGCGTGAGGCGAAATGCACCCACAAATTGAATATCTATGTTGACAGCAGCGACGATCGCTTCGCCGGCGCCGCTTCAGCGGTACCGACTCGGTCAAAGAGAGTCCCACAGCGATCGCGATCTTTTGTACCTCTGAATTCGCCTACTTTGCCTAGACTCAAGACTCCGCCAGGTGCTTGTACCGTCCGCAATCCATTCTTTAGTCTATGATCTGAGCCAGTGATACAGCCGGGTCCGCTCCTCTCGTTCGCCGCCTTATATCTTCGAGTTGCAACTCAACTCAGACGAAGATTTATATCTCTCCAGAACATACGGGAACATCTTTCTACTCGACGACCACTCCTGACCCTCGTGCCTCTACGTCCCTGCGCCGGCCACCGTTTCACCAATGCTCAATTCTCCTACGATACTGGTTAAGATCTCCAGCTTCCGGCAAGGATGCTAGGGCGACACGACCGTCGCAATCATAGCACGTCTGCCGAGCAGCAGCTGACGAAGCGCTGTCGAAACCTCTGACGGCCGCAGCGAAGATTCAGCCGGCATGGTGCACAGCTCGCATACAAGGCCCCATATAGTCGAGAAGTGCAGCGGCAATGCTCAGGACCGGCGAATATGGATGTTGGAGGAGGCAGGCGCAAGAACAAGAGACAAATTCCATTGAAGCTCGATAATGTGAAATTAAGAACGAGATTCCATTTCTGTGTTCGACCAGCGTCCAGCAGCTTCATGGGTTGAACCACGCATCTTGCAAAAGCTCCCTTGCTGTCGGTCTGTCCCTCGGATCTAATTTCATCATTTTCGCGATGAAGTCCCTGTCCGGCTGTGCGAGTTCATCGTCTTCGGACATAGAGAACGGGAGCCACTTTTGGTTCTCCTGTATGTAGACAATTGCACCAGTGCAGATTGCGAGGCGTTCCGTATCCGCGATCTCCTCGAAACTGTCATTGAACGGCCCGAAGCGCCTGACCTGTTCAACGAGCACCCAAAACCCGTAATAATCATCATCAAAGGGAACATTTGCTGGCATACAGATATGCCAGTTTCCGCCGAATATGAGACTGATCAGCTGCACTGATCAGTACGAGGTGTCTGGCCGAAGGGGTATTCAGCTACGTACGGTGGCACCAAGAGACCATATGTCAGTCGGCGGCCCCCATCTGAGATTCAATTGTGCTTCAGGACTTCTGAATATTGCGGTACTGATCACGTGACTTTCTTCGAGCGGATGAGAGTTTGGATATCGATACACATCGCCACAATCTCCCAGCGCAACTCTGCTGAAGCGGGTTGAGTCATTACCGTAATTAATGAGAACGTTGTCGGGCTTAACATCTTCTCAAATATAGTATTAGGACAGCAGTTGGCGGTGTGATAAAGCACGGTTACTGACCAGTATGCACAAAGCCATTCTCGTGGAGCACAGCAAGCGCTTCCAGTACAGTGCGAGCAATGACTTTCACGTCTGGCCCTTGCAGTCTTTTCCGACTGCATACGTCCAAGAGGTTATCGTCCAGGTACTCTAACACCAACGAGGAGGGATTTTCGATGTTATCAATCATCTGGCGAATGCATGTGTGATTTTGTACAATTTCGAGAATTTCGCGCTCAATGCTCAAGAGATGTGGCAGCGCTCTCTTGATGACCACCTCACGAGCGTTCTCATCACTGCCGCCTGGTCAGCCAAGGACAGCAGCGCGCACTTGGTTCTTAGACATATGGTAGGTAGCTCACATAGCTTTCCAGACATCTCGATCCTTCGTAAATTGCTTCAAAACCTTATACGAGCCTACTTTGCCTCGTAGCCGACGACCTACTGCCAGAGTTGCGGCGATGTCGCCGGTCATGCTCAGAAGCCGAATAGTGAGACGCATGCAGGCACAAAGAGGAGCCGACTTGCAGTGTAATATTGGTGAAAGCCATCGGACTTGATGTGTTTCAAAGGCACCTCGAAGTTATGCATCACTCTAGCCTCAACCGGCTTAGCTGATGCCATGTGTGACTCCTTGGGTGATTGGTAAAAGCCGAGGTAACGCCGAAGTCAGGGTCCGTTATTCGTGTTGTTTTGCAGGATGGCGATGCTTTCAGCATCTCACACGCCATCTCCATAGCTCATGATAGTCAAGCAACAATGGCCACAACTCGGCTGAAGAGCGGCTCTGAGTTTGCGCGGGCCATTAGCTCGCCATTCCCATGCGAATGGGACGTCAGCGCCTTCCTCGCCCCTCTTGCTCGGCGTTATCGGCTGTGAGCTTGAAATGCAAGGGATACGAAGCAATTGCTTCACCGATACTGACGACCCGTTCTATCCACATTTCTTTGGTGTTTATCTCAGATATCACATATCAATTGGTCGCGGTACTTCTATTCAACTTGTTACCAGGCATATAAAGATGCCCTTCCGCCACTTGCCGACCCTGCTTGCTCGCAGCAAGAGGTTCTTGTTTTTGGAACATTAGGCTTAAACTGGCAACAAAGAAAATTCGCATTGTAGGCCTACCTTACATTCTTCACTTTCTCTTCTTGTATATTCTTATTTGGTGCACGCTTTCGTCTCAAGCAAGAGACATTATGTATTGGTAATGGCATCACCCGAACAGAACCCCAGCCCAGTCTCGAATGAAGGGAATGATGGAAGCTCCCGAGATCGCAGCGCCGAATCCAGCAATCCAACCTCAAGAGAAAGATCAAGGCCTCCTAGGAAAAAACACAATGTGCGATTCACACCTGGTGGGGAATCGCTGGACACTGCAAATCGCAAAGCGGCTTTCGATCTTCGAGATGATACCAACGCGCCACCGAAGCCGAAGCCGATGCCTAGACCAAGGCTCGGGTCAGGAACCTTTCGAAGTAGCAGTGCTACTTCGGTCATGCGAAGGTCTAGCCCTGAAAAGTCGGTCGACATCACAGAGGAAACCGTTAGAGCTCCAGTATCAATAACCAGACCTTCGATCATGAGACTTCCATCAAATGATTCGGATACCGGGAAAAGTGCGGTGCAGCTTGGCAAGAGGAAAGAGAACAAGGGAACATCAGAGGAGGTAGAAGACGAGGACGATGATGAGGTGAATGACGAAGACGAGGAGGAAGACGAAGATGGTCCCGCAAAGGCATTCTCGCAACAGACGGCAATCGACAGGGCCCAGCGTCTTTCTCGGATGATGGGCAGTCACTCTGCCCCGGGTTCTCGCTATAGCTCCCCTCACAGACCGCAAGGCAGGGTGACCAGATCTCCACCTCCGTCTCCACCTCCGGAGAGTGAGGGTGGGATGCCCTTTGACCCCAACGATTTGCCTCTAGAGAAGCTGGCAAGCAGGCGAACAAAGTTTGGGATTGAAGATGTATCGGATGAGGAGGAAGAAGCTGATACGGAGAAGAAGCCGCATAGCAAGAAGTGGAAGCGCAACAACCGTCTCTATGAAGCTGGAGCACGCTTGGTCGGACATCACAGCGGAAAGTTGAGATCAACGACACTGCGCAGCGGCGCCAGGTCACCAGAACTTCCTTCAGGCTCCCAGACGCCTCTTCATGAGCGTGACCCAGACAATTACGTCCCAAGACCCAAAGAGTACAGACAAGGCTTTCTGTCTTCGATATTGAAACTTTACGATGACGAGGGGCTCGGGTCAGCTATCGCCAACATACCATCCAGCGCAGGAGGGGCTGCTCGTGCTGCAAGAAGAAGTGTCAGCGCTCTACCTCTGTTAAGAACTACATCGAATGATGGCGCAGCCGAGACCCCTGGCCATACACCCATTTCAACTCCTGGTGGCTCGCCAACATCGTCGGGCGCAACTACACCGAAGCAGAAGCATCCAAAATGGTATTACAAAAATCAGGATCATCATTCCACCGGGGCCCTCTCAGATTTGGTCAATTCCTCGACTGTTCTTGCTCAGCCTGGCGGTTCCAAACAGTCTTCGACGGTTAGACCCAAGCCGAGGCACAGGCCGCTGAGCCATCATGCAATAGATAGTCTTCTTGGTAAGAGCAAACGAGCCAAAGCGGAAGATTCTGTCCGGTTACAAGTGCATCTCGCCGATCTAGAGGCAAGGCATAGGTTTCTGTTGAAGATGTGTAAAGCGCTCATGTCATTCGGAGCACCAACACATCGGCTAGAAGGTAAGCTCCATGGCAACATCTGTGTAGATTCACAGTGACAGCTGACGATCTGCAGAGTACATGAAGATGTGCTCAAGAGTCCTCGAGATCGAAGGGCAGTTCCTTTACATGCCCAACTGTATGATAATTTCATTCGACGATCCAGTAACCCACACAACTGAAGTCAAACTCGTCCGCACTACCCAGTTCGTCAACCTAGGAAAACTTCGGGACACTCATACTATTTACAAAGAGGTCGTTCACGACGTGATAGGTGTAGAGGAAGCCATGGAGCGGCTCGAGGCGATCATAACAAGTCAAAACAAGTATAACAGATGGGTCATTGTCTTGATGTACGGTCTCGCAAGTGCTTTTGTCGGACCCTTCGCATTCGGTGCCCGCCCGATCGACTTGCCCATTGCATTCGTTCTGGGGGCCCTCGTTGGCATACTGCAACATATCATTGCCCCCAAATCAGACCTCTACAACAACGTATTCGAAGTATCTGCCGCCGTCCTTACCAGCTTTCTCGCTCGAGCCTTTGGCTCCATCAACCATGGTGAACTCTTCTGCTTCTCTGCTCTTTGTCAATCCGCCATTGCCTTGATTCTCCCAGGCTACACTGTTCTCTGTGGCTCTCTTGAGCTTCAATCACGCAATATGGTGGCTGGCTCCGTACGCATGGTCTACGCCATAATCTACTCACTCTTCCTTGGCTTTGGCATCACCATTGGTACCTCTTTCTATGGGGGCATCGACAGCAACGCGACAAGCGACGTTTCGTGCAGGACTGGGACCTCGACCTGGTTCAAATTCATTTTCGTTCCTCCGTTCACGCTCTGTCTCATCATCATCAACCAAGGCAAATGGAAGCAGACGCCTATCATGATGGTAATAGCTTTTATTGGCTTCATTGTCAATCACTATTCTGCACTGCGCTTCTCCACCAACGCCCAAATAGCCAACACTCTTGGTGCGCTTGCCATCGGCATCCTCGGCAATCTCTATTCTCGGCTCCGCCATGGCCTGGCTGCTGCAGCTCTGTTACCTGCCATCTATGTTCAAGTGCCTTCAGGTCTAGCGGCATCCGGCAGTCTCGTCAGTGGAATCACGTCGGCAAACCAGATCACTAGACAAAACGTCAATGGTACGGTGGCGAACGGTACGACAACTATCAGCAGCGCAACGAGCCAATCTACGGATGTGAACAGCATGATCTTTAATGTTGGATATAGCATGATTCAGGTTGCGATTGGCATTACCGTTGGTTTGTTCCTGAGTGCTTTGGTTGTCTATCCTTTTGGGAAAAGAAGAAGCGGCCTCTTCAGTTTTTGATACTCCTGACGTTTCTCTTTTTGGAAAAAGTAGGATGGACAGCTATGGAGCTAGGTCTGTAATTATGCATAGCGTTGGAGCCTGGTATACCACTTGCCTTTGGTCACTGTAGGTGAGTGCACTGGGATGGATATTTAATTCACGGTTCTGCATATAAATTACGAATCTTAGCAACATCTGGTTTCCATCCTCGCTACAGGAACCGACCAAAAGACCTGTAAGTCTACTGAAAGGATGGTTCTTGCACCTCAAGTGAGAAGGTAGGCGGACGGTAATCAAAATATCGATCTAGTAGCCCTTGTTTAGTTCTCTTTTTCGCACACGAGAACGGAACAACACGACTTCCCTTTCCGCGAAATACGTGCGATAGTAACCTCAGCTACTACTACTACTACTACTACTACTACTCCAACACCACGGAGCTCTCAATACGTGGATCTACAGCCCTTTACCTAGTCTCTACTTCTACCAACAACCAGTCCACATTATCCACCTGCATCACGCTCGCAGAAATGGCTACTAAATGGGAAATTTGTGGATAATCCTAGGATATGCCTCTACCTCGAGCATTCTACTCCCAATACATCCATCCCATCCCTATCCTTGTCCTCATGCCTCCCACGCTTCCACCCTTCCGAAATACTTAACACCGCTCGTTCTTGGCACTTGGTAGTGCGCTGGGACTTATAGCGGTTTTTCAGCGCGGTGGGGGTTTCTGCGTGGAGGAGGTAGGGAAGGTGGTGAGGGTGGTAGGGGCGACGGGGATGGGGACGGGGGCCAAAGGGGGGTTTTTTATGTAATTTTGGGTTGGGTGAAGAGGGGGGAGAGGGAGAGGGAGAGGGAGAGGGAGAGGGAGAGGGAGAGGGAGAGGGAGAGGGAGAGGGAGAGGGAGAGGGAAGGGGGTTGTGTCTAGACAAATGGGTCGGAGGGGATTTAGCTTAATCGAAGAGGGAACTAAGGTTTAAGTTAAAGATGAAGATGGTCCTGTATTATAATCGATAGATACGGGTAAGTATTTGGGGGGTTATAGCCTGGTAATCTGTAGGTTGGCGGTTAATAAATAGGTCGGTTTTTGGTATGGGGTTGGATTTGATTAAGAATGATATATTGGAATTATATAGAGCTTATAACGAGGATCTTCTGCGAGAGCGTGTTTTTATTCTGTTCGGTTCGGGGTAAGGCTTAGGGCGGTAAGGAAGGTTTCTTTATATTCAGGATGTTATAGGGGGAGACCGGATACAGCGCCTAGCGCAAGTAGGTCTAATTGAATGCGCTGCTTGTGAAGGCAGAAGCTCTGCTGATATAGGCAAAAGCATGGTATCGGACATATTAGATGAAGCGACTAGGGATCTAAGTAGATGTGAGATCTTCACACCACCTAGAGATTAGGTGCGTGTATAAATATCTCTTCCCATTCTAGTAATATACAAAGCGTCTTCTTCTTCTCTTTCTCTTCCTGATGACGTGGTAAAAAAACGGACCAGACGGTCGATATCATCGTGAAAGCCCAACATGACATCCGAATGTTTGTCTCCTTCCATTCTCGCATGCGAAAACACCGCGATGGCTTTTTCGTGGAATGAAAAGGAAAATGGGATAAGCGTAGCATCCTCCCTCCTGTTATTCATCGCTCATTTTCATCATCTGAGTATCGTTGTAATGTCTGCATCTTCTACGAGCGCCAGTGCAAGTCATCTCCCAGATCCCAGGAAGATTCCCTTAAAGTTTTCTTCCAACCCTGTCACGCTTCAAGACCGTCAGTATGAGGGCTGCACGACAGTCGTTCCCGTAGCAACATGGCTACCACCGCTTTACAAAAGTTGCGTTGTGCAAGAGATGGCTGTGGCGTGTAACGCACCTTGTCCACCGTCCACGTGTCCGGCAGCAACAGCAACAGCAACACCAATACCAACGTCGCAGCCGCAGCCGCATGTATCGATGTCTAAGTCCAATCCTAATTCGGACTCAAGTGGAAGTCAGAGTGGGAGTCAGAGCAATACATCATCCGATGCCTCTGTCAATGTCTCCGGAGGTGGCGGTGGTGGGAGCGACCATCAAAACACAGCTATCATAGTCGGCGTCACTATCGGCGCAGTAGTGCTGTTGATGTTGATCGTGGTATTGGCTGTTCGCGGCGCTCGTAGGCGTCGTCGCAGGATACCGCGATCTGAAGGGTCCGGAGGGGGAAACGCACTGGCTCAGAATTATTTGATGGCTGGCGTACAGCCTGCTGTAAGGAAGCATGGAATATTTGGCCATCAGGATGAGCGTTCCGCAGGTGTAGGTGGTGGTGGTGAAGGAATCCTACCAAGAGGTGGCGACGGTAAAAGAGGTGCAGAACGCGCTCCAAGGAGGGATGTACCAAGTGATGGAAATGACAAAGGGGCACAAGTCTCAGCGGGAGAGGGGAGGAATACTAGTAAAGCTTCCAACAACCGTGCTGCTGGAGATATTCCGAGAGGTATGCCGCCTGCTTCTGCTCCTCTTCCTGGACCCCAACCACCAGCTGAAGTAAGGAAGGCAGATATCCGACCACGAGAGCCTTCTGAGCAGCGACACTCACAACAAGTAAGTCATGCCAGCAGCTCACGCAGCAGATATCGACCCGGAGACCATGGCGAGCATTCTGAAAACGACCTTTTGTACTCGCCGGGGTCACGGTTGGAGAGGGTCCAGCGACGACGGCAACGGCGGGGAGAGGGTAGGGGTTTGTCTGCTGAAGGGCATCATATATCTCCTCGCCGGAGAGTAGGGCGTGAGGAGGGGATTGCAGATCTTATAGCGTCGCCAGTGCGGGTTGTCAGTGCTAGGATGGGGGATGTTGGAGAGTTGAACAGCGGGAATGAAGGTGTGCAATCGCCGTTGACTGATAGATGGAGAAATGGGAGACCATATATTCCGCACGGCCAGCGCAGGGCGGAGGGGGATGAAGATATAGCGTAGAGTGGGAAGGTCATTGGCTGTTGGAATTCGGGTCTATATTTTTCGGACGATCACCATTGTTGAAGTGTTATCTGAGGGGTCCTGATATTGGATTAGAGATTCGGCTTATGCGTAGTCTAACAGTTGCATGGACTTCATTGACAACAAGGAGCCTACCAGAGACCTCTTGTTCTCGACATCAACTTGGATTGTGGATAATCGGTCATCTTCGCCGCAACGAGAGCACTTCAATCAAACCTGCATAATTTCAGTCCTTCGACATCCATGGATTCCATTACAAGGATGTCAAGCCATCCGATAACAGACTAATGAATCACTGAATGTTGATAGTGATACTGTTATGCCAAGTATACTTGCCCAAATGCTATCTTGGACGATGAAAAGCGACCTGCAGTGTCAGCAACGACGTTGTCTAAGTATTGTCGGAGGACTACTGACATATCTCAACACCGGTGCATCAGAGTTGAAACATGCTCTGCTATACCTCTTCACTCCTCCACCTTCCAGCCTCGCTAATATCGGAGAATATCTATCCATCTGGCAGATGTAGGAGATACCTTCCAGACCACAGACTTCACCAGGAGTATCTTGAAATTCGACCATCATAACCGCAATTCCGCGGCGCTTGTCTTCACGTCGATCATTTCCTTGTCGTCGATGCCTCAGCCAGTGTACAACACATCGCAGAGCGCTCGTGGGAGGGGTATCAAAGCAGATCTTCTCCACCGATCTCAATACATTGGAGAAAGCCAAGTCCCTGAGTGTCCTCGGACCATGCTGATACAGGTTTGGCATGGGGAAAATTGTTTGATGGAACCTCGGGTTGTTGAATGCGGTACATCGGCGCAAACCAATGGATGTCCCCTTTCAGGGGCTGCGTGGCTCACATTGAACGAAGTGAGCCCTCTCATAGCACGCTTTCCCGCTACTTCATTACAGCCACCAGCGCCGCCATCAAGTAGTAGCCATGGACCCAGTGCGTCTGCCATCGTCGCCATCCTAGCACTCGTTATCCACCCCACGACTCTCGGGCTTCTTTTCATGTGGGATTACCGAAAGCGGCAGCGTGCTCGACTAGCAATACACGATAATAGAGCGAACCAGACAGTGGTCATACAGTTGGAGAATCTCGGTGGTAGGCTGGAGCATCGTCATGTAATATCGGGGCCAGACACACAAGCCAGCGTGCAGCGTGGACACATCCGAACCCCCAATGTTGCATATCATTCGGATAGCTTAAGGATGCCTCGTCGACCTGGGCCCGCTGCTGGAGCGCAGACCGCCGGCAGCCTCCGAATTCCTGAAGGCCTAACTCATCCCAGAGCTTCTGGGGAAAGTGTACGAACGCTTGTTGCTTCAACCAGGGATCTTCGCTCGGTTGCTTCAATTCCGACATTGCGCGAAACGGAGACTAGAGAGGGCTCGATCGAGATGGAGGGAGGAATCTCCATCGCTGGCGACACGAATACTGATTATTATTCGAGCGAGACGGAGAGAGAGAGCTCTATCTCTCGGCCAAGACGCGTCTCTTCGCTAGACCGCATTGCAGGATACCGAAGCTGGAGAAGTGCCGCATGACGAGGTTGTGATCGCTGTCCCTGAACAGGGTTGTCAGTGATCACTCTAAACAGCAAGCGAAATGTTGCTGGCTGATGAGGTGATATTAGAGATTCAGAATGTAATTCGCCAGAACATGTCAGCTTGTTGTATATAGCATGGCCGTATACTATGTCGCTGCTTGTAGAGCCGCTTAGGGTAAATCACAGTTATTCGTTACTTATACATATGGTACAATACAAGCGCAATCATCCAGATGTCATAGCTGAGACGTCCATCGATTGCCTATTTCATCCTCCGTATGATTAACGTTAGTTGCAGTTTCCACGTGGGAGAATCTTGATAGACGGGGGTCTAGGATACTGCCATTGGTAGCGTTTATAATTTCCCTCACAGCTCCACAATCTGGGTACTGCCCTTCGGGCGATCCCTAACGCAGGTCCAACCCTCCAGGAGGGGCGTGTGGCTCACGATCAGAGCGCCGCACTCCCTCAGAATTTGGAGTGACTGATCCAGAGGTACAAGCCTGGCTCGAAGGAGATGTATCTTCACTGTCACTGATCTTACTCCCGGTTTGGCCTGGCGGAGTGGAGGGACGAAGATACCGGTCCTTCTGTTTGAGGTAGTCGATGGGATTTTGGCTGGAAGAGCCCTCAGACTTGGACAATCCGGCGCTGTTGGGGTCATTATTCGCAGCCTTCTTCAGCGCTACCTTCTCTTGCTGCGACATATTCTTCAGTGGTTTGGAAGCCGAAGGAGGGTCCTGGATACATGATCAGCCACAAATGAGTCATGTACAGCTTCATACCAACACGAGCTTAACATACGGTGGTGATTGTGGGTAGTATTTCGGATGTGGAAGACATGATATTCTTGTTGTATGATATGAACTCCTGGCTTTGGGCTTCTCTGTCTAAAGAGTCTCATCTTAGCCAAGAATTTATATCACAGGCAGAGAGGACCTACCTTATGGATCGATGATAGGCGAGAGGAAGCTACTCTCGATAACAGACAATTGTGCTATCGTTTTCACAGAGGACGGACAAGGACGTGAGGACTGTAAACGAATTATTGGGCGAGATTTGATATTTCCCGGCGTGAACTAGTCTACCTCGCCAAATACTCAATGTGTCAAGAAGGAAAGGACTAATGTCCTCGGTAGTGATGTCGTCAGCTCAAAACGACTACAGAGGAGGCAGTCACTGCAGTAGACAATACCAAGGCTATACCGCCAGCACGAGAACCCTCTCAACCCAATGAAATTGACCTGATAACGACTTTGCGGTCAACGATACGGATAAAAGAAGATGTATCCGGGCTTTCGAGGGGCAGAGCTGGCGTGTTCTGTTGCCATTGGTGGGAGGAATGGGGAGACCGCTCCTGCATACCATTCAGGTACCTTTCTGGAGCACATGACCTTCTCCCGAATATAAATCTTCCCACATTCTGCAAAGGCCATTGCAATCTCCGACGTCTTGACACGCTGAATCAAAACCCCATATTTTTGCGATCAGTCCGTGGAGAAGGAAATTTGAAGACCTGTCTAAGGAACCAGTAGAAACGATACCCAAGAGCCTCTGTAGCTGTCACCTAGGACACTGACAAGGAGAAAGATACTTCATGCTGTTGGACATGGTAAATATAAGATAAGAAGGATTAAGGTGTACGATATACTGTCGTACAGTACTGTATGCAAGTCATTAGCGGCTTCGCCTAGTAGAACTACCTTAGCTCCTTAGGGGTCTCTCCGGAAGCTAGGACTACAGCAGTTTGCAAAGGCATTGGCCAGACGCTAGTGGCCCGCAAATCGTCGAAGCTCCCCCACCAGAATTGGGTGGTAAGGCCTCAACGGCATGCGGTCTCAATTGTAGCCTATAGACATTCAATAAACGTTGAAATGAAGCTGTAAATTATCCTGTATATATAATCCATGGTGTTTTAGCCCCCAGCCTGTAACCCTGCTGTCGCCGCCCCCTATAGTTACCCCCGCCGTGGCCTCATCATAGCCCCTGTAGGGCCTGCTACTGTCTTGCTGTAGGCCCTGCTGTTATTATGCTGTAGACCCTGTGGCCGCCGCTACTGTCATGCTGTAGGCCCTGCTGTTGTTATGCTGTAGGCCCTGCTGTTGTCATGCTGTAGGCCCTACTGTTACCATGCTGTAGGCCCTGTGGTCGCTGCTGCTGTCATGCTGTAGACCCTGTGGCCGCTGCTGCTGTCTTACTGTAGGCCCTGCTGTTATTATGCTGTAGACCCTGTGGCCGCCGCTACTGTCATGCTGTAGGCCCTGCTGTTGTTATGCTGTAGGCCCTGCTGTTGTCATGCTGTAGGCCCTACTGTTACCATGCTGTAGGCCCTGTGGCCGCCGCTGCTGTCATGCTGTAGGCCCTGTGGCCGCTGCTGTCATGTTGTAGGCTCTGTGGCCGCTGCTGCTGTCATGCTATTGTCTTGCTGTAGGCTCT